>Ga0209013_10005147_pt1 | contig 11311 bp, 8 predicted proteins | sample Cruoilmetagenom2_FD_187291 | JGI IMG/M metagenome (GOLD analysis project Ga0209013, IMG submission 187291) | Oil polluted marine microbial communities from Coal Oil Point, Santa Barbara, California, USA - Sample 2 (SPAdes) (version 2) | ecosystem: Environmental > Aquatic > Marine > Oil seeps ...
ATTATACCCAAAATATTAACATAACTACTTGACATCTAATTAAGTTTCATCTTATAAATTTCAAAAATTTTGGCGGACGCGTATTTAGATAAAGGAGGTTCTATGAATAAGTTGGAGCTCATCTCCGCTTTGAAAACAGAAGCCAACATTTCCAAAGCGGAGGCAGCAAAGGTTGTTCAAATATTCTTCGATAGCATGGCGGACGCTATGGCAAAAGGAGAGCGTGTTGAAATTAGAGGCCTCTGCAGTTTTTTTGTTAAAGAATACAAAAGTTACACAGGAAGAAATCCAAAAAGCGGCGAAAAGGTAATAATAAAATCCAAAAAACTTCCTTTTTTCAAATCAGGGAAAGAACTGAAAGAACGGGTAAATAATTAAATTTGTGTTCTGGTTTGAATCAATAATAGATCAAGAGCAGCCAATAAGACTTTTAAAAAATATTCTTTTAAACATGACCATTCCTGGTGCCCTTCTTTTTACCGGTACTGACGGAATCGGGAAAAGCACTACTGCACTCGCTTTTGCAATGGCATGCAATTGCGGGGAGGGAGAAGCCCTGTCAGTAGCGACTCCTTGTGGTCGTTGCAGATCATGCAGGAAAATCCAATCAGGTAACCACCCGGATATAATTCGAGTTGAGCCGTCTGGTCCTTTTATCAGGGTCAAACAAATCCGTGACATTTGTGATACGCTTTCCCTGAAGCCATACGAGGCAAGATTACGTATCGTTATAATTTCCGATGCCCAGGCCATGAATCTTCAAGCAGCTAATGCTCTGCTTAAGGTGCTGGAAGAACCACCTGTGCGAACTGTTTTAATACTTACTGCCTTGCAGACATATGATTTGCTTCCAACAATTGTATCGCGCTGTCAGCATATCAGATTTAGTCCCGTTCATAGAGAACAGATAGAGACTTTTCTGGTTGAAAAACATGGGGTTAATGCTGAAGATGCTGCAATATTTTCAGCCATGGCAAATGGGAGCTTGAACAAGGCTCTTTCTATGATAGAAAAGAATAGTCATGCGAATTGGATTTGCCTCAGGGACTGGCTGTTAAATATTATTGGATTGGAAAAGACCGGATCTTTGTCTTTAGAGCCAATTATTATACTTCTCTCATTTGCGGAAAGATTATCAAAAAACAAAAAAATTATTCAGGACTCTCTTGAGATTATTAAAACTTATTTGCGTGACCTGATTATTTATAAATATAATCCTGAAAAAATTATCAATAAAGACTTGATCCGCAAAATTCAATATGCTTCACAAAAAATTGAGGTCAAATCGCTTCTTTCAAAAATAGAAGCCATTCAAACAGCACAGAAGGACATACGGGCAAACACAAATTTAAGACTGACTTTAGAAGTAATGATGTTGAGGCTTGCAAGGAACGGGGTTTAAACCCCGTTCCCAAAGGTTGAGAAATTCGGAATATGAGAAAAATCGTTAGAATAAGATTTAAACCTGCAGGTAAACTTTATGACTTTGACTGCGGTGCGTTTGTTTTAAATAAAAATGACAATGTGATTGTTGAAACCGAGCAGGGGCTTGGTTTAGGGGTGGTTGCCATTTCACCTCTCCCCTATGAGGAAAAGTTGTCGAACAGGCCATTGAAACAGGTTTTTCGTTTAGCCAATGAAGAAGATTTTAAGCAAAGAAAGAAAAATCTTGTGGCTGAAAAAAAGGCTCAGGCTTTTTGTCTTGACTCCATAAAACAATTAGAGCTTAAAATGAATCTTTTTTCTGTTGAAAGTACCTTTGATGCAGGTAAAATAACATTTTTTTTCACTTCTGAAGGCCGTGTGGATTTTCGGCAGTTGGTAAAGATGCTTGTCAAAGAGTTCGGGGTAAGAATTGAGATGCGGCAGGTGGGGATACGCAATCAGGCCAAGATGTGCGGTGGCATAGGCAGATGCGGACGTGAAATTTGCTGTTCAGCATTCATAGAAAAATTCGCTCCTGTATCCATACGTATGGCAAAGGACCAGAGTTTGTCCTTGAACCCAACCAAGATATCCGGCATGTGTGGTCGCCTTATGTGCTGTCTGACTTTTGAACATGAAACTTATCAAAAACTGAGGGAAAAATTTCCAAAAATTGGCAGATTAGTGAATACATCCGGCGGCAAGGGCAAAGTTATTCGTCATAACTTAATATGTAACAGGCTAACCGTTCGTTTAGATAGTGGTCCGGAAATAGAGGCCAGCTTAGATGAAATTATAACATAGATATATAGACTGTCACATATTAAATTGCACAAGGATAGAGGGAGAAGGCTGTATTGTATAATACGCCGACGACCGATAACGCAGTGAAATTTAATATGTGACAGTCTATAGAGAGGTATAGGTAATGTCGGAGCCCTTTTATATAACAACGCCCATCTATTATGTTAATGCAAGGCCTCATCTGGGGCATGCTTATTCTACCATTGCTGCGGATGTTGCGTGCCGATATAATTTAATGCGTGATAGAGAAACTTTCTTTCTTACCGGTACTGATGAGCATGGAGACAAAATTGTTCGTGCCGCAAAGAATGAGAATCTTAGCCCCAGGGCATACGTAGATAAAATAAGCGGTCTTTTTAAGGACCTTTGTCCGGAACTCAGAATTAGATGCAATCATTTTATACGCACTACAGACCCGTCTCATGTAGCAGTAGTGAAGCATATACTGCAAAAGATTTATGATTCGGGTGAAATATATTTTAGTGAATATGAAGGGCTTTACTGTTTTGGCTGTGAAAGGTTTTACACTAAGCGTGAGCTTGTTGATGGCAAATGTCCTGATCATAAAACAGAACCTGAAGTTATCAAGGAATCCAATTATTTTTTTAAGATGAGCAAATATCAGGACTGGCTTATAGACCATATTAATAATAATCCTGATTTCATATACCCCGAGCGATACAGAAATGAAGTTTTGTCTTTTTTAAGCGAACCGCTTGAAGACCTGTGCATATCTCGGCCCAAAACACGCCTTAAATGGGGTGTCAGTCTTCCATTTGATGATAACTATGTTACATATGTCTGGTTCGATGCTTTAATAAATTATATCTCTGCCGTAGGATACCCGGAAGGAAAACTTTTTAAAAAATTCTGGCCGCATGTTAATCACATTGTTGCCAAAGACATACTTAAACCCCATGGTATTTACTGGCCTATTATGCTGAAGGCGGCAGGCATTTCGGTTTATAGGCGTCTGAATGTTCATGGATACTGGAATGTTGATCAGAGCAAGATGTCCAAAAGCCTCGGCAATGTGATAGAACCTCTTCAAATAAAAAATAAATACGGGCTGGATGCGTTCAGGTTTTTTATCATGCGGGATATGGTATTTGGCCTTGATTCCAGTTTTTCTGAAGAGTCTATGATACAGCGCATTAATTCTGATCTGGCAAATGACCTGGGGAATCTGTTTAGCAGAGTTCTTGCAATGGCTCACAAATATTTCTCGGGAGAAATTCCGGAAGTTGATCCTGTGTTGGAGCAGGAGTTACAGCTTGGCCTTAAATCAGATGCAATTAAAGCTATTGATAAATTCGAGAACACCATGGAAAAGTTTGAATTTCATAAGGCTCTTATAGCTGTCTGGGGATTTATAGGCCGAATGAACAAATATGTTGATATCACAGCGCCATGGGAACTTGTGAAGAAAAAAACCAGCAGAAAACAGCTTGAAGCTGTAATTTATAATCTTCTTGAAGGACTCAGGGTCATATCCGGTCTTATCTATCCGGTAATGCCGGATACTTCTGCAAACATGCAGAAGCATCTCGGAATGAATCCTGATGAGAAGTATTACAGATTAGAAATTCTCAAAAAATGGGGAACCATGAAATCAGGTACCAAACTTCCCAAATCAGTTACTCTTTTCCCAAGAGTTGACTTAAAAAAAAATGAGCTTTATTCTGGTGAGAACTCTTCAGAAAAAATATTGCCCAACCTTAAACCAGAGATATCTATGGAAGAATTTAATAAGGTTGATCTAAGGATAGCTACCGTAGTTCATGCTGAAGTAATTCCAAGGGCAAAAAAGCTTCTTAAAATAGAGGTCGATTTAGGGAAAAAGCTAACAATTGTGGCCGGGATTTCAGAAGGCTATAACCCGGATGACATTATTGGCAAACAGGTAATTGTTGTCGCTAATTTAAAATCAGCCAAAATTATGGGGATATTGTCAAAGGGTATGTTACTGGCCGGCTTTGATGATAATATCTGCACTCTCGGAACTGTTGACAAAAAAATTAAGCCAGGGACTTCTCTGTCCTGATTATGATATTAAACAGATTTAAATCCAGGCATAAAATCCTTAAGAAACCTGGCTGGAGAGATTATCAGGCAAAGCTGAAAAGAGCTGTCTTAATAAATACGTTAAGCAAGAAAATTATTAAATATACTTCTTTCCTTATAGTAACGCTGATTAGTTTTTATTTAATATCCGGCAAACTTGGCGGAACCGTATTTAATCGCTCACAAAAAGATTATAATCATGCATCTAAAGAGCAGCTTTCAAACAGAAAGCTGCTTGAGAAAAATGATGTTCAGGCTCTGCTGGATAAGCAGGTTTTTGTCAATCTTAAGAATAAGAGTTTTGATTTAGTTGTAGACGGCCAAAAATTAAGAGTTAACACTAGCCTTGATACTTCTCTGCAAAATTATTTACAAAAAAAAATTGATAAGTCCACATCTCGATATGTCGGGATTGTTGCTATGGAACCTTCTACGGGCAGGATTTTGTCAATGGTTGGTTTTGATAAAACAGATCCGTCAAACAATCCATGTATAGACAGCGAATTCCCTGCCGCGAGTATTTTTAAAATTGTTACAGCGGCGGCAGCCATTGAAAAATGCGGTTTTAATTTAAACTCTAAATTTTCATACAACGGCGGAAAATACACTTTATATAAATCCCAGTTGAAAAACAAGACAAACAAATACACCAACTGGATAACATTAAAGGACTCATTTGCCCAATCAGTCAATCCTGTATTCGGAAAGATCGGAGAGCATCATCTTGGTAAAAATAATCTTGAAGAATATGCATTAGCATTTGGCTTTAACCGAAAAATTAATTTTGAAATTCCACTTTCTCCGAGTTTTATTTCTTTATCTGATGATCCTTATCACTGGGCTGAAGTTGCCTGTGGTTTCAACCATGAAACTAAAATATCACCTCTTCACGGAGCCGTTATAAGCTCGGCAATTCTTAATCAGGGCAGGATGATAGAACCTACGATTGTTGATCAAATAATTGATGGCAAAGGCCATGCCATTTATCGCAACCATTTGGTTTCTATGAACCAGGCGGTAACGTACGAATCATCAGATATAGTTAACCGCCTCATGAGGGCATCGGTACGTTCAGGCACTTGCAGTAAAATGTTTAGAGGTTACCGAACCGATCGTATTCTTTCAAAGCTGAATATAGGCGGCAAAACGGGTTCTATAGACACTAAAAAACATGATGGCAGATATGACTGGTTTGTGGGTTTTGCTGAGGAAAAGGAAGGATCCAAAAAAATAGTCGTATCTGTTATTGTAACTCATGAAAAATATATAGGAATAAGGGCGAGTCAATATGCTCGCATGGCAATAAAACAATATTTTTGCAATTATTTTGCAAAAAATGAGACAAATCTTGAGAGAGCGAGCGGTTAAAGTTTGCGCCTTCCTTAAACTTGAAAAAATTTTCTGGTTTTCGTTCGGGCACTAAATAATTTCAAATGGAAATATTTATGAAATATCTAAAGAAAATCATCAGTATTGTTAAAGGAATAATCGGCCTTGTTCTTCCTTATCTTTTATCTGATGTCTATTTTGGAAGGAGCGCCGCAGGTTTGCCGGACAATTCCATTATTTTTTTCCCTTGCAGTGAAAATATCCTTTGTTGCGGTATTGCAGGGCTTGTTTCTTTTAAGAGAAAAGAAAAAAAAGCCAATCATATAAATATGGCATCCCTGAATGATATGGCGATGAAGATTGGCACAAAAGGCTACATGGACTGCGCTCAAAATTTAATTAATGATTATCTGATTGATTATTTGGGTGGTCAGGAACTTATATCTTCATTTCTGCATTCTGTGCAGTCTTTAAAGGCAGACGATTATTTTGCTGAATGTTTTGCTGGAAAAGATCTCCAAAACGAACTTTCAAAATTATCTGACAATCTTAATGACATCATAGACAGGGAATCAAGATTGCTGTCTGATAATATGGGACGGCTTGATGCTGATATAGTTGATACAATGTCTCGCAGAATTGAAGACCTAAAGGATATTTCATGGTGCATTACTTTTGAATTCCTGGATAATATTGTCAAAGTTGGAGAGCTTTTAAACCGGAATTTTGGGTCCATTACTTTTTCCGCCTTAAAAATCGTAAAAAATATCAATGCGGTTCTAAACGGTATAGACCGTCTTGAAGTAAGAGGCCGGGATTCAGCAGGCATATCTCTTCTGTTTATCCTTGAAAAAGCAGAGTTTGAAAAATTTAAAGAAAAACTGGCCAAATCAGATAATATTGATCTTCTTGATCAGTTTAGATTACGGTCAAATCATGATGTCCTTGTCAATATGGGCATAGATGTCCATGAAACAAAAGATGAAAGCGGAGAAGAATGTGTTTGTATTGCCATTACCTGTAAAATTGCCGCTGAGATAGGAAGTCTTGGAGACAATATTGGTTTTTTGAGAAATCAGATAAAAAATGATCCGATTTTCCAAATACTTATCTTGTGCCCACACAAATATTATACCATTGGAGCCCATACTCGCTGGGCTTCTATTGGAGCTATTACTGAATCAAACTGTCATCCGGTTGATAATAAAGGTACCAAAAATATATCAGATAAAAGCGGAATAATTCATGCCTGCCTTAACGGAGATATTGATAATTATATTAAGCTTAAAGAAGAATATAAAATCAAAGGCAATCTTATACATAAGGACATTACGACGGATACAAAAATAATCCCGCTGCAAATTGAAAAATATATATTGCAGGGGAATGAGCTGGAAGAAGCATTTCGTCTGGCGGTCAATGATTTTGAAGGCTCACATGCCATATTCATGCATTCAGACCTTGCTCCAGGCAAACTTTTTCTTGCTCAAAAAGGCAGCGGTCAGGCTATTTTTATAGGCCTATCTAAAAATCATTATATGCCGACCTCTGAAGTCTATGGTTTTGTAGAGCAGACTCCGTTTTATCTCAAGATGGACGGAGAAAAGGTTGTTAAAGGAAAGGATGGCAAAACGCAGGGACAAATTTTTGTACTCAGCCAGGAATCAGGCGGAGCCCTTGAGGGCATTAAAGCAATGTTTTATGACGGAACCAGGGTTGAAATTGGGGAAAAGGATATAAAACATACGCAGATAACATCAAGAGATATAGATCGTCAGGGATTTCCACATTATTTCCTGAAAGAAATTTCCGAAGCCCCAGTTTCAGTGGAAAAAACTCTTCAGAATTGCTGGAAAATCAAGGAGGACGGTAAACAAGGGTATGTATTAACACTTGATGAAAAAGTTTTTCCAATATCTATTCAACAGGCGTTTATAAATAATAAAATACAAAGGATTTATTTTGTCGGTCAGGGTACGGCAGGAATCGCTGCGCAAGTATGTGCAGATATTTTAAATTACTACATTGATAAGCCGTCTTTTACTGTCAGTTCCCTTAAAGCATCAGAACTCAGCGGATTTAAGCTTAATGAATATGATGACCGTAACAGTATGGCAGATACACTTGTTATTGCTATTAGTCAGTCCGGCACAACAACAGATACAAATCGTGCTGTCGATATGGTTAAAAAACGAGGGGCTTATACCCTTGCCATAGTCAACCGCAGGGATTCAGACATTACGTTTAAGGTTAACGGTGTTATGTACACAAGCAGCGGGCGTGATATTGAGATGTCGGTGGCTTCAACAAAGGCATTCTATTCTCAGATTATAGCAGGCGCTGTTTTGAGCCTTAAAATCGCAAGTTTGAAAGGTTTGCGAAATGATGAGTTTATAACAGAAGAAATAAGACAGATGCAGGAAATTCCATCCCATATGAGAAAAATTCTATCTATGAAAAAAGAGATAGAAAAATCCGCACAAAAGCTCGCTGCAACAAAAAAATACTGGGCAGCAGCCGGAAGCGGCCCCAATAAAGCTTCTGCAGATGAAATACGTATCAAGCTGAGCGAACTCTGCTACAAGACAATTTCCTCTGATTACATAGAGGACAAAAAACATATAGATTTATCATCCGAACCTCTTATAATTGTTTGTGCTGCTGGCACAAAGAAAAATGTTATAGGTGACATCATTAAGGATACAGCCATTTTTCAGGCACACAAAGCCACGCCTGTTGTTATAGCTGACGAGGGAGAGAGCGGATTTGATGCCTATGCGGAAGATGTCTTCCATGTTCCGCTTGTAAATCAGCATGTTGCACCTATCCTGAACACTCTGGTCGGTCATATCTGGGGATACTATGCAGCCCTTGCCATTAATGAGGGGTCAAAATTTTTATATGCATTTCGTGAAGAACTACAAGACACTATTGACAATTACTCTGATAGAGGTCTTGATGTTTTTGAAATCGTACTTGAAAAATCGTTCAGAGAAAAAATTGCTCGTTTTTACAAGAAATTCAGGGCAAAAAGAGTCGAAAAAAAATTCCCGGCCGCTATTGCCATGGCCTCAGATCTGACTCTTCTTCTAAAATATCTGGCCGGAAGCCTGCCTGCGTCTGATTTTGAGATAGACTTTGAGAAAAAAGGCACAGCACTTAACATGCTTACTACTCTATTTGAATATATTGGAGAATCTATTAATTACATGTCCCGTCCTGTGGATGCAATAAAACACCAGGCCAAGACAGTTACTGTGGGTACAAGTCGTATAAGTGAAAAACTTGAGGGCCTTATTTTTGATGAGTTGGCAAAACACAATTTAAGTGTTTCACAGCTTATAAACAGAAATATTATTGTTCTTAAAAGTTTACAGGGAGTTATTTCACATATCAAGGGGTTAACGCTATACAGAATCGGCAAACTCAATCTCCTTGGTGAACCAACAGATGAGTCAAGAATAGAGGTTTTAGAAAAAAAGGGTTCTTTAAAATTCATTACATCAAGGGTTGAAAAGGATACTAAGCTTAAAGGAACTAAAAAAATAATTATTCGGCAGGGAAATGTATATGTCGGCAAAGGTCGTAAAGATGACCGAAGTATTCTTATTATTCCAATAATCTCTAATTCTCCTGAAATGCCGAATATGATAGAATATCTTCTTTTATTGAATATTGCATTTAAAGAAGAAGTCCCCCTTGCAGCCAGGATAAAAGCGCTTGGCGGCAAGTATGAGCATATAAAAAATATTGTTCAGGAAAACAGCATTACCTGGGACGATAATTACCTTGAATCTGTTGAGATAGAGGAACTTTTCGGCCGGTCTGCTGAGAAGATAGGGGAATTTATAGTATCCCTTCAAAGTTCTGGTGAATTATAAAAAGTGGGTTGGGCATTCAATAATGAACCCTGTGATTGCAATAGTTGGTTGCGGAAGAGTCGGCACTGCCCTTGCGAAGTTTTTATCAGAAGCCGGCTACGAAATTTCCGGTTTTGCAAGTAAAAGCTTCTCATCCGCAAAAAAACTTGCAGACTTAACAGGAACCGGACGTTACACTAAAATACCCTGGGAAATAACAAAAGAAGCAGATATTGTTTTTTTAACAACTCCGGACAGCGAAATATCTGATACATGCAGCAACATTGCATTTAATGACGGCTTCAAAAAAGATTCCGTGGTTTTGCATTGCAGCGGAGCACTTTCATCAACGATTTTATCATCGGCAAAAAGTTGTGGTGCTTTTATCGGGACAATGCATCCCATGCAGAGTTTCGCCTTAAATGAAGGGAATGGAAGCCCTTTTCATGGAATCATATTTGCTGTGGAAGGTGATGCACAAGCTTTACATATAGCAGCAAAAATTGCGGTTGATCTTGGCGCAGATTGTATTCCAATAAACACGGAAGATAAAACCCTTTATCATGCTGCCGCCGTGGTTGCATCAAACTACCTTGTAACCCTTCTTTCTCTTGCTTTCAGACTTATCGAGCATGCAGGCATATCAGGCAGTGATACCTGGAAGGTTTTAAAACCTTTAATAGAAGGTACACTTTCAAATATAGAAAAGGCTGGAATTCCAGCAGCACTTACAGGTCCTGTTGCAAGAGGAGATATCGAAACTGTGGAGAGACACATAGAGGCAATAGGGGAAAAATTACCTGAATTACTTGATCTTTATAATGTTCTTGGTTTTCATACAATAGGCATTGCTCAATCAAAGGGCACTCTTTCAGAAAAATCTGCTGATATTCTAAAGAAGATAACAAAAGGGTAAAAGCGTCGTAGGGGCACGGCGAGTCATGCCCCTACGCAAAAAACAATTGAGATGTTACGAGGAGGTTGTTGTGAAATTTATTTCATTTGGTGATATTCATGAGTATGCGGAAAATGTGCAAAAAATAGATGGAATCTCGGATGCGGACTTTGTTGTGATTACCGGAGATTTAACAAATTACGGCGGGATTAAAAAGGCCAGAAATATTATAGACTTCATATCGCGTTATAATCCCGCTATCTATGCCCAGTTCGGCAACATGGACCTTGAGGAAATGAACAATTACTTTGATGAAATCGGAATCAATCTCCACGGTAAAGGCATTATTATCGAAGATATGGGAATTTTCGGTGTGGGAGGTTCCAATTCTACGCCATTCAACACCCCAAGTGAATACAGCGAAGAACAACTGGAAGAATTTATTTATAAAGGATATGAGAGTATAAAGAACCTTCCAATAAAGATTTTGGTGTCTCATACTCCTCCGCATAACACTGCCCTGGATATTGTGGGCGACGGAATTCATGTTGGGAGTACGGCTGTTAGAAAATTTATAGAAAAATATCAGCCCCAGCTTTGCCTTACAGGGCATATTCATGAAGCAGTGGGAAAGGATAAAATAGGCAGCACCATTATTGTAAACTCAGGGATGTTAAGTGATGGCGGTTACACGGAAATCGTTAAAAAGGGGGAGATCCTTGAGGTGGCATTAAAAAAAGTGAAGGCAAAAGCGGGTGTGGATGTTCCAGTCAATGTATTTGGTGGCTGATACTATAGACTTTCAGATAATTAATTTCACAAGGCCAGAAGGAGGAAGGCGTATTAGTTATACGTCAATGACTGATAACACAGTGAAATTATTTATCTGAAAGTCTATATCGGAGAACATGATATGTTGGGTTTATTCCTTTAC
>Ga0209013_10005148_pt1 | contig 11310 bp, 9 predicted proteins | sample Cruoilmetagenom2_FD_187291 | JGI IMG/M metagenome (GOLD analysis project Ga0209013, IMG submission 187291) | Oil polluted marine microbial communities from Coal Oil Point, Santa Barbara, California, USA - Sample 2 (SPAdes) (version 2) | ecosystem: Environmental > Aquatic > Marine > Oil seeps ...
GCCAGTTGAAGTCTCTGGAGGAGATACGATCATGAGAGACGAGTATCGCATAACAGTCTTTAACACCGTTCATGGCGTTCCAAGTGTAGGATACGCCCTTATAGAGGATGAACGACCCGGAAGATTCAATCGTGAACGTGCAATATCCCTTGGAGTCCCACCCGGACCGCTATTTCGAAAACTTCACCATGGCGAGTCTGTGGAGATAAACGGAAAGATCGTGAAGTCTGAAGAGGTTGTGGGAGCACCGCGACGTGGTAGAAAAATCGTGTGTACAGGTGATACACGGCCAACAGACGAGATTGTTAGGGCTGCTGCAGGCGCAGATGTCCTGATCCATGACGCGAGCATGGCAAACGATCTTGTCGACTGGGCACACCAGACCAAGCACTCAACAGCAGGCGAAGCAGCACGCATCGCAGCAGAAGCCTGCGTAAATCAACTAATCCTAACACACATCAGTGCACGATACTCAGACAACACCGACTCCCTGATAGACGATGCCAAACATATATTCGAAAATACTATTGTAGCCCACGACATGATGGAACTCATAGTCCCCTACTCAAAATAACCAACCACCAAAAGAGAGATAGATAACATGAAATGGTCACATGACTTCAAGAACATCAGTAATGCCAAAAGTCCAATTGACAGCCTGAAAATAAAAAGAGGGAAAAGGATTGATTGAAGACGGAGAACTTCGACCAGTGAATCATCAATTTCACCACAACCATCATTCGAAAAGAGAATGATTCAATTACATCAAGATTTTTAGGAAAAGTTGGAGTAGAATACATCGGAATATAAATCAAACAAATCAATAAATGGCGAATTTTAACATAATAAATAAATGAAATAACTTTGTAACTATGTCAGATGTGGTAGAAATAATTTCATAGGGCCATTTTATACTGTTCGAAAAATATACGAAGAAAATAGAACATTTAATTCAAAAGATATCGAATTTCCACTTGAAGTTCTACATGAAATTACCTTTCTATTTACGGATGAAAAAGAATTATATTTGGTGTTGGTTGTTTGTGGAATAGAATATGTTTTTAATATGGGGGGTCATTGCATTGAGGGATATTTAGAGTGTTTAAAAAATAGTAATAAAAGTTATGTTAATACAGAATTTTGCACATCACATACAAGGCATCAAATTGATCTTAACCGTTATACCCCGCATCTCTGCTGCGGTTGAGTGTGCCGGTGCAGCGTTTGACTTGGGTTGTGGGTCTGGTGATTTTTGTTATTTATTAAAATCTAATTTTCAGGTAATCCCAAAAGGAATAGATATAAATAAGGATAAAATAGAAACTGCTACAAGAAGATATCTATACATCAATTCGGAATTTTTCATCATTTGAAGTGGTAGATATTATTAAAATTAATAAAAAATAAAAATATGATAGTATTGTAATGATCCAAGTAATAGAACATCTTACAAATCCAGAAAAAGCGTGTTAGAAATCTGTAGAAATATGTTAAAGCATTATGGCAGGATAGTTTTAACGACTATAAATAAATGGTTTTATCTAAACAAATTTGTATGCTATTTAAATGGTGAGAGATTCATCTTTTATCGAGACTTGACTTATATCACTCAATTTAGTCCATATTCTTTTATTTCGCTTATAAACGATTAAGGTTTTAAAGTTGAAAAGATTGGAACATTGTCAACTATTTTTGATAAAACAATCTCAACTTTGTTTTTTGGTATCACACTTCATGCTGTTGGTAAAAAATAAGATGAAATGTATAATACATCATCTACAATTTTGATACTATTTCCCTTTTTTCAATTCATCCTTAGCAAAATTATACGCTTTTATCAATCTTTCTTCCTGTCCAACAATTACACTCAGATACTTTATATCTTCTTTTTCTATTCCTTTTATTAAAAACATTATGGAAATGTAAATAATTCCTGCAATGGTTATTCCAACTATTCCAGCTAAAATAGTTGATGGTGTAGGAATAAAATAAAGAAAAGCGAGCATCACTAAAGAAGAAAACAACGGCTTATATATCATATCCATGCTTGGAAATATGTTTAAAACTTTTTTAGACAAAAATCCAAGACAAATGATATTGAAATACCTTGAAATTACCGTTGCAACCGCAGCCCCCGCCATGCCAATTTGCAGTATCAAAAAATAATTAAGAACTACGTTTAACGTGGATGAGATCATAATAAGTTTTGCTGGGTACTCTGGTTTCTCCTTTGCGTTAAATAAAGTACCAAAGAAATCTAAAGGTGCTATTACTATCAAAAGAGACAATATGTATGTTGGTAAAACAGCAGGCAAATAATCAATCCCATACACGACCTTTATAACTGGCTCTGCTATGAAGAGCAATCCAAACGCACATGGAAAAGCGAGCATCGAAGAATACTTAAATACCTTTTTGAATGCGTTTTCCAATTCATCTCCTTCCAGCTGCGTGAACACCGGAAATAACACTCCTGCAATAGAAACCAATCCCGCAAATGCAAATACAATATTATACGCCGCTCTGTAAAAGCCAACATATTCCACAGGCATGAAAATTCCAAGCATGATGCTATCTACATAAGCAAAGAACACACCAGAGATAGACCCTATTGTCAGATAACTCAAAAATTTCAACATTTTTCTTCTCTCTATCTTCACAGTCTTTCTTTTTAATAGAAAAGGATAATTCCTCAGTAAAAAATAAGTCAACACGAGAAGTGCAGCAGCAGTTGATATACTAAGCCCTACCAACGCACCAAAAACCGAAAAACCAAGAAAAATGAGTGCAGGAACCAAAATGAGCCTTAAACCCTCATAAACAATATGTCTAACCGTTGAGTATTCAAACCTCTGCATGGAAATAAATCCAGCTCCAACGAAATCCAAAAAAGATTGAAAAAACAAAAATATCCCGACAATTTGTAAAGGTAAAAATAGGTCAGGTTTGTGAAAAACGTATAAAGCCAGAGGGTTTGCTAATAATATAAGTGATAAAGAGAATAAAAAAACGAGTATAAATTTCAGTTTGAATAAATACCTGAAATAACTCGATGCTAAATCCTTCTCATTTTTTCCAACCGCATGAGAAACATATCTAACTAAAGTTCCATTTATTCCAAGGTCAGTGAAAGTCAAAAGCATCAAACCGACTGCTAAAGCAAGGTGGTATACACCGAACAATTCTGGAAGGAGCAATCTTGCTAAAATTATGGTGAAAATTAATCCGCCGAACTTACTTATGAATACACTTGAACTATGGTAAATCGAGTTTTTCAGCACTTTTTTCGCTAATTGCACCATGAATTATAACTTTCTCTCTGCATAGATAAAATCAATTGCTTTATTTTTTCTCAAAACCTTCCGCACATCCCTTTATTTCCGGTGTAACTATACAAAAATTCCTGTCACTCCTTTCCTCAATCTGCTCTATCTTTTCACTTCAATTCGTAAATTGATAAATGCTGCTCAAAATCGTTACTCTTGCTTTCCTCGCTGGTGTAAATCTTGGAAAATATGCTTGGGAGCTTTGTCAAGTAATAAGAAGCATAAACACGCTCATATCCCGCGCTCTCTAATCTATCATCGAGTCCCCCCCTACCGTCTATCACCAAAAATATTCTTGTTGCATTTGAATTCTCAGCTATGTTTTTCACCTTTTCCACGCTCACAGCCGCTAAGTCATTTCCCACGCCGCTGCCAATTTGTTTCTCCATCAAGTTCATATACCATTCAAGCTGTGGTGCATACCTTCCATGTAGAACCATAAGATAAGTTTCATCCGGATTTTCAGCCATATATCTATCTAAATAGTCAGCAACGTCCTTAGTGCACGTATATCCTAAATCACCAGTATAAGATGAGAAAACATAAGAGACTGGGATGGTGGAGAGTATGACCAATATCGCTACTAAAACTTCTAACCTTTTTCGAGACACCTGCTCTGCCGCCTTCGAGTCTCTGAAACTGAAAATGCATTTTGATGCTAAAATCCCAAACGGCACCGCCAGCGGAAGTATGTAATACTCATGGCTCGGTGGCGTTCTTGCAAGCACAAACAAACCATAAACAGCTATCCAGATAAACAATATGTTCTTTTTATCCATCCTTTTATACATCTCGTAAAACGCAAAAAGTAAAACTAAAGGGGAAATCCCCACAAGTATCCCGCCTGCGGTGTTCTTCAAGTTTTCGAACGGCACCATTCTATGCGTAGCTTCGCCATAAACAAGGTGTAAAACGCCGGAAGCATTGCCATTACCCACATGATATAATGCATAAGTTAAAATTGGAATCACCCCTATTAAAACTGGAAAAATACACTTTTTTATGATTGTAAATTTTTCATTTCTTCCACCTACAAGAATCAGCCAGACCGCAATGATTGCCAGTATCAAAATCGAAGGTTGCTTCGTGAATAAAGCAAGTCCAAAGAATACACCGAACGGAATGAAGCTTCTCTTGTGATTATGTGCATGAACAAAACAGGCAATTGAAGCTGTCATGAGTGCAGTCATTACCATGTCTGTCTGAACTCTTCCTGAAAGATGCACAACCCATGGGATGAACAAAAATATCAGTGAGGAGAGAATTGCCACATTTCTGCTATAAAGCTCTTTTGCCAGTAGATAGATGAAAGGAATGGCAAAAACCGTTGCAAGAACAGAGGTCAGCCTTGCACTTATGTCGGAGATGCCGAATAGTTTGAAAGATGCAAAGATAATCCAGGAATAAAGAGGTGGAACCGCCCAGTTTATGCTTCCTCCTCTCTCTTGTATTAAAAGTGAGTGTTCAAAGTAGCCTTTTGCAAATAGCGAGTAGTGACCTTCGGTCCAGCCTTGGAAAAAAGAATAAGAAGAAAACGTGGCGAGATAAAGTCTCGCTGCGAAGAACGAAATGGTGATACAGATTAATATTAATTCGCCCCGGTGTTCTCTAAGCATCTTTCTATTACTTATCATTATAATATTATCACGCCTTTATAGTATAAATGAATGCTTGCTTGCCAGATATTCTATGAGCTAATGGGATCTTGAGGTATAGCTTCAGAAGGAAAATAGATCTGGGTAGTTTGCTCCTGGTGGTGTATGGTAGAAACTTGGGCTTATATTCTATAACTTTAAATTCATTGATCTCCAAGACCTCAGACAAGATTCTATCATCCAAAGGAGTTATGTGATGAAAGAACATCCAGTAATCTCTAAAAGAACCTGATATTAGGTTGTAAGATCAAGAATTTTCCCCCACCATTAAGAACCCTATAAACTTCTGTGATCGTTTCAATAATATATTCTCTACTCAAGTGTTCAAAGAAGTTATTGGCAAACACAACATCCACACTTTTATTTTTAATTTGTTCCATATTTGCAGAACTTGCTATAACAACCTCAACATCACCCTCGGCGAATTTTTTAACGTCGGGATTTAGATCTAAAGCAATCTTTTTCCTTGTTTTGATGCTATTTATGAATTCACAGTATCCAGCACCGACTTCAAGTACGGTTGCATCTTCTGAAATGTATTTTTGAAAAAAATCGGAGCATAAAACTTGATACAATCTATTTCTAAACTCGGTATCACCGCCAAGTCTTCTATGATATATTTTCTGGTGCAAATCACTTGGCTTCATCTTTTCCTTCTCTCCGTCGTTTCTTAAAATATCTTCTTGATTGGAATCCGATGTGTATTGTAGCTATTGCTCCGAATAGGTAGACTATCAGTGCTCTTGCAAAGTGGTCAAGAAGTGCTAATGAGGTTCCAGTGTCCAGCGGAATGTCGAATAGTGTGAGCACGCCTGCTATTGATCCTTCATGTATTCCGATTCCTGCGGGTGTGAGTGGGAGTGCTTGCAGGATGAATGTTGTAACTCCTGCTGCAATTGCGGAGAGGAATGGGATGTTGATATGTACTGCCTTTGCAGCAAAGTAGATGCTTGTGATCTCAAAAATCCATATTGGGAGTGATAGAATAAGACATAGTCCCATTGCAGTCGGGTTTTTATAGATTGCACATAAACCTTCTTTCAGTTTTGTGATGGAATCATGTATGCCTGCAAATCTATTTTTTAGCTTTTCTGCGATCAGATAATCGAATCGATAGATAAAGAACAGAGAGAAGATTAGCAGGAAGATTATACCGACAACCCCGCCTCCAAGAAATAGAAACCTCTTCGGAGCAAGGAACAGCACGGCAGGGGTGAGGAGCAAGCCAAGCATGACCATATCCAGGATTCGTTCGATTATGATTGTCATCAGGGCAACTCCGAGTGGCACGTTGGCGGTGGCTTTAAGTGCCACTCCTCGTGTGATATCTCCCACTCTTGCAGGAAGCAGATAGTTCATAAACCACCCGAAGAGCAGTGCGTTGAATATCATGTTTCTCGGGAGTGTGTGGCCAGAGGTTCGGAGCAGTATGCTCCAGCGCCATGTTCGCAGTGGAAATGCCATGAAGACTACGAGGCAGGAGGCGAGAAAGAAGTACAAATTTGCGTTCTTTATGCTCGAATACACCCCGGATAATCCGCTTAAAAAAAGGATGCCTGCAAGTATCATTAGACCAATAAAAAGAGCAATAATTATGTGGATAGGAGATCCCTTGATGGTGTTCTGGAAGAGGTCTTTCAGGGCGATTGTGTTACCCCAGAAAAAAAGCTTGAGAAGACGCTTGCCATACAAAGATCCATTTTTCGTAAGTTTGAGCTTGGCTTCACCCCTCGTCCTGCCATGCCAGTGCACGGGAACCTCTCCTGCCTTAAAACCGTGAATATGAGCCTTTAATGGAATTTCCACAGTCAAATCAAAGCCTTCTGCCTCAAGTTCACCTATTTCTTCAAGAACCTCTTTTCTGTACGCCTTGAACGCATTTGTCACATCCTTTTCCCCAATACCGTAGAGCAAACGCGCCAGGTTGTTGAATGCCCGGTTTGCAATGAGTTTCAATGGGGGGTAATCGGATGCACAACCATCCTTGATGAATCTTGAACCATACGCCACATCATACCCCTCTTCAATCTTTTGCACAAGTTTTACGATATCCTCTGGATCATCGGAGAGATCACCCATAAAGGGGATTATAATATCTCCAGTTGCATGTCTGAAACCCTCTTTGATAGCGTTCCCGAAACCTGGCGCAATACTTCTGTGCACCGCACGGATTTTTGGATTTTCCGCTGCGTATCTATCAATCAAAGTTGCAGTTCCATCAGTACTGTTATCATTAACCAGAACAAGCTCATATTCTCCAGTTTCTACACTGGATTTTAGGATAGGTACAAGCCTCTTTATGAGTTCGGGGAGGTTCTCTTCCTCGTTCTGAAGTGGGATTACCAGCGATATATTCATCCGAACTAAAGAATATTTTTGTTTTTCATTACCCACTGAACGATCTGCTCAACACCCTTTTCTGGCGATACTTTCGGACGCCATCCAAGAAGTTTTCTCGCCTTGCCCGTATCAGAGATGTACACCTTTTGATCAGAGGGTCTCCAGTTGTCGTACCCGGGCGTTATCTCTTTACCTGTGAGCCGCTCAAGGATCTCTATTAATTCAAGCAACGAGAGTGTATTTTCAGCACCCCCACCGATATTGAAGACTTCACCCGCAAGTCCGTTCTTCAAGAATGCATCGAATGCAGCCACGAGGTCTGTTACGTACAATACATCTCTGACCTGTTTTCCATCACCGTAGATCGTGATCGGCTTTCCGGTGAGTGTTGCGATTGTGAACCATGCGATCCAGCCTTGATCCTCAACCCCGAACTGGCGGGTGCCATAAATGCAGCTCATTCTGAATATGCCTGTCTTGAGACCGTAGACATGGGCATAGTCCTGCACGTATATATCGCCTGCAAGCTTTGAGGACCCGTAGGGTGTGTGCTCGCAGAGGTCTGTTTGAAACGTCTCAGGTATCCCGTTGAACGCATCATCTGCGAACGCGTACCTGGTATCAAGTTCCTTGATCGAGACTTGGTTCACATTATCCCCGTAGACCTTGTTTGTTGAGCAGTACACAACCGCGCAGTCGTTTAATCTTGCAGCCTCAAGTACATTGAACGTGCCAAGGGCGTTTATCTCAAAGTCCTTTCGCGGGTTTTCAAGTGATGTTGTCACAGCCACCTGCGCTGCGGTGTGGATGATGGCATCAGCATTCTTTGATACTTCTTGTAGGGTTGAAAACTTGGTTATATCTCCTTCAACAAACTCAACCTGATTAAGGCTCTTTAAAAAGTCTACGTTGTACCTTGAATTGATGTTCTTCCCGAGAATTTCGCCGCGCTTGAGATTGTCAAGCGCAATTACTTCGAAACCCTCTTCTGCAAAGTGCTCGCATAGATGCGATCCAACAAAACCAGCACCGCCTGTTACAAGGATCTTCATTCTTCGACCAGCCCCTTTGCTTTAAGCTCTTCATAAGCCTGCTCGAATCCGTCATCTGCTTCTACCTTTTCTCCCCATACGACAAGTTCTCTCATTCCTTCTTCAAACGAATGCTCAAGCTTAAACCCAAGTTTCTGTTTTATCTTCGACGTGTCGGCGAAACAATGTCTTATATCTCCTGCCCTAAATTTATTTACAATTTTGGGCTTGACGTCAATACTATAAAGCTCTGTGAGTGTCTCTTCCACTTCTAGAATCGAGATAGCATTCCCGGTTCCCACATTAAAAGTCCCATAGTCTGCACTTGTGTTTTTCATCGCAAGTATGTTTGCATTGACGATATCGTGTACACTTATGAAATCCCTTGTCTGGAGTCCATCTTCAAAAATCAAGGGAGGATTGTTATTCTTTATTCGTGAGGAGAATACTGCACAGACACCTGTGTAAGGATTGCTCAGGGATTGTCTTGGTCCATACGCATTGAAGTACCGAAGTGCAGCGGTTGGAATCCCGTATGCTCGCCCAACTGAGAGACACATCTCTTCCTGATCCCGCTTTGTGATAGCATAGATCGATGTCGGCTGGAGTGGCTTGCCTTCGTCTGTTGGAAGAGGTTTTGTGGTTTTACTGCAATTTGGACACTGCATCTCCCAGATTCGTCTTTTCATCTGTTCATCTGATCTCAGATCGGGATAGACCACGCCGCAGTCCTCACACTCATAAGCGCCTTCTCCATAGATGCTCATCGATGATGCAACCACGATTTTTTTAACCGAGTTTTCGTGATTTACTATGAGATCAAGCATCTTCGCAGTCTCAAAGGTGTTTGCCTCCACGTAGTGCTCGATCTCATACATGCTCTGTCCAACACCGACTGCAGCAGCTTCGTGGAATATCACCTCAACACCTTCAAGCACAGGTTCAAGAATGCTCAGATCTCCGACCCTGCCAAAGTGGTAAGTTGCCCTGCTATTCATGTAATCTGGCTTATCATGGTGCACCTGTGGGTCAAGAGAATCGAGTACCACGACTTCATGCCTCTCTTCGACCAGTGCATCCACAAGGTGCGATCCGATAAATCCTGCACCACCTGTTACAAGTATTTTCATCTTATATTCCTCCTGAAGTACTCAATCGTATCTTTCAATCCATCTCTCAGTCCAACCTTTGGCTCCCAACCAAGTGCCTCCTTTACCCTTGTGATATCTGGCATCCTCACCTTTGGGTCATCAACAGGCAGAGGCTTGAACTTGATCCGAGAGTCTGAATCCGCGAGGTCTATTATCACTTTTGCAAGCTCAAGGATACTCAGCTCGTTGGGGTTTCCAATGTTCACCGGTTTACTGTGCTTGGACTCCATCAAGAGATACAGTCCCTCGACCATATCAGAGATGTGGCAGAAGCTGCGGGTCTGGGAGCCATCTCCATAGACCATCAGTGGTTCTCCTCTAAGTGCCTGTGGGATGAAGTTTGGGATTGCTCTCCCATCATTCTCTCTCATCTTCGGACCATATGTGTTGAATATTCTTGCTATGCTGGTATCAATACCATAAAAACTGTTATATGCCGTTGTGAGAGCTTCAGAAAATCTCTTTGCCTCGTCATAGACACTTCTTGGTCCAACAGGATTCACATTTCCCCAGTAATCCTCTCTCTGCGGATGCACTCGTGGGTCACCATAGACCTCTGATGTCGACGCAAAGAGGATACGGGCATCTGTTTTTCTTGCAAGCTCAAGTAAATTGTATGTGCCAAAGGATCCTGTTCGCATCGTTGTGATTGGATGAGCCATGTAATCCGGGGGGGAGGCAGGGGATGCAAGGTTGAATATCCAGTCAGAATCGATCTTAGGCAGAGGTTCTGTGATATCCATCTCGATGAACTTGAAGTTTTCATCTTCGAGCAAACCCTTAATATTAGACACAATCCCGGTTATGAGGTTATCAAGGCATATCACCTCATATCCATTCTTTAGGAGATACTCACAGAGGTGAGATCCAATGAACCCTGCACCCCCTGCAACGATCGTCTTCATACTATCACCTTTCTACCACGTAGAGAGGAGTTGGCTTTCTTTGGAATAGAATGGCTCATATCCCTCAACCGTTCCTTGATGTATGTGATGAGTTCATCCCTGAACTCCTCTCGCATCAGTGCAACATCGAAGTTCGTCTTGAGCCAGTCGAGTTTGCTCCCGAGATCGTACCGTCGCCCATAGAACTCATACGCATAAAGGTCTTCTATCTCTTTAAGAATTTTCAGTGCATCGGTGAGCTGGATCTCGTTCTTGATGCCAGGGGTTGTTTTCTCGATGCACTCGAATATTCCTGGTGTAAGGATATATCTTCCAAGAATTCCAAGATCAGACGGTGCTCTCTCTCTCTTTGGTTTCTCAACCAGATCCTCTATAGGGTGGAGATGATCATACGTGGTCTCTCTGAACTTCACAACACCGTAGCTCTCAATTCGCTCTGGTGGGACATGTTCCACTGCAATTATGGAGCTATTAAGACTTTCATACTGCTCGATGAGCTGCTTTGTACAAGGGATCTTTGAGAACACAATATCATCTCCGAGAAGCACCGCGAAAGGCTCATCTCCGATGTGTTTTTTTGCACAGAGTATCGCATGTCCAAGTCCAAGCGGCTCCTTCTGACGGATGTAGTATATATCTGCAAGCTGTGAGATTCGCTCGATTTCTTCAAGTGTTTCAAGGTTATTCTCCTCTCGAAGTGTCCATTCAAGTTCAAACGCCTTATCGAAGTGATCCTCTATCGTACGCTTGCCCCTACCGGTTATAATCAGGATATCATCAATCCCTGATCCAACAGCCTCCTCCACCACATACTGGATTGCAGGCTTATCAACAAGCGGCAGCATCTCCTTTGGCATTGATTTCGTTGCTGGAAGAAACCTGGTCCCAAGCCCTGCTGCGGG
>Ga0209013_10005149_pt1 | contig 11308 bp, 9 predicted proteins | sample Cruoilmetagenom2_FD_187291 | JGI IMG/M metagenome (GOLD analysis project Ga0209013, IMG submission 187291) | Oil polluted marine microbial communities from Coal Oil Point, Santa Barbara, California, USA - Sample 2 (SPAdes) (version 2) | ecosystem: Environmental > Aquatic > Marine > Oil seeps ...
GTTATGTTCGACCAGCTACGCTCGCACTGTATCAAGGCCAGGTCTGGGCCAGGGGGGATTTCCCTAATACAGCCCTGACTTATAGGTATTTTTCAATGAATGTGGGTATTTATTGACCAAAAAGGAGCAAATTTAAATGACAGAGTGGAAAAAATATTGGAACGAAGAGATGGAGACTCTGTCTTCAGAGGAATACTTTAAGGTTCAAAAAAGGGCATTATTAAGAGAGTTAAATTATGTTTGGCAAAAATCCCGATTTTATCAGGAAAAATTTGGGCGTGAAGGAATTGAGTTGGGAGATATCAAAGAGATTGATGACCTTGAAAAACTTCCTTTCACGGAGAAACATGAAATTAGAGAGAGCTTAAACGTGGCCCCCCCTTTAGGAAAGCACGCTTCAGTGGATATTGGAAATGTAATAAGGGTATATTCGACAAGTGGCACAACAGGGAATCCGACTTATATTGGGCTTACTTTTCATGACAGAGATGTCTGGCGGGAAACCGCTATGAGAGCAATGTGGGCCTGTGGAATGCGCCCAAGGCATATCGTGCCTCTTCCCATAGGAACCTTTTTTATTGCGGCCTCTTACGGTGAGGCGATAGAAAATCTCGGATCAACTCTTATTCCTGTTGGTGTCGGAGCAACGGATAGGCTTATTGGAGCTGTGAAAAACCTGGGTGCTAACTTCATCCTATCAACAACCTCCTTCCCACTTTACCTTATTACTTATTGTCAAAAAAAAGGCATAGACCCTAAGACTCTTGGCATTAGGGGATTCATGGTTGGTGGCGAGCCCGGTGGCGGGATTCCCCATATTCGGCAGAAGATAGAAGACGCCTACGGGGCTAATGTACAGGAGTGCATGGGTAACGGCGATATGCTTGGGTTGATGTGGGCAGAGTGTGAATATAAAAATGGAATGCATTTTGTAGGGCAAGGAGCGTGTCACCCTGAAATCATAGACCCGACTACCGGGGATGTCTTGGAGGTAAAAGAAGGCCTTAAAGGAGAGTTGGTCTATACTTCAATCGACAGAGAATGCCAGCCATTAATCCGTTTTAGAACAAGGGATCATGTGGTGGTAACTCAGACAACATGTGAATGCGGCCGAACAGGCTATTGCATAAAATGCATCGGGCGCACTGATGATATGTTAATTGTTTCCGGAGTCAATGTATACCCGTCTGCCATAAGGGATGTCGTCGGGACTTTAGTGCCAAAAGTTACCGGAGAGATTCTGATTCAACTTGTAGAACCTCCTCCATCTGTGCAGCCCCCCATGAAGATAAAGGTGGAGCATGGTCAGGATCAAGGCGATCTACGGTCGCTTAAGAATGAGATCGGAAAGTTATTGCGGGAAAAACTCATCTTCAACTCTGATGTTGAACTTGTTCCACCGGGAACATTGCCTAAGTATGAGTATAAAGCCAAACTTGTCGATAAGGATTATGAAACATAAGTATCTGAAAAGAGGGTTGAATAAGGAGGAATCATCTTGGCAGTTCATCTAGAAAAGTTCTTCGAGCCAAGAAGTGTAGCGGTCATCGGTGCATCCTCAACGCCTCACAAACCTGGAAACGATGTTGTTCGAAACATTCTTGCTAATGAATATTCGGGCAAGCTTTATCTGGTCAATCCCAAGGGTGGTGATATTTTGGGAATTACGGTCTGTCGTTCTGTCCAGGAACTGCCCGAGGGAATCGACCTTGCTATAATCATCCTCCCGGCCCATGTGAATGCCCAGACGATCAGAGAATGTGCGGTTAGAGGGATCAAGTCCATTGTGCTTGCCGCTGGAGGGTTTGCAGAGGTGGATAATAAAGGCCGGGCCTTGCAAGAGGATCTCCTAAGTGCCATACAAGAGACAGGGGCCCGGGTCATTGGTCCCAATACCTCTGGACATACCTCCACCCCACATAATTTTACATCGAGCTTTTTTCCTTTGGGTAAAATACCAAGAGGAAACATATCATACATCACTCAGACTGGTAACTTTGCAACCCATACCATGCGCTATATTATGTCAGGAGAAAACTTTGGCGTTGCCAGGTTCGTGGGATTGGGGAACAAGGTGGATGTGGAAGAGAGCGAAATTCTGGAGTATTATGCAGGTGATCCAGAAACCAAGGCTATCTTCATTTACTTGGAGAGCTTCAAGAGACCACAGCGCTTTTTAGAGATTGCCAGCGAAATAACCCGAGTCAAACCCGTCATTCTTCTTAAAGGGGGTAGAACAGCTGAAGGTTCTCGAGCTGCTGTTGCCCATACGGCTGCCCTGGCCTCGGATGATCGCATCGTCGATGGGGCTTTGAAGAGGGCAGGCATTACCCGCATTTACAAGTATTCACACCTGTTTCTGGCAGCCAAGGCCCTTGCTGCCATGCCTCTTCCCAGGGGAAACCGGGTGAGTTTCATGGCACCTTCGGGTGCCATGCTCGTTGTACTGACCGACCTGTGCCAGCAGGATCTGGGACTGAGTGTTCCAGATCTCGAGGAACCAACCCGTGAACGGCTCCAGGAGATCAGTCCACCCTATATCCGAATGCGCAATCCTGTGGATATATGGCCAAGCGCTGCACTCAATGGGGTGGAATATGCCTACCGGGAAGGCATGGACGCAGTGTTGAAGGATCCTATGATCGATGCAGTTGTACCTATTTTGATGCTAACCGACGAGACCGGGGTTCCACCACTGGACTTCATTATCGAGCTTGTACGTCTTTATCCTGAAAAGCCTATTTACGTTACCTTTAGCGGCGATAAAAAACATATGGAGGCATCCAAGGCATTTCTTGAGCCCAGGGGGGTGCCTACCTTTCCGTTGATTGAGGAACCGTTTGAGGTCCTTAGCATATTGAACCAATGCAGAAAGGCGATGGAGCGAGCGTGAAAAATTGATAAGCGACAGGTGCTTTTCGTAGCTCTTGTTACTTTATTTCCCCTGCAAGGATGCTTTTTTCTCCACCGGGCGGGGTGTAGATCCAGAACATTCGGAGGGGTTCTTGGCCAGTGTTGATGATTTGGTGCTTGATATTACGGGGCAGGAAAACAACTGATTCCGGCCCTACTAACTCGCGTTCTTCCCCGACGCGTACCTCTCCTTCGCCGGAGACAATAATCCACGTCTCGCACTCAACATCATGGCTGTGAAAGCTGCTGGATTTGCCAGAGGGCAGGATTGTCATTCCCACCGACAACCCTTCAACATCAACTTGCAGGCTGGGGGAGAGCAGAACCTTCAACTCTCGCTTGTGAGGTTCCGGCATCATAAAGCTCTTGGCATTGTTAGACTTGGCGACGATCATTTTTCGACTCCTTTCTCTCTAAGAGTTTAACTATAAGGCTTTTTCATAATTTCTCTCTGAAAATCATACGATAACCCAATTATAAATATTATCATGTTCAACCTATCACCACAACTAAGGAATGATTCAACTAAAGAAAATGTGGGACTAATAAAACCTCGAATCTTTATTTTGAATGAAAACAAAGCTTTTCTCCTTTCCTCTTGACTCCAATGACATCTATGTTATATGAAATAAATAAAAGAGACTAAATTTAGGAAGGAGGTGACTTTTTTGGTGTTGGCGGTGGTATCGAAAAGAAAACCAATAACAGTAGTTAAGGAGGTTAGTACTATGAAAAATAGGATGCTTACGGGTTTATTGATACTGGGAATGGTTGTATTTTTTGCTACGTCTGGTTTGGCTAAAGAAAAGGTCATAAAGTGGAAGGTTCAGGGATTCGTCCCGGCTGGAATGTTATTTCACGATACCTTGCTTCGTTTGGCTGACGAAGTGAAGAAGGTCACCAATGGCCGTCTGGTGTGGGAAGTATTTCCGGCTGGTGCGCTGGTCCCGCCTTTTGAGGGGATAAAGGCTGTCAGCGAGGGCGTATACCAGGCAAATTACGGATATGCGGCACAATGGGTGGGGAAGATTCCAGTGGCACCCTTGTTTTGTGCTGTTCCGGGCGGTTTTAATACTCTAGATATGCAAATGTGGCAAAATCATGGCGGTGGCAAGGAGCTGTGGCAAGAGATGTATGACAAATATGGATACAATGTAAAACTCTTTATTGCTGGCCCCATTGCCATGGAAGACTATATGTGGTCCAAAAAACCCATGCGCACCATTGATGATATGAGAGGTGAGAAGATGCGCATGATGCCCTTGATGGGTGATGTCTTAGCCAAGCACGGGATGTCCGTGGTGTTTATGCCTGCAGGGGAGATTATGCCCAATTTGCAGAGGGGCGTGATAACTGCCGCCGAGTACAGCATACCGGCCTTTGATAAAACCTTAGGCCTCTGGGAAGTCTGCAAATATGTTATGCTTCCCGGTATACACCAGCCTGCCTCAGCAATCGAAGTTCTGGTCAATAAGAAGGCCTATGCAGCCCTGCCTGATGATCTGAAAGCACAGCTTGAAGCGGCCATTGGCAAAATGAGACTTGAAAACTGGCTCTGGATGGAGTCAAAAAACATGGAAGCAGTAGAGTTTTTCAAAAAGAACGGCGTTGAAATTGTGGTCATGGAGCCAGAGTCGGTGGCAACCATGGTGAAGTGGGCCCATGAATACCTGGATGAGCGGGCGGCTAAAGACGAATTTTTTGCCAAAGTGTGGAATTCCCAAAAGGCCTTTGGCAAAAAGTGGTACCCATATAATAAAAGCTATAGCCTGCCTCATTAAAGAATATGGAACGTAACGTATATGGGGCAATTATCCGTAAGTCAGTGATGGGATAAGAGCCCCATTTTATTATGGAGGTGATAATGCAAAAGCTTCTCCGCTTCATTGATTATGCCAGTGAGTGGACAGGCAAGTGCGCCAGTTTCCTTATTGTGGCACTGATCCTGGGTATCGGTTACGACGTAGCCATGCGTTACCTGTTCGCAAAACCCACCTCCTGGGCCTTTGACATGACGTATATAATATATGGTGCCTACACTATGCTGGGGGCTGCCTATTGTCATTATGCCAAGGGACACGTAAGGATGGATTTGCTCTATGGCCGTCTTTCACCTAGAGGGAAGGCGACCTTGGATGTGATCTGCTACCTTATCTTATTTTTCCCGCTGTTTTTCGTCCTGGTATACAAATGCGGGGGGAATGCCATCTGGGCCTTAACCTCTGGGGAGCGTTCTCACGCAAGCGTCTGGAGACCCTATCTTGCCCCATTTAAGTTGTTAATCGCTTTAGGTTTTGTGTTGTTTCTTTTCCAGGGGATAGCGGAATTTATCAGATCTCTTTACATCATGTTCAAAGGAGGGCCTCATGAGTCCTGAGTGGACAACCGTCTTGATGATTCTGAGCCTTTTTGTGTTGCTGGCTGGCTTCCCACTGGCCTTCGGCATCGGGACTGTTGGACTAATTTTTGGTTTACTGACAACCGGAACCGCGTTCCTTTATATGATTCCGTTGCGTGTCGTCAGCGGTATCCTTTCCGAATACATTTTCGCTGCAGTTCCACTTTTTATCTTCATGGGGGTCATGATGCAGACCTCAGGCGTTGCCGGGAGGGCTTTTGAGATCTTTGACAGGTGGATGAGTGGGATCAACGGCGGGCTTGCATTAGCTACCATTGCTTTGGCCATGTTGTTTGCGGCGACCACAGGGGTCGTAGGCGCCTCTGAGACAACAATTGGCTTGCTCGCTGTGCCATCCATGCTTAATGCACGCTATTCCAAATCCCTTGCCAGTGGTGCTGTCTGTGCCGGAGGTACCCTCGGGATCCTCATCCCGCCCAGTATTATGCTCATACTTTATGCCCCCATGGCTGGGGTATCCGTGATCCAGATGTTTGCTGGCGCTATTATTCCAGGACTGCTACTGGGTGGCGCATACATCATTTACATCCTGATCAGGACTGCAATAAATCCCGAGATGGGCCCCAGCCAGCCTATTGAGAACAGGCTCAAATTCTTTTCGTATGAATCCCTTATTCTCGGCTCTAAATATCTTTTTCCACCTCTTTTTATTGTTTTTTTAGTCCTCGGTTCTATTTTCTTTGGTGTGGCCTCTCCCACAGAGGCTGGTGCTGTGGGTTCCATTGGGGCCACTATTTTAGGGCTGGCTTATAAGCAGCTTACATGGGAGGGCTTCAAACAAAACTGCTACGGAACCATCAGAATCACCGCAATGATAATTTTCATTGCGATAGCAGCTAATCTATTTACTGGCGCCTTTTTGAGCGCTGGATGTGGCCAAGTGATCACGGATTTCCTGACTTCTTTTGGTTTTGGCCCGTGGGGCATATTTATATCCGTGCTTCTCATCATTCTCTTCATGGGCATGTTTATTGACTGGATCGGCATACTTCTGATTATGGTCCCCATATTTGGTCCAATACTCAACAGTTTGGGCTTTAACCCTCTGTGGGTCGGGCTGGTTGTTTGTACAAGTCTGCAGATATCGTTTCTAACACCACCTTTCGCTTACTCCATATTTTATTTGAAAGGTATAGACGTGGGGCTGGAACTGCCTGACATGTACAGGGGGATCATTCCTTTTGTGTTTATTCAGATACTTGTGGTGATCATTATCATCATTTTTCCACAGCTATGCCTTTGGCTTCCCAGATTGCTTGTGGGTTAGAGCTTTGAAAGGAGTTTCAAGAAGATAAAGCAGGATGAGGATAGTCTTTAAAAACCTTTCAATCTATCAACATAAATTTGTTAAAATTACACCATCTCTGGTAATGATACCCTAACTGAGTTAGAAAGGAGTCATTTGTGAAGCTGGAAGAAATAAAAAATATTTCGGTTCTTGGGGCCGGCATTATGGGTCATGGCATAGCCCAGAGTTTTCTTATGGGCGGCTATTCTGTAATGCTATATGATATCCAGGAATCCATCTTGAAGACAGCCGTGGCTCACATCGAGAAAAACCTCGGGCTTTTTTTCCAGTCTGATCTTATTGGAAAACAGGATATCGAGTTGTCCCTTAAAAGGCTGTCTACCACTGTCGACTTAAGGTATGCCGTAGAGGAAAGTGATTTCATTGTGGAAGCAGTCCCAGAGGATTTAAGCCTAAAGCAAGATCTTTTCGAGCAGGTTGAATCCTTCTGTAGGAAAGATGCTATCATAGCCAGCAACACCTCCTCCTTGACTATGGGGGAGATTGGTATGAGGGTTAAAAAGAGAGAGAGACTGGTTGTCACTCATTGGTTTAATCCCCCGCACATTGTGCCAACGGTAGAGGTTGTGAAGTCAATGTGGACCAGTGAAGAGACGCTAAATACGGCATACAAGCTCCTGGAAAAGATAAAGAAGATGCCTGTAAAAATCAGGCAGGAACTTCCCGGCTTCATTGTCAACCGAATTCAGATGGCCCTCGCCAGAGAGGTTCTCGACCTTTACGAGAAGGGAGTGGCCAGCGCCGAGGATATTGACAAGGCGGTGAAGGGTAGCATTGGCTTTCGATTAGCCAGCATAGGCCCTCTGCTCACTATGGATCTGGGAGGGGTCAAACTCTGGCTTGCGGTCTTAGAAAACCTGCTTCCTCAAATTCAAAGCTCAACAGAGCCTCCCAAGGCATTACAACAACTTGTTTCTCAAGGACATGACGGCGTTAAAAGCGGGAAAGGATTCTACGATTACACTGTTGATTTTTCACAGGCTGGTCTTGATAAGGCCATCCAAAAACGCGATCAAGAGTTTTTAAATCGGTTGAAAAGTCTTTATTGGGAATAGATTAGGAGGTAGCTATGAGTACGCTCATCACTGGAGGTACGGGTTTTATCGGAGCTCAAATTGTGCACCTGCTTTTGGAGAAAGGAGAGAAAGATCTCGTTGTTTTTGACATTAACCCTTCTACAAAGTTGTTGAATGATGTAGCGGATCAAGTCGAGATAATTCGGGGCGATTTAGGGAATTTTAGTCACGTTCTAAATATTGTAAAGAAACACAGACCCAATGTGATTTACCATCTGGGGGGCATGCTCTCAGTGCCCTCTGATGCGGACCATGCCGCATCGTTTCGTGCTAATGCCATGGGTACCTTCCATGTGCTTGAGGCAGCGAAATTATTCGAAGTGCCCCAGGTATTTTTTTCCAGCACACTTGCGACCTATGGTTTGGACATCCGTGAAGATGTAATTGACGATTATACCTTGCAGCGTCCCATGCTATTTTATGGGTGTACCAAGGTTTTTTGTGAACATATGGGACTGTTTTACAAGCGAAAGTATGGCCTGGATTTCAGAGGTCTACGCTACCCATCCATCGTGGGGCCGGGCGTTAAAACTCCCGGTATAGTCCAATATACCTCCTGGGTCATCGAGGAATGCGCGAAGGGTAATCCCTTTACTATATGGGTGAAACCTGAAACTAAATGTGCGGCAATGTATTTCAAGGATGCCGCCTTAGCTATTGTAAAGTTGAGCGAAGCTCCTTTAGCAAACATCAAGATGGTGAATTATGTAGTTGGTGGTGCCACTCCGATTGCCAGCGCCCAGGATCTGGCAGACGTTGTTAAAGATAGAATTCCTGCAGCCCAAATCGATTTTAAACCGGACCCGGAAATTCAAAAAGTTGTCGATAAACTTGCACTCCCCGTTGACGACAGTATTGCCAGGAAGGAATGGAACTGGAATTCAGAATACGACCAGGAACGAATCGTTGATGATTTCCTCGAAGAATTGAGAGTGAACCCGGAGCGCTATGCCTAAAGTACCGGCGACGGTTTAGCCCTTTTAAGAATTATGCTTCCAAACCAATAAGGAGAAAGTTAATGGAAAAAAGAATTATTACTGCAGCTATTACAGGAAGTATTCATACGCCAACCATGTCCCCTTATCTACCCATTACACCAGAACAAATCATTGATGAAATCCTTGCGGTTCATGAAGCTGGGGGGACAGTGTGCCATGTCCACGTCAGAGATCCAAAAACAGGACAGCCGGTTACTGATCTGGATATATTTCGAGAAATCGCCAGCACCGTAAAAGCCAAATGTGATATTATTCTCTGCCTGACCACCGGCGGAGGCTTAGGGATGTCTGCCGAGGAACGCGTGCAGACCGTCGCCACACTTAGCCCTGAACTGGCATCTTTTAATGCTGGTTCCGTGAACTTTGCTTTGTTTCAGGCAATGGAGAAGTGGAAGGAGTGGAAGTATGACTGGGAGCCAAAATATCTAAAAATGACCGAGGATTTTATTTTTGCAAATACGTTTAAGACCTTACGTGAATTCAGTGAGTCCTTCGAAAAATGTGAAACAAAACCTGAGCTGGAAGTCTATGACTCTGGAATGGTTAATAACATAGCAAATTTGATTGAAAGAGGGCTTCTCAAGAAGCCGGTTTATGTTCAGTTTGTCATGGGTGTTTTGGGCGGGATCACGCCGAGCTGTGAAAATCTGATGTTCTTGGTCGATTATGCGAAGAGGTTAATCGGCGATTTTGAGTTCTCTGTTTGTGTTGCGGGTCGAGCCCAGTTTCCAATCTGCACCCAATCCTTACTCATAGGTGGTCATGTCCGTGTGGGTTTGGAAGACAATCTTTATCTGGAAAAAGGAGTCATGGCAAAAAGTAACGCAGAGCAGGTAGAAAAGATTATCAGGATTGCCAAGGAGTTAGGCATAGAGCCAGCAACCCCTGATGAGGGTAGACAAATATTGGGGCTAAAAGGATTGAATAAGGTAAATTACTAAATAGTGCCCGACCTAAAACTGTTATTTTCCCCAATCTCTACGTCCCCGCTGAGCGGGATCTACGCTTCGCTTCGACAGGCTCAAATTATAAGCCACGAAATACTCAATGTATGGATGCCTGTCCCGTTGTATTTAAGCGGGGTGGTTATCATTTTCGCTTTCCTTGATCTTGGAAAAATAACAGTTTTCATTCAGACACTAAATCAGGTAATTAACTCCCTGTCAAGTATCTCTCACAGGGTAATTTTGTGCTACTGTCTAACCCCTTGAACATATAGGATAAAACCAATCATTCTGACTTTTTAATGAATTGCTTAAAAAAACGTTTAAATATCAGGATGTTAGTTTTGGGCAAAAGCCAAGAACCTCAAATAAGAAGCCTTTTCAGGTTAGAACAAATTTACCGTGGTATCTCTCATTTAACAAAAGTGATCTGATATGCGAGTCCTTCTTCTCAATCCCTCCGCCATAGGCACCTTTCGCGCTATAGGTATTAGCTTTCCGCCATTAGGCATCCTGTATGTTGCTGCTGCGGTCCGTAATCGTGGGCATGATGTCAAAGTTCTGGATCGTTCTGTAGACCATCGAGAGGTCGATTTCGAGTCGTTTGACGTTGTCGGGGTTCATAGCGATACCACCCGTTTTAATAGGGCGTTTGAGTTGGCGCGGCAGGCAAAGGCAGCCGGAGTAAAAGTGGTTATGGGTGGACCTCATCCCTGCTTTATGGCTGAAGAAATCTTGAAGACAGGGTATGTGGATGCCGTGGTCAAAGGTGAAGGAGATGAGAGTTTCCCTGACCTGCTTGACGCATGGACAAACGGGGCGGACCCGACCTCCATCCCTGGAGTGATCCTTCTGACTCCACAAGGAATTGTGGACACTGGCGACCGAAAGCGTATTCAGGATGTAGACTCACTCCCCTTTCCAGCACGAGATCTAATTGATTTGTCTCTTTACCACACTCGACTGGGACATAGACCTCTAACCTCCCTGCACACAAGCCGGGGATGCCCTTACAGATGCCGTTTTTGCTCCTCAACACGTTTTGATGGTGCCAAATGGCGTGCTCGAAGCCCTGAAAGTATCCTGGCTGAATTGGAATACCTTGTCCGTGACCTGGGCTATGGAGCCGTGGCGTTCATGGATGATAATTTTGCTGGTTCGCCTGAGCGGACTCACGGTATTTGCGATGGAATATTGAGAAAAGGCTTAGATGTTCGATGGTGGTGTTTTTGCAGAGTAGACACGATTGTGCGTTACCCCGAGTTGGTCAAACACATGGCAGAAGCCGGTGCACATTCCATGTTTATCGGAGTTGAGACTCCTAGTTCAGGCGTTTTAGATCATTTCAACAAAGGGATAAATTCTGAACAGACATTACAGGCAGTACAAATCTTGAAAGAAAACGGCATTGAGATCTGGGCTAGCTATATCTTAGGGGCGCCTGAAGAAAAACGCACAGATATTCGCTCCACAATCAGGTTTGCTCGCCAATTGGACACTGACACTGCTTCATTCACTATTCTCACTCCCTATCCGGGCACAGATATATATGAAGAATTGAAAGACCAAATAACGGAGAAGGACTGGAGTAAATATGATGGTGTTCATGCTGTGTACAAACATCCACGCATTCCGCGAATAGAAATGCA
>Ga0209013_10005150_pt1 | contig 11307 bp, 12 predicted proteins | sample Cruoilmetagenom2_FD_187291 | JGI IMG/M metagenome (GOLD analysis project Ga0209013, IMG submission 187291) | Oil polluted marine microbial communities from Coal Oil Point, Santa Barbara, California, USA - Sample 2 (SPAdes) (version 2) | ecosystem: Environmental > Aquatic > Marine > Oil seeps ...
CTCATGGGAGATTAATCCTACTCTGGTTGTTGCACCAGCCTCCAATACTATTTGCCGTAGAAAGGATGATTACAATGGAAGTAATCATTGAACGCGCATGTGGAATGGACGTCCACAAAGATTCCATTACGGCATGTATTATGACTCCAAAAGGAAAGGAGATTCAAACGTTTTCCACTAAAACTGTATTTCTATTACAGTTAATTGACTGGATCAAGGAGAATGATTGTACCCACGTAGCAATGGAAAGTACAGGTGTATTTTGGAAGCCCATCGTTAACTTACTTGAAGCGGAGAATATTGAATTTTTAGTAGTGAATGCTCAACATATGAAAGCAGTACCAGGTCGCAAGACCGATGTGAAAGATGCCGAATGGATCGCCAAACTACTTCGACATGGACTACTCAAAGCAAGTTTTATTCCGGACCGAAATCAACGAGAACTGCGAGAGTTAGTTCGATACCGTCGTAGTATTATTGAAGAGCGTGCTAGACAACATAATCGGATTCAAAAGGTACTAGAAGGAGCAAATATCAAACTTGGCTCCGACATTATGGGTGTCTCATCTCGTGACATGCTTCGTGCCATCGCAGATGGAGAGGATGATCCTGAAAAGCTAGCGAGCTTCGCTCGGAGAACAATGAAGAAGAAAAAGGATGAGCTTGAACTCGCTCTTCGCGGGTATATCAATCCACATCAACGGCTGATGATAAAAACCATTCTTACGCATATTGATTTTCTTAGTGACCAGATTGAACTGTTAAATCTGGAGGTATCTACTAGACTATCTTCTCACCAAGAAGATATAGAACGGTTGGATTCCATTCCTGGCATCGCTACCCGAATGGCTGAGCAAATCTTAGCAGAAGTCGGAACCAACGTGGAGAAGCAATTCCCCAGTGCAGCTCACTTATGTTCCTGGGCGGGGCTAGTACCTGGACACAACGAGAGTGCTGGTAAAAGGAAATCAACTAACATGAAAAAAGGGAACAAATACTTGAAATCAGCTTTAATAGAAGCTGCTCATTCTGTTAGAGGATCTAAAACCTATCTCGGTGCAATGTATAGACGTACTGCTTCGCGAAAAGGTAAAAAGCGAGCAGGAATATCCGTTGCCCATGCAATTTTAAGGATCGCCTACTATCTCTTAACTCGCAAAGAAATGTACGTAGACTTAGGTGAAGATTACTTTGACAAGCAAAAAGAACAATCTATTGTACGATATTCTGTTCGAAGACTTGAAAACTTAGGGTATAACGTTACAATCACTGAACCAGATGCCTCCTAATCTAACAAATAATTCTATCCAAATTTTGGCGCTGCAATTTTTTAAAAACAAATGAGCTGCGTCTGCTTTCGTGTTGTCTTTTTTCCGAAATTGAAGAGTTGAATTTTCATGGGAGTTTCGGTGTAACATTTCAAACTGGATCGCCGAAATCTACTTAATGTTCTGGACATAAAAACACCCTGTAAATGTTAGTTGGTGTCTAACATTTACGGGGCAGTTCAAAATGATGGTCTTGTTTAACTAAAGCTCCCGTTACTTCAAGAAGGTATGTAATAAAGGATTAGGTTTCTTCTTTAATTACGTGGTGCTAATAAAATAACCGACACACCAACTAAACATATACCTGCACCTATCCAATCATATAAATCAGGTGTTTTTTTATCAATGCCCCATCCCCACAATACAGAAAGAACGACAAATACCCCTCCGTAGGCAGCATAGACTCTTCCGAACGATGGGAAGGATTGAAATGTAGCAATAACCCCATATAAAGCCAAAGCTAAACCTCCAAAGATACCCCAATAATATGGTTTACCTTCTCTTAACCATAACCAAATAAGATAACCTCCACCTATTTCAGCAAGTCCTGCAAATATAAATAATACAACTGCATAAGTCATTTCCAAATCACTTCCTTAAACATTTGAATCAATATAGTATAACGGAACCTTGTTGAAGTAACCTGCTCTTTAGTTTAATAAGAAAAAGAGCCAACAATCTAGCTCAATGCCCTTCAAGTAAAGCACAAGTTGTCAGCAAAGCTTTCTAATTGCTCAATGGTTGCTTCACCGTGAATTGTTAGTTTAGACGCACCAAAGTTTAACTGAACATCATCAACCGTTTGAATATTACGGATGTTTTTTTCAAATTTTGCAGCGCAATTTGTACAAGATAGCCCTTGTAATCTCATTTTTATCTTCACTCATTGCTTCTACCTTCTTTCGAATGTTCGTGAGCTATATTCACTAATTGTCGGACGTGTTCATCTACAATGGAATAAAACACCAATTTACCTTCTTTTCGATATTGGGCTAAACCCATGTTGCGTAAGTAACGTAAATGATGCGATGCTGTTGCAGTCGTGGTTCCAAGAATGTTTGCAACGTCGCACACACACAATTCTTTTTCAAGGGTTAATGAATAGATGATTTTCAAACGTGTCGCATCAGATAATGCCTTGAAAATAAGTTCAACACTATTCATTTCTTCTATTTTTGGTTGAACGCGTCTAACAACTTCTTCATCAAAGCACGTCGTTTGACAAATATCCTTTGGTACTGATTTAACGTTTCCAGTCACATTCTCCACCTCATTCTAATATTCATTTGATTGTTAATATTAGTGTATGCAGTAGACAATATTTTGTCAATATTATACTCAAATGAGTATTTGAATAATATGATGAAACTGTTACAATCATGATGAAAGAACACCCGGAGGTGATGCAATTTGAAAAAAACTGGCATCCTTACATTCTTATTACTATGCCTATTCGTACCATCAGCTTTAGCGCATTCCGGTCTTGAAACTTCTGTCCCTCAGGATGGAGAAGTCGTTAAAGATGAATTATCAACCTTATCACTAGCTTTTAATACAATGATTGAAAGCACTAGTACATTCAAATTATTTAAAGAAGATGGCCAGGAAGTAGCCTTGGCAGAACTTGTAATAAATGAAAAAGATATGGTTGGAAACTTAAGTTATCCATTAGAAGACGGGAAATATTCAGTCACATGGAAAATAATTGGGGAAGATGGACATCCAGTTGAAAATTCGTATTCATTTAGTGTAGCAACCTCGAATGACACTAATGCTGACGTTTCAACTGAATGGAGTGTGGAAGAAAACAGCAACAAAACTAGTAGCGATATTACTGAAATTATTGAAAAAGAAGCTACTAGTTCTAACAAAATGAACATCATATTAATTATTCTTTTAATAGTAATTGCGTTAGGAACAACTTTTTGGTTATGGAAGAGAGGTGAAAAATAAATGCTTTGGATTTATCTTTCGGAAGCGCTTTTATATCTTTGTTTTTCTCTATTAATGGGTTCGTTCATTATGACATTAATACCAAAGAATAAAAGACCAACCATTGTAATCAGTAAAAGATGGATGCAACTATCCATTTTAGGGGTTGTTTTCTTATCTCTTATCCCAATCATTCGGCTCATCCTTTTTCTATATGAGGATATTGGATTAAAATTAACGGTACAAAATGTTATTGGTAGCTTTGAAGTAGGCCAAGCATGGACATTTACACTTTTCATTTCCATTCTTTTTTATCTTTATGTATCTGTATTTCCTATTTTCACTAATAAAAAATACCTTTGCATATCTATTTTATTTACGCTTTCACTGATACTTTCACTTGGTTGGGCTAGTCATTCTGCTTCTTTAAATGAGTGGAGTGGATTTTTCGCACATACCCTTCATTTCTTGGCAGTGACCGTTTGGGCTGGGATTTTAATTGTGGTCAGTTGGTTCTCATTAAACCATCAAAACTGGTTAGCGTTTTTAAAATGGTTTACGCCAGTTGCTATCAGTTGTTTAACGGTAATAACGGTTACTGGATTGTATCTAATGACATTAGTTCTTGATTTAAATGAGTATGCAAATTCATGGCTAATACCTTATGGACAAGCACTACTCATCAAACACATAATCATTCTTCCTATCGTTCTTTTTGCTTTTATTAACGGAATCTGGATAAGAAGAAAAATTAAAATAGATGCGCAAATAAATCCACTTCCATGGGTTAAAGCTGAAAGTGTATTTCTCTTACTAATTTTCTGTGCAACTGCGGTACTTGGACAGCAAGAACCACCTCATAGCATTGAGTCCATGGTTGCGGGTATTGGTTTATCGACCTTATTTAGTTCATTTTATAATGGAGGTATCACCAATCCAATTAATGCCAGCTTTGATTTAAACTTGATTGGATTATTGTTTATACTATTGTCTATTTGTTTTTTACTCCTTACAGTTGTGGTATTTATCAAGAAAGCACCTTCTGTAATGGCTTTTATAATGAGTGTCTTATGTATAGTATCTCTATACTTAGGGCTCATGAATAGTGTTAGCTTTTAATAAATTTAAAAAAGGAGTGTTCATTTTGAAAAAGTCTAATATGAAATTTGCAGTAATTTTAACAGTAGTTGCAATAGCATTACTAGCTATCATCACAATAATAGTCAGCAATCAAGCGCCTGAGGAATCAGAGATAGTAAGGGAAGAAGTCGATTTAACAGGTCAACCAATACTAGGCGAAGAAAACGCACCAGTGACTGTTGTTGAATTCGGAGATTTTAAATGTCCTTCATGTAAAGCTTGGGGTGAGACTGTTTATCCTCAACTTGTAGAAGATTACATTTTTTCTGGAGATGTTAAATTCTCTTATGTAAATGTTTTATTCCATGGTATAGAGTCTGTCACTGGTGCTATGGCAGCGGAATCTGTCTATCAACAAGATCCCGATGTATATTGGGATTTTCACAAGTCTTTGTTTAATGCTCAACCAGCAGCAGCTGACCATGATAGCGAATGGATCACTACAGAAAAATTACTTGAACTAGCAAAGGAAATACCTTCAATCAATCAAGAACAATTAAAACAAGACGTGGAACAAGAATTAACAGCTGAACAAGTCAATATCGATAAGGATTTGTTTACTAAACATAATGTATCTCAAACACCTACCATTAACATCAACGGAATAACAATGGAAGATCCGTTTGATTATGAGGCTATTAAGGAAGTAATAGATCGTGAACTTGGGGCAGAAAAAAATGAATAAAGTTTCTAATAATAGTGAAAAGAAAGTATGGGTATTATACTTTGCTTGGCTAGTATCCGTTGTTGCTACCTTAGGAAGTCTTTATTTTAGTGAAATACGAGGCTTTATACCTTGTGATCTTTGTTGGTTTCAACGAATTTTCATGTACCCATTAGTCGTGATATTAGGTATTGGAACTTTTCAAAGTGATATTTCCGTGAAAAAATTTGTATTACCTCTGTCTATTGTGGGCGGTATCATTTCATTTTTCCATTACCTCGAGCAAAAGGTTCCTGGGTTTGGTGGGATAAGACCTTGCGTAAGTGGAGTTCCATGTAGCTCTGAATACATTAACTGGTTCGGTTTTGTAACAATACCTTTCTTAGCTTTAATTGCTTTTACATTAATCACTGTTAGCATGATTTTCTTGTTCTCCAAGAAATCTAAATAAATTAGGATAAAAAGTTTTAAAACGTGAGATATAACCTATCTTCATACTTGGTAAAGCTCTTAGGTTTTTCTAAACAGTTTTAAAAGTAATTAGTAACTCTCAGTTTAGCTATAAGTATCCGAATGATTAATAATTAGAAAAGATATTGAGGTGGATTTCTTTGGGACATCAACATAATCACAGTCATTTTAATGATAAAAGAGAAGAAAATAAAAAAGGATTAATAATTGCACTGATTATCACGACAATTATTATGATTTTGGAGTTTGCTGGTGGATTATTTACTAACAGCTTAGCTTTACTTTCGGATAGTGGTCATATGTTGTCGGATGCCAGCTCACTTGCTTTAAGCCTGTTGGCTATCTGGTTTGCTACCAGACCTCCATCATCTAGCAAGACATATGGTTACTATAGATTTGAAATAATGGCTGCATTATTTAATGGGATTACATTATTTCTAATAGCAGGATTCATTGTGTATGAAGCCATTCAGCGCTTTAATGAACCCCCAACGGTTGCAAGTGGAACGATGATATTAATTGCTAGTATTGGATTAATTGCAAACATATTGAGTGCTTTTACTCTTCTTAAAAAAGCTGATGTAAAAGAAAATATTAATATGAAAAGTGCATACTTACACATCATTGGGGATGCATTAGGTTCTGTCGGGGCGATCATTGCTGGAATCTTGATGCTTTTATTTGACTGGTACATTGCAGATCCAATTATTTCAGTTCTGGTTGCATTATTAATTCTAAAAAGTGCTTGGGGTGTGCTCCAACATAGTATCCATATTTTGATGGAAGGCTCACCCGATACTTTAAATCGAGAAGAGGTTCTCTCACTACTTCAGAATATAGAAGGAGTAACTGAAGTTCATGACTTACATATATGGACAATTACTTCTGGATTGGATTCATTTAGCTGTCACATTGTGATTGAAGACAATGTAGATGAACAGGTTGTTTTGCAAATAGCAATTAATTTAATCCATGACAAATATGAGATTGAACATACCACTATACAAATTGAAAAATCTAATCTACAACATGAAAAACTAAGAATTTGATTTTATGTAAAGTAGAAGATTAATTAAATTATTGTACTTGAAGAAAGATAGGTGAAATTATTTGTTTGAACAATTAAGTTTATTCCTTGCTTTTGGGGCGGGATTATTATCTTTTATATCACCATGTTCACTACCTCTGTATCCGGCATTTCTTTCTTATATTACGGGGGTATCTCTAAATGAACTAAAAGAAGAAAAAGGAGTATTTAATCGAAAAGCATTGATACACACGCTTCTTTTTTTACTCGGATTTTCGATTATCTTTATGGCTTTAGGAGTATCAACCTCTTTTATCGGGACCTTTTTCATTCAATACCAGGATTTACTCAGACAAATCGGTGCAATCATTATTGTGTTTTTTGGTCTAGTCGTTCTTGGGATTTTCAAATTTAATTTTTTACTTTCAGAAAAAAGAGTTCAATTTAAAAAAAGACCCCAAGGATATATAGGTTCTGTTTTAATTGGTTTGGGATTTGCGGCGGGATGGACACCTTGTACTGGACCAATACTTGCTGCCGTCATGACTTTAGGAATGTCTGACCCAGAAAGAGGAATGCTTTATATGCTTTTTTATGTCCTTGGCTTCTCTATTCCATTTCTTATAATGTCATTATTTATTGGGAAAATGAAGTTTCTTCAAAAAAGAAGCGGTCTGTTTATGACTTTAGGTGGGGCGTTAATGATTTTAATGGGTGTCTTATTGTATTTTGATATGATGACAAAAATCATTGCATTTTTAACTCCTTTTTTCGGAGGGTTTACAGGTTTTTAATAATCTCCAATCATTACTTATAAGGAAGAAAGGACGATTGTAATTATGGATAAAAAGCAAAAAAGGTTTTACATGCGCCTTATACTTCTCGTGTTAATGGTAGGTGTAATCGTTTTCACCATCTACTCTAACTTAAGTAAAGAGAAAAATGAAGTATTACAAGTAGGAGATGAAGCTCCTGATTTTGTACTAACTGATATGAATGGAGAACAACATCAATTATCAGATTATAAAGGACAAGGAGTCTTTTTAAATTTTTGGGGAACTTGGTGTAAACCGTGTGAAAGAGAATTTCCTCTAATGGACGAACAATATCAAGAAGTAAAAGACGAAGGTCTTCAAATATTAGCTGTAAATATAGGGGAGTCTGATTTTGCGGTTCAAAAATTTGTAGATCGAAAAGGCTTAACTTTTCCGGTTCTAATTGATCATAATAAGAGTGTAATGGAAACTTACAATATTAATCCTTTGCCAACAACTTTTCTTGTTAACTCAGAAGGTAAGATAGAGAAAATAATAACAGGGGAAATGAGTGAAGAAATGATTAAGGAATATATGGAGCAAATAATGCCAGGTTAACTCTATATTCTTCATGATAAATAAAAGAGACAGATCCAACTATTATAATAAATAGTTGGAACTGCCTCTTTTTAGTTTCAAAATAATTTCCAAATGACGATTTTAGTTGACACACATATTAGTAGAAGCTAATATGATAATTACAAGACACATTAGCTTAAGCTAATATGTAAGGAGGAAAAACATGCAAAATGTTGGCCTTGACATCGATATGAAAGTAAAACTAATTCATGGTTTCTCTAATAAAACAAGAATTCAAATCCTTGAATGTATAAAAAATCAGGAAAAAACAGTATCTCAAATTGTAGAAGATATTAAAGGAAATCAATCGAACATATCACAACACCTTGCGTGTTTAAAAGGTTGCGGCATTATCGTGGGAAGAAATGAAGGGAAATACAGCTATTACAGTTTACGTGATCAAAATATAAGAGATTTATTAACGATGTTCGATATAGTTCTTGAAGATGTTCAAAATGATGTTGCATGCTGCGAACGTCATATAGATTAGGGGTGATTAAATTGGCTGACCAATGTTGTGGCTCAAATAAAATAACTGAAAATAACGTAAAAAGTTGTTGCAGCTCTTCTGAAAAATTAAATGTAAAACAAGAGAATTCAAATTGTTGTAGCAGTAACAAAGGTTCCTTTGATAATTCTTCTCCAGTGTTTAATTTAAAACAAGAAGAAGCTAGTTGTTGTAGCAATAATTTATCAAAGGAAACTGTTAATGAATTAGAAAAAGTAAGTTGCTGTAGTACTTCTCTTTCCAATGAAAAAAAACCAGAAACTAATAACTGTTGCAGCAGTTCAAATACGACGAAGGAAGATTCAAATTCAGAAAAAACAAGCTGTTGTAGTAGTAATGTACGTCAGACAGAAGCAATAATATCAACTCCTCTTCCTTCTGGAGAAAAGATGGCATACAGAATTTCCGGAATGGACTGTGCTGCTTGTGCCAAAACCATTGAAAAAGGTTTAAGTAAACTAAAGGATATCAATGAGATAAAGGTTAATTTCAGTACCGCGAAAATGCAGGTTATTGCAAGTAACCAGGATGCTTTTATTCCGATTGAGAGTGAAATCAAAAAACTTGGATTTTCTGCAGAACTATTAAATCAGAATAGGCATATAAAAACCTTAGATATAGTAGGAATGGACTGTAGTAGTTGTGCTAAGAGCATAGAAAATCACTTAAATACCATTCCAACTGTTAAAAATGTTAGCGTTAATTTTTCTACTGGAAAAATGAAAATTGAACATTCCAATAGTGTTGAAGATATTATTACTGAGGTTTCTAAAATTGGTTATAAAGCTTCGTTACAATCTAATAAAAAAACAGTTCATACTCAAAAAAACACAAAAGAGAATGGCATATTTATCTTATCGGGTGTACTAATTGCCCTTGGTTTTATTGGTTCATATATTGGGTTTTCTACATTAATATCATCAGTACTATACGCAATTGCAATGGTTTTAAGTGGCTATAAGCCTTTAAAGAGTGCATTCTATGCCTTGAAAAGTCGTTCACTTGATATGAATGTTCTAATGTCTGCCGCAGCGATTGGAGCTGCTTTGATTGGTCTATGGCTTGAAGGTGCTACCGTTGTTTGGTTATTTGCCCTCGGTAACTTACTACAAACAAAATCAATTGAACGGACAAGAAATTCGATTCGCAATCTAATGGATTTGGCTCCTTCTGAAGCTTGGGTCAATATTGGGGCAGAGCTCATAAAAAAACCGGTTGAAGAAATATATGTTGGTGAAATTATCATTGTTAAACCAGGTGATAAAATTCCATTGGATGGTGAAATCATTCAAGGAGAATCAAGTGTAAATCAGGCTCCAATTACAGGAGAGTCCATTACTGTAGATAAAAGTATTGGTGATACAGTATACGCAGGAACGATAAATGAACATGGTTCCCTTCAGATTAGGGTCACTAAATTAGTTGAAGATACAACGATATCAAAAATTATTCATATGGTCGAAGAAGCACAAGAACAAAAAGCACCAACGGAAGCATTTGTAGATAAGTTTGCAAGCATTTACACACCAATTGTGTTTGTTTTAGCATTGGTTGTAATGGTTTTACCTCCACTATTTGGATTTGGTACTTGGGGAGAATGGTTTTATAAAGGGCTCGAACTACTCGTTGTAGCTTGTCCTTGTGCTTTAGTTATTTCTACTCCAGTTGCGATCGTATCAGCTATTGGAAACGCAGCGAAGAACGGGGTCTTAATTAAGGGTGGAACTTTCTTAGAAAAAGCAGGTGCTATTACTGCCATTGCATTTGATAAAACTGGGACTTTGACTGAAGGAAAGCCAAAAGTAACAGAAATCAAGACGTTAGGTGTATCAGAAGAAGAATTACTTTCAATAGCCTTAACAATAGAAGATTACTCAACACATCCAATAGCCAAAACAATTGTTGATTACGTAAATGAAAAACGAATTCAAGCTAAAAATGGGGAGTCATATAAGAATATAGTAGGAAAAGGTGTTCAAGCGACGATTGAAGGTGATACTTATTACGCCGGTAATCTGAAGCTATTTGAAGAAATGGATGTATCTTTTGATACTATAAAAAACCATGTTCAAGTGATACAAAATCAAGGGAAAACGGTAATTATAATCGGGACACAGCATCAAGTAATCGGTATGATTGCAGTTTCTGATACAATACGTGAAAATTCAGCTTCAGCTTTAAAAGCATTAAAACAAGGTGGAGTTAAACAAACCGTGATGTTGACTGGGGATAATGAAGGAACTGCTAAAAAGATTGCAGCAGAGGCTAATGTTAATCGTTATTTCGCAGAATTATTACCAGAGGATAAAGTTAGTGCCATCAAGAAATTACAAAATGAAGGTCATAAGGTAGCAATGGTAGGAGACGGTATTAATGATGCTCCAGCACTTGCAACGGCAGATTTAGGTATTGCAATGGGTGGTGCAGGAACGGACACCGCAATGGAGACAGCTGATATTGTTTTAATGGCGGATAATCTTGATAAACTTCCACATACAATGAAGTTAAGTAGAAAAGCTTTAACTATTATTAAACAAAATATTTGGTTCTCCATAATTATTAAAGTCATTGCATTAGTCTTAATCTTTCCTGGTTGGCTTACACTTTGGATGGCTGTATTAAGCGATACTGGTGCTGCATTAATTGTTATTTTAAATGCAATGCGATTGTTAAAGTTTAAAGTTTAAAGTTTAAAGAATAGATATTAATGAGATGTTTCTAATCAAAGAAACATCTCATTTTTTATAAAAGAAGAGTTATTATTGCACTAACCTGCCCCGTTAGTTCAATAAGAAAAAGCAACCCTTACAGGCAGCCACTTGTTTAACTAAAGCACCTGTTAG
>Ga0209013_10005151_pt1 | contig 11306 bp, 8 predicted proteins | sample Cruoilmetagenom2_FD_187291 | JGI IMG/M metagenome (GOLD analysis project Ga0209013, IMG submission 187291) | Oil polluted marine microbial communities from Coal Oil Point, Santa Barbara, California, USA - Sample 2 (SPAdes) (version 2) | ecosystem: Environmental > Aquatic > Marine > Oil seeps ...
AAAAGGGATGTCGTCAATATAACTCTCGTCTTCTAATACATACGTTTTCCTTAACTCACGGTCGCAGCAAATATCGCTGGCAATAACTTCCGTATTGAACGGGATGTCATCTATGTAGGCTTCTTCTTCGAAAGTGAAATTGGCCAGGTTCCTCTCAAACGAAACTTCCATGGCAATATCATACGTGTTAAAAGGAATATCATCAATATATCCCTCTTCGCTGTTCTCAATGTGCGCCATGCTGATGATCGAAATAAACATGGTGGCAAAGATTGTGGTTGTGATCAATTTTATCTTTGTTTTCATTTTTTTTTAAGTTTTAGTTCATAAATTAAGATTGCGATCTATTTAAGATAGCTTTTATAGTTTTAATAATGTGCTAAAGTATAGTCAAATAAAGACGGATCAAAGTTTTATATACAAACCAATTCAATCAATAGACAAAGCAAGAGGATCGCTATTATCCGGAATAATGTGCAGGCAAACTACGTTTGTAGATGCAGATGGTTCATTAGTCGAATTAGCAGGGAATGATAAAGATTATACGGGTCCACTAAAGGATCAATCCTATGACTACGGTTTCTCTCTCCATGACGTATGGGTGAAGTAAGGTTATAAAGGAAATCCTTAGTATAACTTTGCTGTACAGCTGGAAATTGACTGCGGATACAAACCGGAAAATCATTTGGGAAGAAGACCAAGAATAAAAAAACTTCAAACTTTAGACTTTAAACTTCAAACTATTCACATTCCCCCAATTCTCTGGCAAACCGTACGATGTCTATAGCCTCTCTGGCTTCTTTCACATCGTGGACGCGGAGGATATTGGCACCCTTCAGTAGAGCAATGGTGTTCAGCACAGTAGTGCCGTTCAATGCTTCCGAGGGCTTGGTGTTGATCACTTTATTGATCATAGACTTTCTTGAAACACCTGCAAGTAAAGGCAAGTTGTCCATGCGTTGCTCTTCCAGATTTCTCAGTATCGCATAATTGCATTTCAGTGTTTTTCCGAATCCGAAACCAGGATCGAGGATGATGTCTTCCACACCGGCATTTCTTAAAGTGCTTACTTTTTCGGTAAAATACTGTCGGATAATCTCTGTAATATTTTCTGTGATCGGTGATTGCTGCATATTTTCCGGTGTTCCGTACATGTGCATCAGTATGTATGGAACATGGAGTTCAGCTACTGTGGCGTACATGTTTTCATCAAAAGCACCACCCGAAACATCGTTGATGATGTGGGCTCCGCTGTCAATGCACGCGCGTGCTACTGATGCCCTGAACGTGTCGATCGAAAAAATTGCTTCCGGAAACTCGGCAACCAGTCGCTGCAGCGGTCGAATGATTCTTTTCTGCTCTTCCTGTTCCTCAATCAATTCAGCTCCCGGCCTTGATGAAACAGCTCCGATGTCAATGATATCGGCTCCTTCGTGCAACATTTTTTCCGTTTGCTCTTTCCTTATCCTTTCCTGATGGAACTTGCCGCCATCGTAAAACGAATCAGGCGTCAGGTTCAGCACACCCATGATTTTCGGAGTAGAAAAATCAAGGATTTTATTTCCACATGCGATGGGTCTTATTTTTTTTGTAAAAGATGTATCTTTATCGCTCATTTTAGCCGTTATTTGAAAGGCAAAACAAAGTTACAAATTAAGCATGAGTCAGCATACGAAAAAGCAATTCGACGAAGTAATCAGACACTGCCAGCAGGTTTTTGAGAACAAACAGAAAGATTATGGTTCTGCCTGGCGGATACTTAGAGTACCCAGCCTGACGGATCAGATATACATCAAAGCCAACCGTATCAGGAGCTTGCAGAAGAAAGGTGAGCGTAAAGTGAATGAAGGCATTGTGCCGGAGTTTATAGGTATCGTAAATTATTCGGCTATGGCACTTATACAATTGGAGTTAGGCGTGGCTGAAGAAGCAGATATGGAGAATGAAACAGCCTTGCAACTCTACTTGAGGTACCTGAACGAAGCACGTGATCTGATGATGAATAAGAACCACGATTACGATGAAGCCTGGCGGAATATGCGGGTGTCTTCGCTGGATGATATCATCCTGATGAAGCTGTTACGCATCAAGCAGATTGAAGAAAACGAAGGGAAAACAGTTGTTTCGGAAGGCCTGGAAGCCAATTATTTTGATATCATCAATTATGCTGTATTTGCCCTGATTAAACTAATCATCGAAAAAGAAAATGAATAAGCAAGAAGCAGTAAAAGAACCTGTGTTTATTAAGATCGTCAGGATGGTACTCGGCCTGGTTTTTATCTTTTCCTCTTTCGGAAAAGGTGTCGATCCGTTGGGAACTGCTTACCGGGTTGAAGATTACCTGATTGCTTACGGTATGGAGTGGCTTTATCCTCTGGCATTTACACTCACAGTTTTGCTTATTACCGTCGAGTTTCTGATCGGAGTGGCCTTACTTCTCAAGTTGCAAAAAAAACTGGTTGCCTGGGGTGTTCTACTGATTATGCTATTCTTCACCGTGGTTACTTATTTTGATGCACGGTATAACCTCGTACCCGATTGCGGCTGCTTTGGTGATGCTGTAAAACTGTCCAATTGGGTAACATTTTACAAAAATATCGTACTCGTTACCTTGGCGTTCATTGTATTCTTTTGGCAAAAGAAGACAACGGTAAAAATGCCCGGCTGGCTCCAAACCGTTCTTCTGTTCCTTCTGGCATGCGGATCTGTGTGGTTTGTTTTTTACAATTACAACCATTTACCTGTGCTGGATTTTCGCGACTGGAAGGTGGGAAGTAACATGAAGAACTCCGGCGAGGAAAATGTGAAAACTTATGTTACTTACCGGAGCAAGGAAACCGGAGAGCTAAAAGAGTTCTTGTCGCCGGACTACCCGTGGAACGATACGATCTGGCTGAAAAAGTGGGAGTTTGTGGACCAGAGGTTTGACGAATCAGGCGTGGTTCGGAAGCACACTTTATTTATCGAAGACGAAGAAGGAAATGATGTAACACAAAGTATTATAGAAAATCCCGATTATCAGCTTGTGCTAACTACGTATGACCTGGAACAAGCGAATGGAGGTGGGATGATAAAAGCATCGGAGTTATATCACTCGCTGGATAATGACGATATATCATTTGTCATACTAAGCAGTTCTGCTAAGGAACTAGTAGAAAAATATAAACAGGTGTATTCTATCGATTATGAAGTTTATTATGCCGATGATATTGAGTTAAAAGCGATGATACGTTCCAATCCGGGCCTGATGTTGTTGCACGACGGCACTGTATTGAAAAAGTGGCACTTCAATGACTTCCCGGACAAAAAAGAAGTGAAAAATGTACTAGTGGAAGCATTGTCAGAATGATCCGGTTCATTATAAAACGGCTGTTGTATGGAATCCTCGTTTTGTGGGGAGTGATCACTGTTGTATTCTTTTTATTCAATATCCTTCCAGGTGATCCGGCGCAGATGCTGATGGGACAGCGCTCCGATGTGTCATCGATAGAAGCTATTAAAAAAGACCTGGGGCTGGACAAACCATTGACCGTACAGTACCTTAATTTCTTAAATGATATCTCGTTCGTATCTTTTCATAATACGACAGATAAAAACAGTTTCTGGTATCTGAACCCTGAAAAATATGGGCATGCGGCCACCCTGTTTCAACTGGGCAGCACAGCGGTGGTGTTTAAAGAACCGTATCTGAGAAAGTCGTACCAAAGCAAACGCGACGTGACCAGTATTATTGGTGAAGCTTTTCCGAAAACGCTGGTATTAGCAACGGCATCCATTGTCATTGCTATGTTGATCGGTGTTTTTCTGGGCGTTTTTGCTGCGCTGTATAAAGACAGTTGGCTCGACAGGGTTCTGCTCATCTTTTCTTCACTGGGCATGTCTGTTCCATCTTTTTTTGCCGCCATTATCATTGCCTGGCTTTTTGCTTTCGTGCTGGCCGATTATACGGGTTTGGAAATGTTCGGGAGTTTGTATTCGGTGGACGATTACACGGGAGAGGTTTATCTGAACCTGAAAAATCTGATCCTTCCCGCTGTCACGCTCGGCATCAGGCCGTTGGCAATTGTGGTGAGCCTCACGCGCAGCTCGTTGCTGGATGTGCTGTCGCAGGATTACATCCGCACGGCTTATGCCAAAGGATTAAGCAAGAGAAAAGTAATCATGAAACATGCACTGAAAAATGCCTTGAACCCTGTACTTACGGCCATTACAGGCTGGTTTGCTTCCCTGATGGCTGGAGCCGTGTTTGTGGAGTATGTGTTCGACTGGAAAGGGATTGGGGTCGTGATTGTTGATGCCCTTGACCAGTACGACCTGCCCGTGATCATGGGTTCTGTATTGTTTATCTCTGTCATACTGATCGTGGTGAACATTCTGGTTGACCTGTTGTACACCGTACTTGACCCGCGGGTGCGCTTGTCGTAAAATGGTCTCGGCACAATGGTGGTAAATGGGCGTTCACCGTACAGAATATATCTTTATTTTTGAATTTCTTTCTAAACATAAATTTTTGAAGATGAGAACACAAATAGTAGCAGGAAACTGGAAGATGAACAAAAATTTCGCCGAAGCGGAAGAGCTGATTGGAGCCATTGCTTCGGAGATGGAAGACAAACAATTAAAATGTGAGGTAGTGCTCTGTCCGCCAGCCCTGTATCTTGAAATGGCTTCGGATTATGCCGATGAATCGGACTTTTTTGTGGGGGCGCAGAATGTGAGCGAACACGATGAAGGTGCTTATACAGGCGAGGTGTCGGCGGCGATGCTCAACTCGGTGGATGTAGATTTTTGTATTGTCGGACATAGTGAACGTCGAAAATATTTTCACGAAGACAATTACATGCTGGCCAACAAAGTAAACAGATTGCTGGACCATGAGATCATCACGATTTATTGCTGTGGTGAAGTGCTGGAAGAAAGGGAAAAAAACATTCATTTTGATATTGTCGAACAACAGATTAAAGAAAGCTTGTTCCATTTGTCGGAAGATGAATTTTCCAACATTGTACTGGCATACGAACCGGTATGGGCCATCGGTACCGGCGTTACGGCTACTCCGGCACAGGCGCAGGAGATGCATGCATTCATCAGAAAGGTGATCAAAAATAAATACGGTGAAGAAGCAGCAGAGAGTACGACTATTCTTTACGGCGGAAGTTGCAACGCTGCCAATGCAAAGGAACTGTTTTCCCAGGCAGATGTCGATGGAGGTTTGATCGGGGGAGCTTCGCTGAAGGCCGAAGATTTCTTAACGATAGCCAATAGTTTTTAGTAGCTATGAATTACACGGAACTAATTTGTAAAAAACCTGTTGACACCGAAGAGCTTGAGATATTGATCGCCGAGTTAGCGGCGCTTGGCTTTGAAAGCTTTACGGAAGAAGAGGATCGTCTGCTGGCCTATATTCCAGAAAAAGATTTTTCGGATCAGCTGCTAAAAGAGAGTGATTATCTGCGGGAACATCTTGAAGTAATAACCGTCAATTCAATTAAAGAGCAAAACTGGAACGCTGTATGGGAAAGTAATTACGAGCCGGTATGCATCCGCAATTGTGGAATCAGAGCTCCGTTCCATCCGGCGAATAACGAACTGGCCTACGATATTGTCATTCAGCCAAAAATGTCGTTTGGCACGGCACACCACGAAACAACGGCACTGATTATTGATATGCTGCTGGATGAAGACGTCCGGGGAAAAAAGGTACTTGATATGGGATGTGGCACGGGAGTTTTGGCCATCCTGGCTTCCATGAAAGGTGCGGCGCATATTACAGCTATTGATAACGACGAATGGGCCTATACCAATACCCTCGAAAATTGTGGGCTGAATAATATTGACAATATAACTGTGGCATTGGGGGATGAGCATCTGTTGGGTGAAGAGACCTTTGGGTTGATACTTGCCAATATCAATAAAAATGTGCTTCTGGAAACCATTCCTGCTTATGCCCGTGTGCTGGAGAAAGGAGGGCGCATTATTTTCAGTGGATTTTACGAAAATGACCTGGAAGACATTCATAATAAGGCGGAGGTAAATGGATTAGCCTACTCTTTTCATAAAACTAAAAACAATTGGGTAGCTGCCACGTTTATTAAAAAGTAACTGGTTAACCGGATGAGAGGAACACGTTTGCAAAAGTTTTTTTTACTGCTGAGAAACATGGTGATGCTGTTGATATTCACTTTGCCGGCAATGCAAAATGTTGTTGAAGCCCAGGACCAGGAGCCCTTATCGACCGATAACCAGGAGTTTTTTTATCAGGTGTCGGCAATTTTGCTGAACACCCCGTCGGATATCAATAAAAAGAAAGCGGAAGCTCTTCTGGACAGGTTTTTCCCTTCCTGGAGTGTTGACAGATTTTCTGTGGAGGACAGGGCGGAGGTCAGAAAACTGGTTGAAATCATGCGTGCCCGGAAGATGAAGGCATTTCCGTATTTGTATAAATATATTTACGCCCTGACCGTATTGGGAGAGTCGCGGCTATCCTCCGATGCTGTTATTGCCTGGCATGTGTATGCCGAAGAATTGTTAACGGTAAAACAATCGGCGCCTTTCGGAAAGTTGCTTGACTTCACACGTGTTTTCTTCGAAGAGCAGAAACTGCACGCCAGGGGCGCTTTTTCGTGGTATTACCGCAGGGCGGATTTCACGTTTGATCTGGATACCACACTTATCATCCGGTTTAAACAACTTGACCTTGTATGTGCCTCAAAAAAAGACAGCTCGGTCATTGTCGGAACGAGCGGGTTTTTCAACTACGCATCAAAGGCGTGGCAGGGGGAAGAAGGAATACTCGACTGGAGTCGCTTTGGCGATGAAGCCGGTGGGAATATTTCTGCCGATTTCGGTCATTATACTATTGATCTGCAAAAAAATGCGTACACGGCCGACTCGGTTATTTTGCATTACAAACGTTTTTTCGAACATCCTGTGTTAGGAAAGCTTACTGAAAAAATAAAGGCAGGGCCTCCCGGACCAAAAACGTCCTATCCGCGATTCGATGCTTATCTCGACAACTTTGAACTGAAAAATATTTACCCGGATATTGATTATTTGGGTGGTGTTGAATTACAGGGATTGCGGCTTTATGGTTTGGGGAAGTCAGATGCTGATGCCGAGGTGATTTTCTATCATAACGACACAGTCTTTGGACGGGTAAAGGCTGAAAAATTCTGGCTGGAAGATAAGAAGGTAGAAACAACAGGAGCCCGGGCATCGTTTTATTTTGAGAAAGATTCGCTGTTTCATCCGGAGATACATTTGAGATTTACTACGGGTGATAACAAAATGATGTTGTACAATGACGCTGTGGGTACAGAGATGCCTCCGTTCATCGATACATACCACCAATTGCTTATTTACTCTGAGGCTTTGTACTGGAACGTGGACAGTACGCAGATGTATTTTAAAAACATGAAAGGCGTCAACCAAAACAATGAAGCTTCGTTTATCTCCAACAATTTTTTCTCGCAGAAGGAATTTTATAAACTCCAGGGAATGGATGAAACACATCCTTTGTATATAATTTATAATTATCAGGACACCTATGGCGAGAACACCATCCAACTGAATGCATTAGCCCAGTTTATGCGTAAACCGAGAGAGCAGGTTGAGGCATTATTGATTATGCTGGAACGGAAAGGTTTTATCATCTACGACAGCAAAACGAAAACAGCAGAGATTGAGCAGCGGATGTTCGATTTTCTCGACGCTAAGTCAGGCCGGGCCGATTATGATGTGATCCGCCTTAAATCAAAAGTATTTGCCAAACCAAATGCGTTGATTGATCTTAGAGACCTGAGCCTAGACGTGTTCGGTGTTCCCGAAGTGTATATCAGCGACTCGCAGGAAGTGTACATTTACCCGTTCGACAAAACCATATCGTTCAGGAAGAACCGCAACTTTACCTTTGACGGACGTGTGCATGCCGGACTGTTCGATTTTTATGCGCAGAACAGTTTATTCGTTTACGACAGCTTTATGCTGAAACTGAGCTATATCGACTCCCTTTCGTTTATGGTGAAAGCCAGAGAACTGACAGCCGGTACCGATTCGCTGGTGAAAGTGAAGAATGTACTGACGGTACTAAATGGAAGTATATATGTCGATGATCCGTACAATAAATCGGGGCTCAGAGGTATGGCGCAATACCCCATCTTTGTGAGCAATGAGGAGAGTTATGTCTATTTTAACAAACGCAGTATCCAGGACAGCACCCTGTATCCCGAAAGTTTTTATTACCGGGTAGAGCCTTTTATATTCGACAGCTTATCTACATTTACTACCCAGGGGCTGGCTTTTGAAGGAGCCCTGTCTTCTGCCGGTATTTTTCCGACAATATATGAACCTTTGGTTGTTACCGATGATTATTCGCTGGGGTTTGAGCACCTGACCCCGGCCGAAGGTTATAAAATATACGATGGCAAAGCAAATTTCTCTTCTGTTGTACGCTTAAGCAATAATGGGTTTGAGGGAGACGGAACCCTCAAATATTTGTCGGCAACAACTTCCTCGGACAGGTTCCTGTTCTACCCGGATTCTCTTACGGGTATTGGTCACTATTTTGTGCTCGACGAGAGTCCTGATGTATATGACTTCCCGTATTTACAAGGCGACAGTGTAGATATTCACTGGGTAGTGGATACAAACCTCATGGCCGTTAATCAAATTTACGACCCGTTTCAACTGTATCATGAACCAGTGCTGGAAGGGGATATCCAATTATCACCCGAAGATCTAAAGGGTCAAGGTTCTTTCTTTTTTGATCAGTCCGAAATTATCTCGAACGATATCAATTTTAAATACAGTGAGTTAACGGCAGATTCGGCAGACTTTTACTTGCGGTTAAAAGGCAATGATACGATCGTTTTCAGGGCGAAAGATTACTTTGCACGTATCGACTTCCAACAGCAAGAGGGGTGGTTTGACAACCTCTCGGAGCATGCTTTCCTTGAGTTTCCATTTAATAAATATGTGGCCACGCTGGATGAAGTGAAATGGATCATGGACGAGAACCGCCTTGAACTGAGGAGTGCTTTAAGTGCCGATATGGAGCAACTCGGCAAACTTACAAATGAGGAGTTGATAGACGCTCCCTATCAGGGTCCTGAGTTCATTTCGGTGCATCCCGGACAGGATTCGTTGCGGTTTTTTGCCGGAAAGGCTTCGTATAATCTGAGCAGTTACACTATTGATGCAGAAGGCGTGAAGTTGATCAGGGTGGCTGATGCCGTTGTTTTCCCCGGTAATGAAGCGGTGAAGATCAGGCGTGACGCGCAGATGGCACCTCTGCTGAGTGCATCTGTTATTACCGATACAATTACGAAATACCATCACATGTACGATGCCGAAGTAAATATATTCAGCAGGCACCAGTTCATGGCCAGCGGTTATGTTGATTATACCGACCGTATGGGTACCGAGCAACCTATATTTTTAAGCAGTATTTCGGCGGATAACCTGGGCAGGACAGTGGGTTATGGCGATATAAGGCCGGAAGATATATTCTTCCTGAGTCCTGAATATTTCTTCTCAGGACAGGTAGCACTCGTTTCGGATAAAAAGAATTACCGGTTTACAGGGGGCTATAAAATTAACGAAGAGTGTATCGGGCTGGTGGATAACTGGGTGGCTTTTGACCAGTACCTCGATCCGGCGCATTTATTTTTTAGCATGACCGATACAACGCACGATATGAAGGGCAGGAAGGCGCGTTTCGGACTGGCATACTCAGAGCGGGAAAAGAATTTCTATCCGATGGTCTTGCAGGCTAAAAAGGATTCGGCCGACATTGTGCTGATACAGGCCAGTGGGCAGATAGATTATGATGTGGATAAAAATATGTTCAGGGTGAGTTCGGCACGCCGGCTGAAGAACGGGGTGCTTACAGATAATCTTGTAGCATTGAATAACGAACGCTGCATCCTGGAAGGTGACGGAATACTCGATCTTGGCCTGAACTTCAACGTATTGAAATGGAATGCCGCCGGTACGTTCCGGCATCTGATCATTCCCGACTCCACATACATAAATACGGTACTGTCACTGACATTCCTCATGGATATGAATGCCCTGAATATGATGTCTGATAGTTTGCGTATATCTTATACGGATAATTTAGATGTAAATACCGGCTTGTTCCCGCTTTATCTACAGAAACGTATCGGGAGGCAAAGAACGAGTGAAATGATGACGAATTTAAGCCTGTACGGGCAGATGCGGAAAATACCTGCTGAACTGGCGCATACCATTATGTTTACCGACCTGAAGCTGAAATGGGATCCGAAAACCAGGTCGTACCTGTCGTATGGAAAAATCGGCATCGGTTACATTGCCGGCATGGCTATCAACAAATATGTCGATGGGTACATGCAGATAGAAATGGGAAGAACGGGCAGCGGTATTCATTTCTTCCTGAAAGTGAGCGACGACCAGTGGTATTTCTTCTCATACAAACACGGGATCATGCAGGTCATTTCATCCGACAATGCCTTTAACGAGCAAATTGCCAACCTGAAACAGGAAAAGAGGGTGATGAACCCCAACAGCGATACCGACTACTACGAGTTTGTGATCTCCACCAGGCGCAAAAGTGTTGACTTTGTTCGTAAAATGGAAATGTTAACGAGAAACTGATGAACGATTGGGTCTATATCATCACGGGTTTTATTGTTGCTTACCTGCTGGGCTCGATCCCGACAGCCGTTTGGGTGGGAAAGTGGTTTTATGGAAAGGACATCCGGAAGGAAGGCTCAGGTAATGCCGGAGCTACGAATACCATCCGCATTCTCGGAGTGAAAGCCGGAATACCTGTTATCCTTGTTGATGTGTTCAAGGGCTATCTGGCCGTTTACCTGATGTGCTATTTTACGCCGGACAGTTTTTCGGTCGAAGTCGCTGTTTATTTACAGATAATTGCCGGGTTTATCGCCGTTATCGGCCACGCCTTACCGGTGTTTGCAGGATTCAGGGGTGGTAAAGGCGTAGGCACATTGCTGGGTGTGGGCATAGCCTTATATCCTGTCGCTGTCTGGTTTCCGGTGGCTATCTTCGCCTTTGTTTTTCTCCTGACCGGTTATGTGTCGTTGGGATCAATCCTGGCAACAGCGGCTTTTCCGTTTATCGTTATTTTTTTTATGCATGAGACAAACCCCGGGCTGATCGCTTTATCGATAGCGGCTCCGTTACTTATCTTATGGACACACCGGAAAAACATCCAAAGACTGCTGAGCGGTACCGAGAACAGATTCCGGTTCAGAAAGAAAAAATAAAAGCCGGAATAATCCCGGCTTTGTTTAGATTAAGTG
>Ga0209013_10005152_pt1 | contig 11306 bp, 9 predicted proteins | sample Cruoilmetagenom2_FD_187291 | JGI IMG/M metagenome (GOLD analysis project Ga0209013, IMG submission 187291) | Oil polluted marine microbial communities from Coal Oil Point, Santa Barbara, California, USA - Sample 2 (SPAdes) (version 2) | ecosystem: Environmental > Aquatic > Marine > Oil seeps ...
CGTCGTTTTACCCCTTCCCCCTTTTTCTTATCCGCCATCAATTCCCTCTAACCTATTATATTTTAAATACTTTTAGCCTTTCACCCTAACCCTGTCCACCTTTGGCATACCCTTTGCTTTATTATCTAATCATATTATGGCAGAAATTATAATTATGGCAGAGATTAGGATAATTGTCTCCGATAAGGAGATAAGAAATGTACTGGATGGTCTGCGCAGCTTTATGGGGCCAACCGGGGCCAAACCGGGATGCATCCAATGCAGCATAGCCTGTGATGCGGATAATCCCAATCTCATTACATATATGGAAAAGTGGCAGTCCGAGGAATGTCTCAGGCCACACCTTCAAAGTCATCAGTATCGGCAGCTTCTATCAATCATCGAGCTTGCAGTCAGGGAGCCTGAAATCGGATTTTATCATATCAACCAGACAGGGGGGCTGGAGGTTATAGAAGAGGCTCGCACTATTGCCCTGACCGATGGAAAACCGGTTACACCTGAGGATTTTAAGAAAGAGATGTGGAATCATTCCTGAGAATCTACATCCAGGGAAAAGAAAGAGGTTTGCTATACTTTCCTTTATGAATAGCAAGTCCTTATAAAAGGGCATAGGTATTAAGTTAATTGTATTGAATATAGAAAACTGACCGGAAAGGAGGTGTTTTGATTAAAGGTAAATGAATCGCTGTATTCCCGAATCAATTAACCATTTGCATAATAAATCATAGAGAAGGGAGGGACAATAGAGGAATTGATGGAACATAATAGAGATTCGGTTTTCTAATCATTATGTAATTTAAGGATAATTTTTCATAAAATTATGGAGAAAAAAGATGAAGGAGAAAAAAGATGAAAAAGACTTTAGCTGTTTTAGTTACGATTACCATGTTTGCTGCGATGTTAGTGCTGAATATACGTGGGGCAAATGCCGCAGATTATACTATAGTTGATATGGGCAATATGGGTGGATTTTACGCTACTGCAACCAGTATCAACGATGCAGGCCAAATTGTCGCTAATACATTTATTTCTTATTATACAACGTATGCCTTTTTGTATGAGAATGGCAGCATGATAGACTTGGACGACCTTGGAATAGCAGGCACCACTATGGCATCCGGGATCAACAATGCAGGCCAGATTGTCGGTTCGTCTTATACCTCATCTCTTGATGATCATGCCTTTTTGTATGAGAATGGCAGCATGCAAGACCTGGGCACCCTTGGTGGAGATTCTTCTGCGGCACGCGGGATCAACAATGCAGGCCAAATTGTCGGTTTTTCGACTACCTCATCTGGGGGTAGTCATGCCTTTTTGTATGAGAATGGCAGCATGCAAGACTTGGGCACCCTTGGTGGAGATTCTTCTCGGGCAGAAGGGATCAACGATGCAGGCCAAATTGTCGGTGATGCGAGTATCTCATCTGGGCGTCATCGTGCCTTTTTGTATGAGAATGGCAGCATGCAAGACCTGGGCACCCTTGGCGGAAATGATTCTTGGGCACGCGGGATCAACAATGCAGGCCAAATTGTCGGTTATTCGACTACCTCATCTGGGGGTAGTCATGCCTTTTTGTATGAGAATGGCAGCATGCAAGACCTGGGCACCCTTGGTGGAAATTCTACTTGGGCAGAAGGGATCAACAATGCAGGCCAGATTGTCGGTAATGCGACAACCTCATTGGGGGAGACACATGCCATTGTCTGGGATCAGGCACCTGTGGCCAACGCCGGCGATGGACAAACCGTGCACCCCGGTCCCGATATCTCTGTTACATTAGACGGCAGCAACAGTACTGATCCCGATAATAATTACCCCTTAACCTACGCCTGGACCATCATTGAAAAGCCGGCGGACAGCCAGGCGGTGTTGTCCACACCTGATGCTGTCACCACCACCCTTAATATCGACGCTATCGGTGATTACCGCATCCAGTTGGTAGTAACCGACAGCCTGGGTGTTGCCAGTGCACCTGCCGAAGTTATCATCAGCACCACGAACACTGCCCCTGTAGCCGATGCCGGTGAAGATCAGGCAATCATCATCCTCAATGTACCTGTATCCCTGGACGGCTCCCAGAGCTGGGACGATGATGGCGATGACATTACCTATCTCTGGACCATCGTTTCCAAACCGGCAGACAGCCAGGCCGCTCTTTCCGATACCACCGCAGTCAATCCCACTATCACACCGGACAAATACGGCGATTATAGGATTCAACTGGAAGTCAGTGACCCCTGGACCACCGGCACCCCGGATGAGGTGGTCATCAGCACGGCAAACCTGCCTCCGGTGGCCGAAGCAGGCGATAACCAATCCTGCCTCCAGGGAGCTACGGTGTCTTTCGACGGCAGCGGCAGTTCCGATGCCAACGGGGATGCAATAACCTATTCTTGGCAGATTGCTTCCAAACCGAACGGGAGCAGCGCCTATTTGACGGGCGCCGATTCAGTGACAGCGTCTCTGCATACCGATGTTGCCGGGGAGTATGTGGTCAGCCTTATCGTGAACGACGGCCTGTTGGATAGTGAACCGGATACAGCGACTGTTGTGGCTGTCTCCTACGTGGATGCCTTTACCCAGCAGATTGACCAGATCATTCAGACCATCAATGATATACCAGACTCGGCCTTTAAAAACGATGAACATGGAGATAACCTGACCCGGAAATTAAGCTCGATCCTCACGCTGGTAACTGAAAATCAGGAATATAATGCCGGTTACGTTCAACTGGAAAACAGCATTCTGAAAAAGCTCGACGGCTGCGCCCTCGATGGGACCCCCGATAAAAATGATTGGATAATTCCCTGTGAATATCAAGACCAGGTTTATCCGCTCGTTATTGATGCTATGGAATTGCTGGATAACATGACTTAAGAGGTACGGTAACGCACTGAATCTATACAGCAGATAGCGTACCGAACCAAAACACAAGATGCGCAAGATGCGGCAGGAGGAGGTATCCGATTTCCTCCTGCCGCGTTTGTGTGTGTGTGAATGTGAATGCAGTTCAAAAAAAATGGGGTCAAGAACAAGAAATGGGGTCAAGTCTACTTTGAAATGGGGTCACCCATTAAAGGGCCTGTCAAGAGAAAAAACAGCTCTCCCTCCGAAAAAATACACTTTTTTTTTCGCTTGTCCTTTCACTTTCGTACCAGCACAGCATCTCTTTATTGTCACCTTTTTTCGCACCTGTTATTTCTTTCTTGTCGGTTCCGGGTCAGTATTTTACTGATCCGCACCAGTCACCCATCCGGATCAAGGCTGGTGTACTTTAGGCAGAAGGCTTAAAGTACGGCCCCTGGTCCATTCGGACCCCAGAAAATCTTCAGTGCCATACCGTGTTCAATTGGATTTATTACAAATCTTGTGGTTATTAGCCAACCCCTTATAGACTCACGGCATAGGCGAATCAGGATCTAAATAACGATTGCTGCCTGTTGGAGGGTGCAGCAGATACCAATCAAACCTTTTGGTTTTTAACCAACCCCATTTCCGGTTTACTGCCGCACCCAAACTGATTAACGAAAAAGCATCTCTTCATCAAATGGTTCTCTATTACGCATAACGTAATAGGAGGCTCTGCATATCTTGTTGCTTAATGCTTTGATAGCAACAATACCATTGGCTTTGGCTTTTTTGCGTTGATAAAAGCTTTGTGCCTTTGCACAATACCTGATAGCAAAGTTGGCTGCCTCCACATATGCCCAGGATAGATACTTATTACCGTTCTTCTTGTTGTTTTCACCTTTCTTTTTGCCATTTGACATCCGGCTGCTGCCCACACACCGACAATAGGAAGAATAATTTCCGACTTTCTCAAATCTATTTAAATCTCCTACCTCCAACATTATGGTAAGTCCAAGAATATTTCCAATCCCGGGAATTGTCAGCAGCATCTTAAATTCTTTTCGAAGCTTTACCTGGGGCTTTACTTCTTTTTCAATATCCTTAATTATCTTTCCTAAAAACTGAATAGCTGATATATTATTTTTAGCCATAAAGACTAGATTAGAAGAGTCTAACATTTCTTCAACTTCTTCTTCCTTTAGCTTTTTAATAGCATTGCCGGACATGTTCAATCCAAGATTCCTTGTTATCATGCTTTGAAGACTCAAAATATGAGACGTCCTGTGCCGAACAAATAAAAGCCTTCTGCGCAGCAAATCTCTTACCGCTCGTTCTTTTTTTGGATAAATATAACCTTCCGGCAATATGTTTAATCGTCTCATATGAGCCAGCCAAAACGCATCCCATTTATCATCAGTATGTTTAAGACCTTCGTATTGCTTAATTGCTGCCGGATTAGCGAGATGCAACTTGTACCCATGGTCCTGCAAACCGTCTACCAACCAGTACCAGTTGTATGTTGATTCTACGACTACACCTTGCAGTGTATCCCTAAACGGTTCCAGCGCCATCAAAACTCTATCCAATTCGTTTGGTATCCGTTTCCCATAAAGTCTCTGATCTTGCTCATTGATAATACCAATGTAATTATTACTTGAATGTAAATCAATTCCAGCGTATGTTTTCATATGACACCTCCTAAAATCATAAAATTAATGTTACGTTCTATTATGTACTGGTACCATAGCATTTTTTGCTATAGTTAGGGAGGTGTCTTTTTTTTCAAGCGCATCAGGCTGTAGTGACATTTAGCGAAGCGGTCCGAAGGAAAATGTCACGCTTGATGCGCAATAATTCTTCTACGACATTGCTAAATTTTTCTACTCTCTTGATTTATGCTCAGCCCTTTATATGATTATCAAGTCTATGGTTGACCCTTGATCAAAATTAGAAATGGGGTCAAAATGGGGTCAAGTCTATGGTTGACCCTTGATCAAAATTAATAAGGGTCAAAAGTAGACTTGACCCTTATGTTGTGAGTCTCTCTAACCCATTGAATATATGAGTTTATTGGCAAAAAATGTTTAATGTTGAGAATATCCTTATAATACAAGAGGTTGTCCATGATTATCTCGTTGCTCAAAATAGACTGACAACATAATAATTGATACGTAGACCTACCTCTTTCAATCTGGCTCATGATAAAGTTCTCCTTAAAGACTGTCAAGCCAGTTTAAAGTTTCTTCTTTATTTTCCCAATCAATCAGTGCTTCTATCTTGGGATCATCAGATAATATTGATTGGGCATATTTAATGAACTTTTTCTGCACCTGCCTTTTCCGGGACAGATTCAGTTTGAGATAGACCATGGTTGATTCAAGCTTTTCATGTCCTAAATGGTTTTTTATCTCAGTAAGCGACGCACCGGAAGAGAGCATATTTACTGCACAAGAATGTCTGAAGCTGTGGGCGGGGCTCAGATCCTTGAGACGTTTGGCAGAGACACTCAGGGTTAGATACTTTTTACAAATACGATAAATGCCGTGTCTTGTAAATTCTTCTCCACGTTGATTTATAAACAGGCGGTCGGTGTATAAGGGTTTTGCTTTTGCCCGATATTTTTTGATGTAGTGTAGAACAAGTTCTGTTGTTTTAGTCCACAATTGTATCAAACGATAGCGATTGCCTTTTCCCAAAATCGCAAGCGTTCTTTTTTCAGGATCAAAATAGTCGATGTCAAGTGTTGCAATCTCACCGGCACGGGCGCCGGAGTCGTAAAGAAGGTGCAAAATGGCATAGTCGCGAAAGCCTTGTTTTTCCTTTAGATCAACCGATTGAAAAACCTTAAGGATTTCATCGGGCGTAAGGTAACCGATTAACCGTTTACGGTATCGCTTTTGCGGGATATTGAGCATCAGTTCCGCTGTTTCACGATATTCAGGATACATCAATCGTATCATTTTAGAAAGAGACCTGATAGCTGCCAAACGGCTGTTACGGGTTCTTGCACCATTATTACGATGATCTTCAAGATGATCAAGAAAGGCAAATATCAAATTCGGCGTAAGATTTTCGATCTTAAGTTCTTTAGTTGCAACTTTTAGATGTTGAGCGGAAAAGGATATAAAGAGCGTAAAGGCATCCCTGTAAGAATCGATTGTCTCATTACTTGCTCCTTTGATGCGGGGCAGGTACTGATCAAAATATTGATGTATGCAGGTTGTAAGCTTCATGTCTTATCCTGCATTGATATGGCAAAGTTGACCAGTCCCTGACGGTGTTTTGCATCCAACACCTTAAGATATACGGCTGTATATTGATACTTACGATGTCCCATATAAACCGATAGGATCGGCAAGGCATATTGAGGCGATTTTCCCTGATCTTTGATTTGTTTCAAGGTGTTTATGGCAAAAGAATGCCTTAAACTGTGACAGGTAGGAGCGCCAAAAGTAGTATTGGCTATAATCCGGCGGGGCTGATCTATACCGATATCTTTAACTGCCTGATGAAAAACAGGATAAATTCTGTTATTCGGCAGCCTTTTGTCATTTTGTTCGGCTAACAGATACGGGTTTTGATCTTTTATAAATGTATTTCGAACAGCCAGGTAATTATTTATTTCATTGATTGCCGGTTTTGGAACAGGTATCAGCCGGTCTTTGCTGAACTTGGTTTTTTCAATATAAAGCGTTCCTTCCCTACTGCGATAGTGTTCAAGTCGCAGCCTCAATGGCTCCGAGATTCTCATACCGCATCGGGCCATCAGCACGATAGCAGCATAGGCGGTTAGATCTTTAAAAAAATGCCTCTGGTTTTTACGTATCTTTTTTTGAATAGCTAAAAGCAATTGCTCAATTTGGTCCGGAGAAAAAACAAAGGGGATATAAGCATTTTCCGTACACAAAGGAATATCCAGTAACGGGTTTTCTTTATAAATTCCTTTGCGTATCAGGTATTGAAAAAAGCCGCGCAGCGCTGACAAAATACCATTGACGGTCCGCGGCTCACCCTTGAGTTCTTTTTTTAACTCAAGGAAAAACCGAGGCTCAAGACTTGCCTGATCCGCTGATTTTTCTACAAGGTATTGGTCAAAGGAGCGAAGCTGCGATCTTAAACTTTTATTAGTATAGCCAAGAAACTTGCGATAAGCGATATATTCTTCAAGTTGTAAAGCCATAAAACTTTTAAAGAGAATCATCAAATAGTACCTCGCTCATCAGCCTGGTATGAATATGAATATAACGTTGGGTAGTCCGGATTCTATCGTGGCCCAGCATCTGTTTGATTTCAAAGACCGATGCTCCGGCTTCAAGCAGGTTCTGTGCATATGTATGCCGCAGCCAATAGGCTGATGAAGGCAAGCCTGCCTTTCGCATACAAAGGCCGATATCCGTACTGACTGCGGCTGGCATGATCGGTTCATATGGAGCGCGAAGACTTAAAAAAAGACGTCGCCGGCTGCTTTTGGCTCTGACACCGAGAATATAGGCAGCGATTGCCTTGATCGTAACTTCAGGCAAAGGAAGCTTGATAGGATTGTTACTTTTACGGTCCGGCAGATGAATTTTACACTGGCCAAAGCTTATGTCATCCAGAGTTATCAAACTGATTTCCTTTGGACGAAGCCCCAGAGTATAGCCCAGATGAATCATGGCTGATGTTCGAAGTGCCCTCGCGGAACAAGTCGACAAACTGTCAAACAAACGCTGCACTTCATCAGATCGTAAAAATCTCGGAGGTTTGGCCTGTGCAAACAAAGGAGCGCCGACGATCAACGGCGCTAAATTCCGTTTTAATATCCTGCTCTCCTGATAGAGATATCTTAGAAATTGTCGAACATTGGATCTTTGATTCTGGCGCGTTATCGGCGTAAAATTCACATTCCTCTTGGACAGAAAAGCGTCGATATGCTCAATGCGGATGTCGGGCAGCTTAATATCGTGCCTTGCAAGGTAATTATTCAAAGCTTGCAGGGTTCTTCGGCTTCGCAGAATCTGAAAATGATGAACCTGCCTGATCTTTGCATAGTAGAGCAGGTAATCTTCATAGATTTCCGGCAATTTTTGAATCGGTTTTTCTATGGGCCGTTGGATTTTATTTTGCTCAAACAAATATCGGGAAAGTCCCCTTACCGGATTTGATGCATGGGTAAGCCCGATGTCTTTTTGAAAGTCATTGAACGTATTAAATGTAAATATATCCTGCCAGCAGATAGCTTTTGGGCTTATAAAAACAAAAAAATACTTTAAGATCCGCTGATACTGCATACAGGTGCTGTCGGCATATCCATTAGATATCATCCATAGCAGATAATCACTAATGGCTTTTTCTAATCGCTTTGCAACAGATAGTGTCTTAGCCATGTTCAGCCTCCCTTAAGCGATTGGCCGATAAGATTACATATTGTGGCCGGATCATATTTTTCCATTTGCTGTTGAGCTTTTAGAAGTCTTACAGGTTGTTTTACTGGTTTTTTCGGAAGCGAAAGTACCTGAAAGAAATAGCCGTCAAAAGCGATTAAGTCTTTATCAATCAAACTATTACGAGCATTCAGGTATTCATCCATGGAGATTCTTAAAAGCGAATAAATTTTATCGTAGCTGTAGTAAGAAACTCCATTTCGATCAGCCGCTAATATAAGAAATACGTAAAACAATAGTTCATGATGGGTGAGACTCTTCCAGAATCCGTTACGTAAAAAGCGATGCTCAATAAATGCAAAGCTGCCGGTTATCCTGCGTACTCGATTTGGGCAAAGTATTTTTGTTTTTATCATTTTTCACCTCTCTTGCCGGCCATCTTATAACCAAAATTCAAGGAAAGCCATCGAGTATCCTTTTGCAAGATTTTGACAAAAACATTTAACGCCTTGGAATAACAACAATTTGACCTTCTAACGAGTCTCTTTTTCTGTTGAAGGGTATGAGCTTATAAGTACCTGGTTTGATATCAGAAAAATGTTTTAACGCGTCTCTTTTGCAAGATCGTTTTGAACGGTGTTTTTTATCCCGTTTTTTCTGTAATTCACGATTTTGATCACAATAATCAGGGTTCTGTTTTCGATAATTCTTATAATATCCGGGATGCTGTTTAATCCAATGTTTATGGCAATCCCTTTGATCGTTTTTATAATCCGGATCAGATGCTATTTTATTTTGTTTCCATTTGTTTTTTCTGACACGCTGGCAGGCTTTCCTGTTGCAGTAATTTTGGTTTTTTACGCGAGGATTAGCAGGAACCATTCTTCTGCAATTGGCGCATTTAATCATTGGCTTCATGGTATTTTTTACCATAAAGCCCAAAATGTATATTTGGATTATTGCAGAAGAATGATATCTGAGAAGGAAGTAAAAAGATTAAGATATGGGAGAAGGTAAAACTGAGTGGCTAATTGTTCTTACAAATTGCCATACAATTTCTTTTGTATTCTGATGACAACTCAAGTATAAGAATTAAATTCAAAAAAAATATATTTTCGATATTTAAAGGGAAGTATATCCAAAACTCACAACATAACTAAACTCGCAACATAATGACCCCTCTGATTCTGTAAATCAATTATCAGAAACCGGAAATCTAACTGACTCGAGTTCAAAACAACAGTCATTTTCGCGGCAGTGTTCAAAAAAAGCCTTAAAACAGGCATTGGCCTGTAGTTGTTTTTCTGTGTGAGCAATAGCTGAAAAGAAGGTCTTGCTGCCCGCTATAATCAATTTCTTGCGGGCTCGTGTCATTGCTACGTTCAACCGGTTGGGATTATTCAGGAATTCGCTGAGAACGTGATCCGGGTCGGAGCATGTAAAGCCAAATAGAATTACATCCCGTTCAGCGCCCTGAATCCGTTCCACCGTGTCAATCAAAGGCAAATCAACAGTGCCTTTACCTGAAAGTTCGCTTAGACGCCGGGCAATTGCGTTGTTTTGGGCCCGGTGCGGAGAGATAAGCGCCAATTGTTCTTTATCCACACCTCTGTCTATCAGCAAACGGCAGGCCAGTTGAGCCATTATTTCCGCCTCAATTGCTGACTCCTGATGACAGCCTTGATGATCCGTCAGTACAAGAACAACCGGTTTTTGCGGATTGATAATCTTATCAAGCAAGTCATTTTCTGCCAGGCCATTCAGGGATAACCGGGCTTGAGCATTTTCAGGCGCAGGTCGCAATGTAGAGTCGTACCATGTTTTACTTGGAAACATGCAGATCTCCACATTCATCCGATAGGTTATATCTAACTGTTTGCTATGGTGCGGATAACACCGGAGCAGGACATCAAGCAACGAACGGCGCACTTCCGTTTCAATTGATTCGTCATGCAGAGTCTCGCTCCACGGCTCTTCCTTGAATGTTGCCGAGCGGATTACCGGCGGCAACTGGTGGATATCTCCGAGAAAGATAAAATTACCTTTGCCGTAAATCAGACTCAGCATGGCCTGAGGCGCCAGCATCTGTGACGCTTCATCAAAAATTACCCAATCGAATGGTTTGGGGGATGTAGCGCTGTTGTTGTGGTTTTGGAACATATTATACAACCCGTAACCGGTCGATCCAAGAATAAGATAAGGAGAGAGTAAAGCCTGGCTGGCGTCTGTCAACGGTTCCACCTGCATGTTTTTATTTTCTTCTTCGAACTCCGGGCCTTCCCATCTTCCCAATTTGACGCAACGTGCCGGAAAATCCTGCAAATTATGGGTATTCACCAGATTAATCACCTTGCTCAGCACCTGGTCAATTGCCTGATGTGTAGAACTGCTTACAGCAATACGAAGCTTGCTGCCGGTTGTTTGTGCGTGACGAATCAAGGCGATCAGGATCCAGCCCAGGAGGTTTGTCTTGCCGGTTCCGGGCGGACCCTGAATCAGGCTTAATGCGTATTGAAAAGGCAATTGCAATGCATGTTGCTGCGACTGATTCAATTGGGCCAAAGCTCCCTCGGACTGAAGCCATCCGCATACCCACTCCTGCCAGTCAGTTGGTTGTTCAAAATCCCATTTGCCGGCAAACAGATCGGTCAAAGGATGACTGACTCTAGTGGAATAGACGGTTTGCACCACCTGGAGCAGCCTGGGCGTGTTCCAGTCATCCCCATCTTCTTCCAGGGAATAAGAAATGCCTTTATGCAATCTCATATTATTGTATTGACGCGAATGCAGGGCCACCTCGCCGATCTGGGGCGAATACTGAGCCATGATCATAGACATGCCGCTTTGCAGGTCATCAACACCGGCAGGAACCAGTTTCAGGAAGTCCCCGCTACGAAATTTGGAAAGTCCGGACTCATCGGCAATGGTAAACATATAAAGGAATCGTCCCTCGTCATCAAGAACCGTGCCGGTAAAATCAAGGGGGCCCAATGCCCGGAAACGTTCCACCCGCTCTTTGAGTGAAAGCTCCTGCAAGATTTTTATGTCTGTTTCCTTACAGGCTTTTTCTGCTTCGATAAAGTGTTGATATAC
>Ga0209013_10005153_pt1 | contig 11304 bp, 6 predicted proteins | sample Cruoilmetagenom2_FD_187291 | JGI IMG/M metagenome (GOLD analysis project Ga0209013, IMG submission 187291) | Oil polluted marine microbial communities from Coal Oil Point, Santa Barbara, California, USA - Sample 2 (SPAdes) (version 2) | ecosystem: Environmental > Aquatic > Marine > Oil seeps ...
GGTGCTTCGAGCGGCAGGCTATCGCACCGGATTGTACACCTCACCTCACCTGCACTCCTTTCGCGAGCGGATCCAGGTGAATGGCGAACTGATCCCCGAGCAGGAATTAGTTCGCCTTGTCCAGGAGATGCGGCCGCTGCTGGACCAGGTGCCTGATATTACCACCTTTGAGGTGATGACCGGCCTGGCCTTCGCCTGGTTTTCCGAACAGGGGGTCGAGTGGGCATCGGTGGAGGTAGGCTTGGGGGGGCGGTTGGATGCGACCAATGTGCTGACCCCAGCCGTGGCGGTCATTACCTCCATCAGCCGCGATCACACGGCCATTCTGGGCGAGACCCACGCCGAGATCGCCGCCGAGAAGGCAGGCATCATCAAGCCAGGAGTACCTGTGGTCAGCGCTCCCCAGAGCGAGGAAGCATTGGCCGTGATCGAAGCCGCCAGTCTTCGGTGCAACGCGCCCTTAACCCTGGTGGGGCGCGACTGGAGTTGCGAGGCAGGCCAGCCCGGGCTCGACGGGCAGACCTTTACCATCTACCACAAGCTTGACCCCATCGGCGAGTTTCATATTCCTCTACTGGGCGCGCATCAAGCGGTGAACGCGACGGTGGCAGTAGCGGCCCTGTCGTTGCTAGAAGAGAAGGGCCTGGCGCTGCCCGCGGAGGCCATACAGAGGGGTTTGGCCTCCGTGAATTGGCCGGGACGCCTGGAGATTCTGGGGCGCGAGCCCTTAGTTGTGGTCGATTGCGCGCACAATGCAGATTCTGCGCGCAAGTTGGTTGCGACCCTGCAGGAAATCTTTGATTTTGAGCGCATGGTCCTCGTGCTCGGCGCTTCGGCAGATCATGTCACACCTGGCTTGCTCCAGGCGCTGCTAACCAGCGCTGGCCGCACCATCGTCACGGCGACGCGGCATCCCAAGGCTGCCACGCCTACCTGGATTCAAGCTCAGGCTGCGGAATTGGGCCTTGAGACTGAGGTATGCCCAACCGTTCCTCAGGCCATGGACCTCGCACTGGCAGACGCAGGTCCACAGGATCTCGTCTGCTGTACCGGTTCGGTATTTGTGGCTGCCGAAGCGCGGGCCGCTTGGTTCGCCCTTCAGGGCATGGATCCACCGCCTTCAGATCCAAACTAGCCACAAGTTGTCTTTTCGTGTATCCTGTGCTATAGTAGGTTAGGGAACGTGTCTGTGAATTTCTGTCGGTAACAGAGGAGAGCCTCGCATTGAGTTATGATTTCGAGTTTGGTCTTTTCAATATTGATGATTTCCTGGACGAGGGTGACGACAATCACTTGGGCGACTATCCCCTGCTGCCTTTGCGGGACACAGTCGTCTTTCCTCACATGGTGGCCCCTCTGTCTGTAGGTCGCGACCGTTCTCTCAAAGCCGTCGAGGCTGCAACAAACAACGATAACCTCATTGTGGTCGTTGGTCAGCGCGATCCCGAGATCCAGGAGCCAGGACTGGATGACCTGCACGACATCGGCGTGGAGATGGTTGTGGGGCGCATCCTGCGCCTGCCAGACGGCAGCACGAACATCCTGGGGCAAGGCCGGCGCCGGGTCAAGATCCTGGGAGTCAGCCAAACGCAGCCCTACATTCGCGCTCAGATCCAGCCGCTCCAGGAATCAAAGAAGGTCACGCTGGGCACGGAAGCGTTGATGCGAGCTGTCCTGTCTCTCTTTGAAAAGGTGGTGCACTTGTCGCGCAGCCTGCCCGAGGATGCCTACGTTGCGGCCATGAATCTCTCCGAGCCGGGGCAGCTAGCCGATCTGCTTGCCTCACTCCTGGATCTCGATTTCCAAAAGCGCCAGGAGTTGTTAGAGATCCTTGACCCCACCGCCCGGCTGCAGCGGCTCAGCATTCTCCTGGCCAACGAACTGGACGTATTGGAACTGGAGAGCAGCATCCACACAAAGGTACAGAAAGAAGTGGATCGCTCACAGCGCGAGTACTTTTTGCGCGAGCAGATGCGCGCCATCCAAAGCGAACTGGGTGAGATAGACATCCAGACCGCTGAGGTCCAGGAGATGGAGGACAAGCTCGATTCAGTAGATATGCCCGACTATGTACTGGCCAGGGCCAAGAAAGAGCTGGCCCGCTTGAAGGCCATGCCCCCTGCGGCCCCGGAGGTGGGCATCATTCGCACCTACCTGGACTGGCTGGTGGAGTTGCCCTGGACCAAGGCCACGGCGGACAACCTGTCCATTGGCGAGGTGGCCAAGGCGCTCGATGCAAACCACCATGGCCTGCCCAAGGCCAAAGAGCGCATCCTGGAGTACATGGCCGTGCGCAAGCTGGCCGGCGAAAAACCCATCACGCGCAGCCCGATCCTCTGCTTTGCTGGGCCACCAGGCACCGGCAAAACCTCGCTGGGTCGCTCCATCGCCGAGGCGCTCGGGCGCGAGTTTGTGCGCGTGTCCCTGGGCGGCATCCGCGACGAGGCCGAAATCCGGGGTCACCGCCGCACCTATATCGGCGCGATGCCTGGGCGGATCATTCAGACCATGCGCACGGCGGGCACCATCAACCCCCTATTCATGCTTGATGAGATTGACAAGGTAGGCGCTGATTTCCGCGGCGATCCCTCGGCCGCTCTGCTAGAGGTGTTGGACCCCGAGCAGAACTTTGAGTTCTCAGACCATTATCTAGATCTACCCTACGACCTCTCGAAGGTGATGTTCATCACCACGGCCAACATCCTGGATCCCATCCCGCCCGCGTTGCGCGATCGGATGGAGGTGATCGAGTTCCCTGGCTACATTGAAGAGGAAAAGCTGGCCATTGCCCGCAAGTTCCTCATTCCCAGGCAGTTGAGCGAAAACGGATTGGGCAGGCAGGAGCACCAGTTGCTCTTTTCCGACAAGGCGCTCCGCACGATGATCCGCGATTACACCTACGAGGCGGGCGTCCGGAATCTGGAGCGAGAGATCGCCAATGTATGTCGCAAGGTGGCCCGCCGCGTTGCCGAGGACAAACCAGCGCCGCGTCAGGTCACGGTACAATCGTTGGGCAAGTACCTGGGGCCTCCTCACTTCCTGCGCGATGAAGAGGATCGGGTCGACGAGATTGGCCTGGCCCTGGGCATCGCCTGGACTGAGGCCGGTGGTGACCTGCTGCCGGTTGAAGTGACGTTGATGGATGGCAAGGGAGGGTTGATGCTCACCGGCCAGTTGGGTGAGGTGATGCAGGAATCGGGCCAGGCGGCGCTCTCCTACACCCGGTCCCATGCCCACGAGCTGAACATCGACGGGGTAGACTTTGACAAGCTGGACATCCACATCCATGTGCCCGAGGGCGCCATTCCCAAGGATGGGCCTTCGGCCGGGATCACAATGGCCACGGCGCTGATCTCCGCCCTCATTGAGCGGCCCGTCCACCGAGATGTGGCGATGACAGGCGAGATCACACTTCGAGGCCGGGTATTGCCTATCGGCGGACTACGAGAGAAGGTGCTGGCTGCCCACCGCGCAGGCCTCAAGACCGTGCTGCTGCCCAAACAGAATCAGAAAGATATGGTAGAGATACCCAAGCGAGTCAAGCGCGACCTGACCTTCGTGTTTGTGGAGCGGATGGAGGAGGTACTGCCTGTGGCACTGCTTCCCGAAGGAAACCCTGAACGAGTACTGGAAGGGGCAGGACTGAGGCCGATTTCGTCCCGGCCCAACTGAGCAGTGGGAGACGGCTGTGGAGATCATTCTTCTCGGTATCCTATGGTTCGTGTTTTTGATCCTGACCTTTCGCTCACCCGGATCCCCGCAGATCAGCCGGCTGCTATTCTTCCTCGTGTGGTTTACCCTGTCGATAACCTTGGGCTTCGTGGTCGCGACCCGAGTACTGGACTGGGACCCGGTTCCGACAAAATGGGCCATTGCCCACCAGCTGACCGACGATAAGATCATCGACCTGACCGAGATCGCACCGGGAGTCTCCCATCCCGAGTATATCGTCCGCGTTGACACCGACGAGACATACAAAGACAAAGACCCCGACGAGTGGTTCACCTTTTACCGCTATGACGTGGTGGGCGCCGACAAGGAAGAACCCACCGGTCCCCTCGGCGCGGCCATCTATGACCCCGACCGTTGCCGCCCTCCAGCTATCTTGTCCTACGAGTTGGTGCCTGTGAGCTACGACTATCTGGGTCAGGACGATGCCGAGGTTGTAGTCGACAACATTGTCGTCTACGACGATCCCCAGTCCGGTGGGCTAGACCGGCCAGAGGTGGTTGTCTACGGCGAGACGCGCGGTGTTACCACGGACCTCAACATCTTTCGCAAGGTTGGGACCTATCCGGACTGCTTTGAGATCCAAAGCCTGCGCCAGGCAAACCCCAATCTATCCATGCCCTATGCTGAGCGCCTGAATTATGACAACCTCGGGTCCTTCCGCGGCACCTACAGGGTCAAGCTCGATGGCAACACCGTCACCGTCTGGGACCGGGGTGGGTTCGAGCGCAGCCAGTTGACCGTCAAGAGGGTGTACAAGCCCCAGAACGGATCCTACTTCGGACCTGGGACCAAGGTGCTGCTGGATCCTGTCGCCTCCAGTGTTGACTTTGGCCCGGGGCAACCGGACGACATTCCCACCGCCTACTACCCCGAAAAGGCTGTACTGGCCTTCTATTCAAGGCTCGGCAAGGATAAAGAAGATCTTCAGGTAGCTGAGTCCTTCCTGAGTCCCTACGCCCTGCAGATCTATGACATCAGAGACGATCCCTTTGGCCTCTCCACAGAATCATCCAGCATCGCCCAAGCGCGGGATGACCTGGTCGGGGCCTCGGTGTTGGAGATTCGCTATCAGCCGGATATCATGGCCGAACAACTGCACAAGGATCGAGACATCACCGTTACTGTCGTGGGGGTGAACAAGAAAGGCCAGATCGACTACGATCATCCCTGCCTGGTCACCTGGACCGTCGTCGGGATCGACAACCCCCAGGCGCTACCCTACGGCTGCGAGTGGCGGTTGGAATCATACTGGACAACCTGCGTGCCCGTTGGCAAGTGACAGAGGCTGGTGGATGGTAAGACATCGCACCCTCAGCAGAAGCACGGCTGGGTGACAATGGCTCCCGCATCTTTCAGGATCCCTGAGCAGGGCGAACACGTAGCATTCAAATCAGAGGCCACCACGCCCGCCAAGCTGGCTGAGACGTTGGTGGCCTTTGCCAATGCAAGCGGCGGCACGCTGTACGTCGGCGTGGATGCCCGCAGTGGCGAGCCGCCGGGGCTGGTCGACCGCGATGCCACGCTGGACCGCGCTTTGAAGGCCGCGCTTTCAACCGATCCCCCCCTCATCATCCCCGTGCCCAAACCCGTCGAGGCTGGGGGAAAGCAGGTGCTGGTCATCACCGTACCGCCAGGCCTGCCCCACGTCTATAGCTACAAGGGCAAATTCCTTGTCCGAGACGGCGCCCGCAACCGTCCACTGGACCCGAGACAGCTCCGGATTCTGATGATGGAACGAGGGGCTGTCAGCTTTGAGACTCTGGTGCCCGATGGCGCCCGCTTGGAGGATATCGATTGGGACAAGGTCCAGTCGTACCTGTCGGGGTTAGATGGCCTGCCCGGTGCCAGCCCTGAAGAGGTACTGCTGCAGCGGGGCTGCCTGGTCAGCAGCGAGGCCCGGCTGCGGCCTACCTTCGCCGGCCTTCTCCTCTTTGGCCGCGACGCACAGCGCTGGGTCTCATCCAGTGAGATCTTGGTTGTCCGTTACGCCGGCACGACCATGGACGACCGCTTTATCAGAGAAGAACTCCATGGCTCACTCCCGGAACAGATCCGGCAGGCTGAGGCTTCTATCGTGAGCAACATGCGGCGTGGAGTGCGACTCGAGGGTCTGGAGCGCATCGAGGAAACCGAATACCCTGTTGATGCGGTACGCGAAGCCCTTGTCAACGCCGTGGCCCATCGCGACTATCAGATCCGGGGCGACGAGATCCGCGTGATGTTTTTCGCGGATCGGGTCACCTTCTATAGCCCCGGCCGCCTACCGGGCCACGTCACCATAGACAACCTGGTCGATGAGCGATTTAGCCGCAACGAGACCATCGTCCAGGTACTGTCGGACATGGGTTTCATCGAGCGCCTGGGCTACGGCGTCGACCGCATGATCCGGCTCATGTCCAGCGCGGGCCTTCCTCCCCCTCAGTTCCAGGAGAGGGCCGCTGGTTTCCAGGTAACGCTCACCGGCCATGGCGAAAGCTTGATTGGCGAGGAACATGGCGCCCGGCGCTGGCGTCACCTCGGCCTGAACGAACGGCAGGAGAAAGCTCTGGCCTACCTGGCGGACGAGGGTCGTATCACCAACCGCGAGTACCAGGAGCTGTGCCCGGAGGTTAGCGCCGAGACGATCAGGCGCGACTTGGCTGGCCTGGTGCGCAAAGACCTGCTCCTCAAGATCGGCGAAAAGCGCGCGACCTACTATATCTTCAAATAGCCTTAGTTACCCACATTTATCCCATAGCTATCCCACAGCACAGCGTCCCTATCCCACAACACCCCACATTGTCCCAACTTCTCCTGCAGTATCCTGCAGGAGAACGTCCTGCGGGAGACCATTGGGGAAGATTACCCTGTGGGATAGTGTTTCGCAGAACAGCACCGGAACCAACCAGAACCCATCCGAAGGCAGCCTGTGAGGAGACAGAAGAATTTGCCTTTTTCAGCTTATGAGGTAGAATGTCTGTCCAAATCCAATAGGAAAGATGATATGCGACCAAGCTATACATTTCGAGTTGTCCCATCGTTGCCAGATACCCTGGAGCGGCTGCGAGACCTGGCCCACAATCTGTGGTGGAGCTGGAACCACCATGCCATCGAACTATTTCGCAGGCTGGACCACGATCTCTGGGAGAGCACAGGCCACAATCCTGTCCTGGTCTTGGGAACCATCCGCCAGGAGCGGTTGCAGCAGGTTGCCGAAGACGATGGTTTTATGGCGCATCTTGAACGGGTCTGCAGGGAGTTCGACCGCTACATGCAGGGCCAGGCCACGTGGTATAGCAAGAACCATGGCACCGGCGAGACTCGAGGTGCACCTGTTGGTTCAACGCAGCGCATTGCCTATTTTTCAGCAGAATTCGGCCTGACCGAGAGTCTCAGTATCTATGCCGGTGGTCTGGGCATCCTGGCTGGGGATCACCTAAAGTCGGCTAGTGATCTGGGTCTCCCCTTCCTGGGTGTGGGACTGCTGTACCAGGAAGGGTATTTCCATCAGTACTTGAACCCCGATGGCTGGCAACAAGAGCTCTATCCCAAGAACGACTTTTACAACCTGCCGGTCACCTTGGAAAGACAGTCCAGCGGCCAGCCCATCCTGATCGACGTCGAGTACCCCGGTCGTACGGTGAAAGCCCAGGTGTGGCGGGCACAAGCAGGCCGCGTGCCCCTGTATCTGCTCGATACGAACACTGGGGACAACCAGCCTTCGGATCGGGACATCACCAACCAATTGTACGGAGGCGACGATGACCTGCGCATCCGGCAGGAGGTATTGCTGGGCATCGGCGGCATCCGCGCCCTTGCAGCCCTGGGTCTGCAGCCCAACGTCTGTCACATGAACGAGGGGCACTCTGCGTTCCTGGCCCTGGAGCGCATCCGGATGCTCATGGAGAAGCACCAGATCTCCTTCGTCGAGGCTCGCGAAGCAGCCACTGGCGGGCACGTATTCACCACCCATACCCCGGTGCCAGCGGGCATTGACTGGTTTTCTCCCACCCTGGTGGATCGCTACTTTAGCCACTACTATCCCAAATTGGGACTGTCACAGGACGAATTCCTGGGATTGGGGAGAATGAATCCGGACGACACGCATGGCTACTTTTGCATGGCCATCCTGGCCATGCGGCTGGCCAACAAGATCAATGGCGTGAGCCAGCTCCATGCCCGCGTCTCGCGCAAGCTGTGGCAGGAAGTTTGGCCCCAGGCGCCAACCGATGAAGTACCTATCCTGGGCATCACCAATGGCATCCATCCACGTTCCTGGATCTCACACGACATGGCCGACCTCTATGACCGCTACCTGGGGCCGCGCTGGATCGAGCGCCCGGCGGAGCAATCCGTTTGGCACCGGGTAGCCCGGATCCCGGATGAAGAGCTGTGGCGCACGCACGAACGCCGCCGCGAGCGACTCGTAGCCTTTGCCCGAAGTCAATTGCGCAGCCAGCTTTTGCAGCGAGGGAGCAGACCCGCGGAGATCAGCCGTGCTGAAGAAGTCCTTAATCCCGATGCCTTGACCATCGGCTTTGCCCGGCGCTTTGCCACCTACAAGCGGGCTGCACTCCTGTTCCACGACCTGGAGCGCTTGGCAGACATTTTGGGCGACAGGGACCGCCCGGTACAGATCATTTTTGCTGGCAAGGCCCATCCCAAGGATAATCCCGGCAAGGAATTGGTCCGGAACATCATCCACCACGCCCGGAGGCCCGAGTTTCGAAACCGGATCGTGTTCATCGAGGACTATGACATGACCGTCGCCCGCTACCTGGTACAGGGGGTAGATGTTTGGCTGAACACGCCCCGGCGCCCCCACGAGGCCAGTGGCACGAGCGGCATGAAGGCTACGGCCAATGGCGCCCTGAACGTGAGCATCCTGGACGGCTGGTGGGATGAGGGATACACCCCCGAGACAGGCTGGGCAATTGGCCACGGCGAAGAGTATGATGAGGACCAGTTCGAATACCAGGATCAGGTCGAGGCCAATGCCATCTATGATCTGTTGGAAAAGGAGATCATTCCGATCTTCTACGAGCGCGGACGGGATGGATTGCCCAGAGATTGGATCGCCAAGATGAAGGCGGCGATGCGCGACCATGCCGGCATGTTCAACACCAATCGCATGGTGCGCGAATACTATGAACGCTGCTACTTGCCCTCGGCTAGGAGAAACCAGCAACTCACGGAAGACGACCTGGCCAAAGCCAAGGCTTTGGCCGCCTGGAAGGCTGGGCTCCGCCGGCAGTGGTCGCAGATCCGCATCGAACGGGTCTGGGAAGAGGGAACTGAGATCCAGGGGCTCAAGGTAGGCGACCAGTTGCAGGTGCACGCAGGCGTACACCTGGGGGAACTGAAGCCCACCGACGTATCAGTGGAACTGTACTACGGCGGGCTGAGCGCCGAGGGCCTGATCGTCGAGGGCCAGGCTTCCCCCATGCTCATTGCCCAATCAAAGGGGAAAGGCAAGTACGTCTTTGCCGGCGCCATCGCTTGCCGGACCAGCGGGCGGCACGGCTATGCCCTGCGTATTCTGCCCCGCCACGACGACCTGGGCAATCCCTTTGAGATGGGGCTTGTTCTGTGGGGCGGCTAGGTGCGGCGGATTCAGGCGAAACCGAGACTACAAGCTACCCGCGGCGTCCCAGGACCCCCGGTTCAAGTGCCGCAGCACCGGGTGAAGTCCTGCAGTCCAGGACTCTGGGCAAGAAGAACTCTGGCTTGCGCAACCAGCGCAAAATTGACCCGAGCCTGTCGACGGACGATTCCAGGTAGTCTCAGCCGCTGGGGACTGCCACGATGTCGGCCCGGCCCGTACCGGTGTCGTACATCGCGTAGGTCGAGAGGCCAAAGCGGCCCATCACCTCGCCCGGGTTTACCCGGAGCGTCGCACTTGTCGACTCTACCAGGCGCTCGTGGCTGTGTCCGTGGCAGACCAGATCATAGACGCCCCCCTGCGCCAGCGCTCGTCCGATCTCCGGGTAGTGGGTCACAGCCACCAGGCGTCCATCCAGCGTAAGCTCGGCAAAGTCGCCGTACAACGTGACATTGGGGAACTTGGCCGCTACCTGCGCCAGCAGGAACTGGTCGCCATCGTTGTTGCCAAAGACCCCGTGGATCGGCCCAGCAAAGCCCTCGGCAATCTGGGCCAGCGTAAAAGGCGCGCAAAAGTCACCGCAGAAGATGAGGGCTTGGGCTTCCAGGCCAGCCAGCAGCGTCTCCAGCCTCCAGATATTGTCATGAATGTCCGACAAAATCGCAATCCTCACAGCGTTACCTCCAATGTGCCTCGCACCTGTCCTTTCGAGGAGCACTCGTTGAGCTTGTGCTGAACTGCAGAGAGCGCCCGTAGCGTGACCCATTTGTTGGGCCGGCCCACCGTGCCAAAGCCAGCCCAGGTGTTGTCCGGAGTATGCTCAAGCGTCCAGCGCCCCCCCTCATCCTGCTTGCTGAGCACGATATCTATCGCGGGCGCCAGTCGGGGATGCTCTGTGACCCCCAGTCGCCGCAGCACGTCCAACGCCTCCACGAGGTCCGAGGTATAGCCCAGGGGGAAACCAAAACGCCGCCAGAGTGGGCTGGGAGCCGTCGCCGTTGGAAAGTCGCCGCTCGCCAGGGCGGTTGCCAGCAGGAACGCAACACCAGAGTCAATCGCCGCCCGCACGGATGGGGAGCGCTGGCCCTCTGGCACCTGGGCAAAGGCCCCCAGGGCCTTGATGGCTCCCCAGGCACAGGGCTGACCACCAGCCATGCGCGTTGGAAAGGGACGGGTCGCGTTGTACCGGCAGCGGAAGCCATCGCGGGCAACCATACCGGCAAGGGACTGCACGCTGTTCTCCAACCGGGCGTCCTCGTAGCCCAGTTGGAACAGTGCCCGCAGCAGGTTTCCGTTGAGACAGGCAATGGCCCCTGTCGCCGTCTTACGGGTCGAAAAGCGCCCATCGGGCAGGCGGCTGAGGTCCAACACCTGGCCACAGGCGCGGTCGATGGCCTCTGTGCGAGGCGCACCCAGGGCGGCCAGAAAAATCACCTGCCACACCGTAGCCTTGTATTTTGGGCTGTAGCCAGCGCCAGGCCGCATCCAGTAGCCAGCGGGCCACTGAGCATCCAGAATGGCCCGTGCGGGCCCCCAGCCAGGGATCGCAGCGCGAGCAGCTACCACATCCGGATCGGTAGGCGGGAGGTCCAGTAGCTCAGTCAGCGCCAGGGTTCGTGCCGAAGGATTCTCCGATTCCAGCAACCAAGGGAGAACCTCGGCTCCGATCATGCCTCGACCCCCGCAGCCCTAAGCACACGCATCGCCCGCAGAGTCACCCACTTGCTGGGTTTTCCCTTTTCCTCGACATCGGCCCAGGTCTTGCCCTTGTAGGAGTATTCCATCCTCCAACGACCGGCATCGTGTCGCTTGTCCAGGATGAACTCGTAGGTATTGCCCAGGCGCGCGTCGCCGCCGTGGCCGGCCTCCGTGAGCGCTTCAGCGATCTGCAGGACATCCGTCACATAAAAGACCGGGAAACCGAATTTGAACCAGCTTCTGCTGGGCTTGTCGCTGTACCCGGCCGGGTAAGCGGCTGTGGCGGGATCCAC
>Ga0209013_10005154_pt1 | contig 11304 bp, 12 predicted proteins | sample Cruoilmetagenom2_FD_187291 | JGI IMG/M metagenome (GOLD analysis project Ga0209013, IMG submission 187291) | Oil polluted marine microbial communities from Coal Oil Point, Santa Barbara, California, USA - Sample 2 (SPAdes) (version 2) | ecosystem: Environmental > Aquatic > Marine > Oil seeps ...
GGGCTCGCGCCGAACTAACTCGAGCTTTGGCTCGAGTGGATTTCGACGTCTTCGCTTTCCCACTGGAGTCGGTCATTTAGTTCTTCATACATACGAAAGAACTGATAAGTCCTTTCAATTTCTATTTCCCTTTTAGAAATTCATTGTAAAGAATTAAACGACCGCTTTCCGTGGGCTCGCGCCGAACTAACTCGAGCTTTGGCTCGAGTGGATTTCGACGTCTTCGCTTTCCCACTAGAGTCGGTCAATTAATTCTTTTTACATAAGATGTGAATGAAGAATTTGTTACATGAAAAATATTGTGGGCTCAATAGCCCTTTGTCGAACAGCAAAGACAAAAGTAAATTAAATAATGTTCTTTGAAAAGATGGGTGGCGATTAAGGAAAAACGTGCAGAGAGAATTTAGTTAATTCGGTTAGAGTGCGGAGAGCGATATTCCAGATCAAATTTTCATTTGAGTCAATTTCATAACTTCTCAATTCGATAATAAACACGGACATATAATTGGTTTTTACATTAATTATCCGTTTATTTTAAACCGCGTTTGATTGTAGCGCAATGCGGCGTAAAACATCTGCTCCTGTATCGCTCCGCTAGCTTCGTCGCAAAGATTAGGACCAAATCCCTTTGGTCCCAATCTTTCCAGTGGGAACAGCACGAGCGGAAAGCCCCGCAGGAAAGATGCTGGCCAATAGCCAGTGTCTTTGCGACGAGTAACCGCAGGAGCACATGTTTTTACAGTGACGAGGAGATTGGAGCCGTGCCCCACGGAAAGCGTCCGTATGGAGCGGAAATCAACTTTGTTCGGATATTATTGCCAGACTTTTTATTTTAAATTGATTCATAAAAAAACAGCCAAATGAATGATCCATTTGGCTGTTTCGTTATTAGTTAACCCAGTTATTAGCGTCTTTTGCGTAAGATACTAGCTCTTCTTCTTTGAAGAATAAACCGATTTCACGAACAGCGCTGTCAGCAGAGTCAGAACCGTGAATAATGTTCTTTCCAACTGTTACTGCGAAGTCGCCACGAATTGTTCCTGGAGCAGACTCTTTAGGATTTGTAGCACCAACTAGTAAACGAGAAGTAGCGATAACATTTTCGCCTTCCCAAACCATTGCGAATACTGGTCCAGAAGTGATGAAATCAACTAGTTCACCGAAGAAAGGACGCTCTTTGTGTTCACCATAATGTTCACCAGCAAGTTCAGGTGTAATTTGCATTAATTTAGCTCCAACTAATTGGTAGCCTTTCTTTTCGAAACGACCTACGATTTCACCAATTAAGTTACGTTGTACGCCATCAGGTTTTACCATTAAAAACGTTCTTTCCATAATTAACACTCCTTCAATTCTATCTTTGGGTTATACCCACCGTAAAAAATAGTACCATTCTATACAAATTTACACAACAAATTAAAATTTACGTTTTCCCATGTAAAGTGAGATATCACGAAGTGATTTTTTTGCAGGATGATTTGGAAGGGCTTCAATTTCCTTTAATGCTTTTTGTAAGTATCGATCACTAATCTGATACGCTTTTTCAATCGCGTCGGTTTGACGAATTCGTTTAACGAGTGCTAATCGTTCTGGTTCAGTTAAATCTCCAGACATTGCCCGTTCAAAATCCTGACGAAATGATGAATCATCTTTTAAAAATAATATTGGTAATGTAATGTTTCCTTGAATTAAATCACTTCCGGACGGTTTTCCTAATTCTTTATCCGTTGATGTTAAATCTAAAATATCATCGATAATCTGAAAAGACATTCCCACATAATAACCAAAACGTTTTAAATGCATTGCTGTTTTGGCATCTGCACCCGAAACGACTGCCCCTAAATGACAACTAGAAGAGATAAGCAAAGCAGTTTTCCGCTTAATCCTACGGAAATAATCTTGAATGCGTTGATCTAATTTATATTTATCTTCTATTTGAATAATTTCTCCAACACAAATTTCAACCATTGTGTAAGACAATATTCGATGCGCTTCAGTAATGTTAAAATTCGTTATGTATTCGAGCGCTCGGGCAAAAATAAAATCGCCTGTATACATGGCGACTCGATTATTCCATTGCGCTTTAACAGTCAGTTGACCTCGTCTCATTTCGGAATTATCTATGACATCGTCGTGAACGAGTGATGCCATATGAATTAATTCCAATGGAACAGCTACATCTTTTATTCGTTCGATTTGATAGTCTCCGAATTTAGCTGCAAGTAAGACAAAAACAGGTCGTATTCGTTTTCCGCCTGCATGAAGCAAATGAAGAGAGGCATCATTGAGTAAGTGTGAAGACGAATTTACCGCTATTTCTAATTCCTTTTCAATGAGATCTAAATCTGAACGCAAATCAGAATAGAGCACTTTAAACTTCATCTTATCCACAACAAGTACCTTCTCCCACATGTAAACTTTTTCATTCGTTCAGATAAAGCTAAATTCATTTTTTATAGCCAATATGTCTAGCAGCCGCCCCACCGCTGTATGCTTTAAACTCAACTTTAGCAAAATCAGCTTGTTCCATCATTTTCGCTAAATCTTTCATGCCTGGGAAGTCTTTTGCTGATTCTTGAAGCCACGAATACTCTTTATAGCTTTTCGCAAAGAATTTACCGAAGATCGGCATAATGAATTTAAAGTAAAAACGGAACAGCTGTTTATAAATGGGTAGTTCGGACTGTGATGTTTCTAAACATACAAACATTCCACCAGGCTTTAATACTCGATTAATTTCATTTAACACTTGCATATAATCTGGTACATTTCGTAAACCGAATCCAATAGTGACATAATCGAATGTATTTTCTTCAAAAGGTAATTCCATAGCATTGCCATGAATTAACTCGATTTGTGGAAATGGCTTTATTTTTTCAACCCCAACATTTAACATGTTTTGGCTAAAATCTAGTCCCACTGCTTTGCCGTTCGGACCTACTGCTTCACCCATGGAAATTGTCCAATCAGCTGTTCCACAACATACATCTAATGATGAGCTACCCGGTTGAACATTCATACGTTCCATCGTGTCGTCTCTCCACTTTTTGTGTTGTTGAAAACTTATAACAGAATTCATTCGATCGTAATTATCAGATATTTTTTCGAACACTTCATGAACGCGCTCTTCTTTTGTTTTCGTCATGTATGTGTCACCTTTCTCTTAGAACAGATGCATTTACACTTTTGTTCAAGTCTAACAACTGCTTCATGTATTTTTGTATGGAGTCAGGAAATTGGGAAGTCGTTATTTCAGTTAATAAACAATGTTTTTCTTCTTCCATACGTCTTTCAAGTAATGCATGCCAATTTGACTGGTATCCTAACATGCTTGCACTCTCTGCTAAAGATTCTTGAAATCGAGAAGTTTTGCCCTGATTCAATAAATCCAGCTCATGTGATAATCGTTGAATTAATAAAGCTCTTCTCACAAAGGATTGATATATGTCAAAACCAAAATGCTGATAAAATTGCTCAATTGACAAGCTTTCAATCGTTTGTACTGTTTCCATCCATTCATCAAAGGTTCTATGAATTTGATCATAAACAGATGATTTTTTTTCGCTTATATCGATAATTCCCGAGGAAAGTGTTCGAATTAATTCAATATTTGAGAGTTTAGCTAATAGTTGATAATACAAACCGCTATAATAATCACCTGCAAGTACAGTCAATTGCTGACTTTTTGAGGATGCATTTAATTCTTTAATTTGATCATGTGCAGTTAATGCACTGTAGATTACCGCAACGGCTATAACAGACTTTTCGTGTTCTTCCGTCCAGTCCTCTCCGTTTAAAAAAGGCAATATTAAAAAAAACAATCGCGATTCACGCACATCTGGTTCGCCTGTATATTTGTGTAGGGTTCGATGGCGCACGTACGTCTTAATTTTAAGTTGTAGTTGTTCAATATGATTATTTATGTGTATTTCGTTCATCGTACGTGCTCCATTTCACTAAATTCCGGATTGTCGTATTGTGTCATTATAACACAGCACGATTGCCCATTCACTGAAATGTGCCTATTTTTTCGCTTCGCTATGAATGACACCATGCGAAGTTTGAATTTCAGCTTTTCCGCGAATCTTCATAGCAGACGTATGTTCTGTAAACTGAGCGATCATGACTTCTCCGCGATCAAGTTTTTCAGAGTGGTGAAACTTCGTATCTGTCCCTCTTGTAAGTCCAATTACATGAACGCCATCTTCTTCAGCACGAATGACGATATATTCCGTTTGCGACATAAATCATACTCCTCATTTACATAATCTTTACCCATCATAGCATATTGATAATTTTCCTACTCGTTCCACTAGTTCATTTGGATGAATGACAAAATTTCAGATCGTTTGACATCATCTGTTTCGTAAATTCCTTTTGCAACTGCGGTAATCGTTTTAGCACCTGGTTTTTTTATGCCTCTCATTGTCATACACATATGTTCAGCTTCAATTACAACATAGACGCCATGTGGATTGAGCATGTCCATAATTGATTCAGCAATGGTAGATGTTATACGTTCTTGTAATTGTGGCCGTCTAGCAGTAGTTTCTACAGCACGAGCTAATTTGCTTAACCCTGTTACGACTCCGTTTCTTGGAATGTATGCAATATGAGCTTTCCCGTAAAAAGGGACTAGATGATGTTCACACATTGAATGAAATGGAATGTCTTTAACTAATACTAGTTCTTCATGATCTTCATGAAAAACGGTTTTAAAATATTCTTTTGGATCCTCATTTAATCCCGAAAACATCTCTGCATACATTTTCGCTACTCGTTTTGGTGTCTCAAGTAATCCTTCTCTTAATGGATCCTCTCCGATAGCCTCTAATATCATGGTCACAGCTTGTTCCATTTTCTTTAAATCTACAGTTGTCATTGGTGACGCCTCCTAAAATAAAACCATCCTTAAATCTATGTGAATCGTAGCATATCGTCTATGTTACGTAAAACACTATTATTCTTCTTTATTTTGCCTTTTTTGACAACATGATAAATTTCCGCCCTACACACCGATCCTAGCAGAAGGATGTCAAAGCTCAAGGCTTCGTAACAACATCGCCCCCACGACTATCTTCTTTTGAGCCTCGAGGCGGGTCTTGTAGCTTGACCTATCTGATAATCAATCTCTCCAAAATGAAAATATCTATAAAATTATCAACTATTTATTCGCAAAAAAGAACGACTTTTGTGAAATACTCACAAAAGTCGTTCTATGTACGTTCAGACGCTTATTACTTAACTGCGTCTTTAAGCGCTTTACCTGGTTTAAACGCAGGTACTTTGCTTGCAGCAATTTCGATTTCTTTACCTGTTTGTGGGTTACGACCCTTACGAGCAGCACGTTCACGAACTTCAAAGTTACCGAAACCAATTAGCTGAATTTTGTCACCCTTAGCAAGAGCATCTTGAATTGTTTCAAATACAGCATCAACTGCTTTAGCAGCATCTTTTTTAGAAAGTTCTGTAGCTTCAGCTACTGAGTTTACTAATTCTGTTTTATTCACACCATTCACCTCCTCTCAAAGGGGATGGACCATCAATCATGTAAAAAGAGTATCATAACCAAAAAGGCTACGCAACAATATTTCGACGACTTTTACCAACTTCATGCAGAAATATTTTTTTTACGCAAAAAGAACAGGACTTTTCGCGTTTTACTAGCGATGTCCTGCTCTCTTGTCAATACTTATTAATTTTATATTTTAAACCTAGCGGAATGTGAGAACTATAAAATAAATGTAACCATTCCTCGGTCACCCTCATTTACCATTCGCTCAATTGTTTCTCTCATTCGTTTTTTTGCATGTGACGGAACTGCTTCTGTTTTAAAACGCATACTTTCTTTTAACATTTCATGAAGAGGAGTCCCAAATAACGAAGTTTGCCATAAGGCTTCTCGATCATGATAATACGCATCTTTCAACTCTTTTAGGAGTTGCTGACTATGAAATTCCGACCCAATTAATGGGGAAAATTCTGCATCCATATCGATTCGAATAATATGGAAAGATGGTGCTTTTGCTTTCATTCTTACGCCAAAAAATTTATTTTCATTTATTTGTTCAGGTGCTGAAGGAGTGAATTCTTGCATCACTGGTAGTGCCACACCATACCCATCTTCTTTTGCCATTTCAATTGCTTCATGAAAACGCATGTACGATTTTTTAGCATGTGAAGCTTCTTTTACAAATAAAAGCCAATCTTTTTTCGTAATGATGGGTTCTTCTAACCAGTCTTGGCAAACTGATTGAAAAACATCATCTTTCATATCAATTTGTATACAGGCTTTCCCTTGTCCTGCATCAACTTCAATCACTTCTGCATTTTCAACAAAAGGTTCTTGTGCTAAATAATCGGCCAAATCTTTTACATCACGAATTTTAGATACTTGATTCGACCACTCTGCTAACGAGTTTTGAAGAGATTGCTGCAAAGGATGGTCAGCATCTAAAACATCCATCCAATCTGGTTTTTGTAAATCAAATGTCTCAATCGGAAATTCGTATAGGGCTTCTTTTAAAATATATTCTATTTCTTGCTTAGTCATTTGATCTACTGCTGTTGCAATAACAGGAACTCCGTATTTCTGGGAAAGCTCTGCTCGTAATTCTAATGTTTTATCATGAGCTGGCATCCGACTATTAAGTACAATCACGAACGGTTTTCCAATTTCTTTCAACTGATTGACAATATCCTCTTCTACTTGCTCAACTGCGCTTCGTGCAATGTCATTCACCGAACCATCTGTTGTCATCACAATACCGATGGTTGAATGATCACGTATCACCTTGTCAGTTCCAATACGAGCCGCTTCTTGGAAAGGAATTGGTTCATGATGCCAAGGTGTGTGTACAAACTTTGGTCCATTTTCGTCTTCATGACCTTTAGCACCTTCGATTATGTAGCCAACACAATCCGCAAGGCGAATATGAAATCGAAATGCATCGTCACCTATCTGAATACTTGTTCCATGTGCAGGAACAAATTTAGGTTCCGCTGTCATAATAACGGCACCAGGAGAACTTTGAGGTAACTCATCCTGTGCTCGCAATCTTTCAATATCATCGGTCATATTAGGAATGACGATACACTCCATAACACGTTTAACAAAAGTCGATTTCCCAACACGTACAGGTCCAACTACTCCCAGATATACGTCTCCATTTGTCCGTTCTGCAATTTGTTGATAAAGCTGATCAGCCATTTCCGTGCCCCCTTTCGTTCGCACTTTATCGTATGCTCAAAAAAAACGTTTCATGCATAAGCACAAAACGTTTCAACTAATTTATCTGTATTATTTTTTAAATTAAACTTAGAAAAACCTCTCCATATCATCAATATCTCTTAAATATATAATGGTAATAGAATTTTATTTAACCAAAAATTCTGGTTCATTATTTTCGTTTACCGTGTACGGTAAGGAATAGGCAGGAAGAATTGGGTACTTTTCAACGAGGAGATAACGAATATCATCCCCAGGTTTTACTTTAGGCTTTTCTTCTCGCAAGATTCTACTCAAGTCTATGGAGTAATCAATATAAATATTACCATCTCCGGTTGCTACCAATGGTAAATTCACATCTGAATAAGGGCTAGGAACGGTTTGTTCTTCTTTGTATCCCATTATCTTATAATCCAGTGTATAGACATTTTTAGCAATTTGAACATCAATTGGGCCATAACCGTTAATACCCATTTTTATTTTTAATTCACGAATTTTTTCAGCAGTCCTTAAATCGACTAATTTCACTGTGGGGTTCTCTTCAACATCCATCAGGACATATTGAAAAAGACCACCATTTTCATAGGCATTGGGAGGGATTTTCCCTAAATATGCAGGGACAATTTTTTCAAATTCAATAGGATATTTAATGTATTGATCCACATCTTGGTCCCTAGTTTTTATCGGCAATAGACCACCAGATGCTTCTTGATATTTTTCTACAGCTTCTTGAACAGCGTTTAATTGGTCTTCGTATGGAAGCTGGCTCTCTGTTCGAGCTGAGTCAGGGTACATACATCCAGATAATAAAACGACACTACTAATTAAAATACCTAATAGAGAAAATTTTTTCATATTTTCACCTCACGCTCTTCCAGTTGGTCCACTAAAAACGATATAAATCATACTTAAAAACCCACTGATTAATAGTACATAGGCAACTAATGCAAAAACAAATTTAAATAGTTTGTTCCTTATTTTATACCTACTAACGTAAATCAAACCCATAGATATCATCATAAAGCCCATGGATGCAAAAGAAATCCACATTTTGTCTAATGAAGACATGTCGATGACCACCCTTCTATCTCTTCAACGAATAAGTATAGCATGAAAAAACAAGAGGTGCGCACAGGCATTCTCTTGTTTTGTGACAATATTAAAGGTATTCGTACAAATCTTCCATTTCGTGTTTCTTGCCGCGGTCCATTAATGCATCTACAGCTGTTTTTGTGTCTACTCCATTAAATAACACCTGGTATAAGGCATTCGTTATCGGCATTGGCACTTGATGGAGTTCTGATAGTTGGTATGCTGCTTTCGTCGTCCTCACGCCTTCTACAACCATACCCATTTGTTCCAATACTTCTTCAAGTCTCATGCCTTTTCCCAGTAAATTTCCTGCACGCCAATTTCGGGAATGGACGCTCGTACAAGTAACGATCAGGTCTCCAATTCCAGTAAGTCCGGAAAAAGTTAACGGATTTGCACCCATCTTTGTTCCTAAACGGGCAATCTCAGCGAGACCTCTCGTTATCAAGGCTGCTTTTGCATTGTCACCGTAACCTAAACCGTCCGTAATACCAGCTGCTAAGGCAATAATATTTTTGAGTGCACCGCCCATTTCTACACCAATTACATCTGTATTCGTGTATACGCGAAAATACCCATGCATAAATAAGTCTTGGACCATTTCTGCCGACTCAATATGTTCACAAGCAGCAGTTATTGTAGTCGGATGCTTTAGAATGACTTCTTCTGCATGACTTGGGCCAGATAATACGACAATATCTTTAATCATTTCTGAAGGAAGTTCTTCTCTCATCATTTCTGAAATTCGTTTTAATGTATCTGGTTCAATCCCTTTAGACACATGAACAAATAGAATGGGTTTTTCAATAAATTCCTTCATACTTTGACAAACTTCTCTAATCCCTTTTGTTGGGACTGCCATGACAATTATTTGTGCATGATTTACTGCTTCCGCTAAGGAAGCAGTTGCTCTTAAATTCAAAGGCAGCGAAGTTCCAGGAAGATATTTATGGTTTGTATGATCACCATTAATTTCCTGTGCTTGGTCTTCTCTATGTGACCATATCAGACAGTCATGGCCTTTTTCAGCTAAAACAATACTTAATGCAGTTCCCCAACTTCCGGCTCCTAATACGACTACTTTTTCGATTTTTCTCACTCCCTCGACATAAAACTTACGTGCGAGCACGTGTGATTAATCGAATCGGAGTACCTTCAAAATCAAAGGAATCACGAATACGATTTTCTAAGAAACGTTCGTACGAAAAGTGCATGATATCTGGTTCATTAACAAAGACCACAAATGTTGGTGGCTTAATGGCCACTTGCGTCACATAGTAAATACGCAGTCTACGACCTTTATCTGTCGGAGCAGGATTACGTGCTACTGCATCTTCAATAACTTCATTTAAAACACTAGAAGTTACGCGCATTGCATGATTCTCACTCACTCGATTAATGATCGGTAAGATAGCATGAACCCGTTGTTTCGTAACTGCAGACACGAAAATAATCGGTGCATAGTCAAGGAATAAAAAGTGTTCACGAATCGTTTTCGTCATCGTGTTCATCGTTTTCTCATCTTTTTCAATTGCATCCCATTTATTCACGACGATAATGACAGCTTTGCCAGCTTCGTGTGCATATCCTGCAATTTTCTTATCTTGTTCTTGAATGCCTTCTTCAGCATTAAGAACAACTAAAACAACGTCAGAGCGTTCAATTGCACGTAAAGCACGAAGGACACTATATTTTTCAGTCGTCTCATAGACTTTTCCTTTTTTACGCATTCCAGCAGTATCAATGATGACATAGGGTTGGTCTTCATATTCGTATTGAGTATCGATCGCGTCTCGAGTTGTTCCGGCGATTTCACTAACAATTACTCGTTCATCACCAAGAAAACTGTTTACTAATGAAGATTTCCCTACGTTCGGACGTCCAATCAACGAGAATTTGATGACGTTTTCAGGATATTCTTCTTCCTCTTCTTTAGGGAAGTTTTTCGCTACTTCATCAAGCAAATCTCCAAGACCTAATCCATGTGAACCTGATATCGGGAAAGGTTCTCCAAATCCAAGTGAATAAAAATCATAAATCATTTCACGCATGTCTGGATTATCAATTTTATTAATTGCTAAAACGACAGGTTTTTTTGTTTTGTACAAGATTTTAGCTACTTGTTCGTCTGCAGCTGTCACACCTTCACGACCATTTGTTAAGAAAATAATAACATCAGCTTCTTGAATTGCGATTTCTGCTTGTTGACGAATTTGTTCCAAAAATGGTTCATCACCAATTTCAATTCCGCCCGTATCAATAATATTAAATTCATGTGTTAGCCAATCTGCCGCACTATATAGACGATCACGTGTTACGCCAGGAATATCCTCAACGATTGATACACGTTCACCAACGATCCGATTAAAGATTGTTGACTTCCCGACATTCGGTCGACCGACAATTGCTACTACCGGTTTTGCCATATCTAATTCATCCTTCCAACTTCTTCTCTAACGTATTATACAACAAAAAGAGATGAGGACGTTAGGGATTGTCCATCATCTCTTTATTTTTTTCCTATTTGCATATAAATTCGGTTCATAACCTCGTTGTGTAACATGGTGGAACAATTCACCCGAGAGTATTAAGGGTGCATATTGTAAGTCCTCAATTGTATTAGAACCTAAAGCAACCATTAACATGGTGATGTCTTCAATCATTTCCTGAATTACTTCAAATGTAGCATCTTCGCCATCTTCGACTAACGTTTTTAATATGATTCCCGCTAACCCGACAGCAGAAGCGCCCAAAGACAAACATTTCACAATATCAAGAGCATTTTGTACGCCCCCTGAAGCGATTATCTTACTATCTGGAGCTTCCATTTTTGTTTCTATTAAAGATGCAGCTGTTGGAATCCCCCAATTGTTAAAGTAACTTAATTGTCTTTTTCTACGTTCGTTTTCAATAGCGGCAAAATTAGTTCCGCCGAACCCTCCAATATCAATTGCACTTAATGGAAGTTTTTTAAGCTTATGTAT
>Ga0209013_10005155_pt1 | contig 11304 bp, 6 predicted proteins | sample Cruoilmetagenom2_FD_187291 | JGI IMG/M metagenome (GOLD analysis project Ga0209013, IMG submission 187291) | Oil polluted marine microbial communities from Coal Oil Point, Santa Barbara, California, USA - Sample 2 (SPAdes) (version 2) | ecosystem: Environmental > Aquatic > Marine > Oil seeps ...
GGGAGGCGGAGGAACCCAACGGCTGCCGGGACTCGTTGGACTCGCCTCGGGGCTCGAGATGATCATGGGCGGCAAGCCGGTACGGCCACGAAAGGCCAAGAAGCTTGGACTTGTGGACGAAGTAACACCTCACCAGGTGTTGCTTGAGATTGCCCAACAGCGCGCCACAGACGGGATCGGTGCCGAACCAAACGAACTCGTCATTGCGCTGAACGTGTCCTCTGACAACCTTCAGAAGCTTGCTCTTGAGAAGAACCCAGCAGGTCGCAAGTTGCTGTGGAAGAAGGCGTACGACACGATGATGTCCCAGACCAAGGGTCACTATCCCGCGCCAAAGCGAGCCTTCGAAGCGATCAGGATCGGTGCCGAGCAGGGTCGAGCGGCCGGGATCGCTGCTGAGATTCGGTTCTTTGCGGAGCTCGCAATGACCCCAGAATCTGCTGCGCTGCAATCGATCTTCTTCGCCACAACGGCGCTCAAGGCCGACACGGGGACGGATTCGAAGGCCACGCCAGCCGACGTCACCAACGTTGCCGTGCTCGGAGGAGGCCTCATGGGCGGCGGCATTGCGGCGGTTTCCACGCTCAATGCGAAGAAGAATGTTCGCATCAAGGAGATCGATGCTCAAGGCGTGGGCCGCGGGCTCGCCTATGTGAACAAGATCGTCTCGAAACAGGCGAAGCGGAGGCGGATGTCTCCGTTCGAAGTCGACCAGTTCCTGAACCGGGTCACCGGATCAACCACATGGGATGGCTTCGGCAACACCGATGTCATCATCGAAGCTGTCTTCGAGGATCTCGCCCTGAAACAGCGCATCGTGAAGGAAGTTGAGGGCGTAGTCGGGGAGAACACGATCTTCGCCTCCAACACGTCGACCCTCCCGATTACCAAGATCGCTGAAGCCTCCGACCGCCCGGCGCGCGTCGTGGGGATGCATTACTTTTCTCCTGTCGAGAAGATGCCCCTCCTCGAGGTCATCGTCACTGACAAGACCGCCGACTGGGTCACAGCTACCGCGGTCCAGCTCGGAAAAGACCAGGGCAAGACGGTGATCGTGGTCAACGACGGCACCGGCTTCTACACGTCACGGCTCCTCGGTCCCTATCTGAACGAGGCCGCGTTCCTTCTTGAGGAAGGGGCATCGGTTGAGGCGGTTGACATGGCAATGGAGGACTGGGGCTTCCCCGTCGGACCCCTCCTACTCACAGACGAAGTGGGCATTGATGTCGGTGCCCATGTCGCCATCATCCTGCACGACGCGTTCGGCGACCGGATGCGGGGACCAGACATGATGGCAGGGCTCATCGAGGATGACCGTAAGGGCCGCAAGAATGGTCGCGGCTTCTACAAGTACGTCGATGGAGAACGCAGCGGCGTGGATTCGTCCGTGTATGACGCACTTGGGCTCGGAGAACGGGTCCCGGTATCGAAAAGGGATGTCACCGAACGACTCACGATGGCGTTCATCAACGAAGCAGCGCTCTGCCTCCAGGAAGGCATTCTGAGATCGGCAAGAGACGGCGACATCGGTGCCGTATTCGGTCTTGGTTACCCGCCGTTCCGTGGCGGTCCGTTCCTCACCGTTGACCAGATGGGTGCGGACGTGGTCGTAGCCAAGCTCGAAGCCCTTGAGTCGCGATTCGGCGAGCGCTTCGCTCCCGCTCAGCTCCTCAGGGATCACGCCGCCAGCGGCAAGCGCTTCCGCTCGTAACCGCTCTGATCCAACAGGCGAAATGTGTCTCTCCCGTCTCAGGGAGAGACACATGCACAAGAGTGATCTAGGTCTGTGGTCCGGAATCGACAACAGCTTGTTCAACACCGGCTGAGTACTGCTTGAAGTTCTTCTGGAACATCCGTGCGAGCTTCTGCGCCTGTGCATCGTATGCCGACGTGTCTTCCCACGTGCCCCTCGGTTGGAGCAGTTCGGTCGGAACACCGTCGATTGCCGCGGGCACCATGAGTCCAAAGATCGGGTCCTCGACAAGCTCCACATCGTTGAGATCACCACCGAGCGCAGCGTTGAGCATTGCCCGCGTGTGTGGGATACGGATGCGATAGCCAACACCGTGTGGACCCGCAGTCCAGCCGGTATTGATCATCCAGAGTCCCGGATCGAACTCTTCAATCTTCTCCTCGAGTACGCCGGCGTAGTATGACGGAGGCAGCGGCAGGAACGGGGCCCCGAAACATGGGGAGAACGTTGCTACCGGCTCATTGATTCCACGCTCGGTACCAGCGAGTTTCGCCGTGTAGCCGGACATGAAGTAGTACATCGCCTGTTCTTTGGAGAGGCGCGCAATTGGAGGGAGTACCCCGAATGCGTCGGCCGACAAGAACACGATGTTCTCCGGATGTCCAGCAACGCCACTCTTCACAACATTCGGAAGGTGCGGTAGCGGATAGGAGCACCGAGTGTTCTCGGTCTTGGACCCATCGTCCCACTCGACCATTCGGCTCTCAGGGTTCAAGACAACATTCTCGAGCAACGTCTCGAATTTGTTTGCAGCCTCGTAGATCAGCGGCTCATCCTCTTGGCTGAGACTGATTGTCTTTGCATAGGAACCACCCTCGATGTTGAAGATGCCATCGTCACCCCAACCAATCTCGTCATCGCCGATCATGTTGCGTGTCGGATCGGTTGCCAGGGTGGTCTTCCCCGTGCCAGAGAGGCCGAAGATCACCGCGGAATCGCCGCCCCTACCAACGTTCGCTGACGCGTGCATCGACAATGCACCGGACTTGGGCAGGAGGTAGTTCATGACGGAGAATACGGACTTCTTCATCTCCCCCATGTAGCTCGAGCCACCAATCAGCAGGACCTTGTGCACGAAGCTGATCATGATGAACACTTCGCTTCGCGTGCCATCACGCTCAGGGATCGCCTTGAAGCCCGGTGCATGGACGATCGTGAAGTCGGGCATGAATGGATCGATTGTGTCGTCATGCTCAAACGTGCGCGGAAGACGGAACATGTTCCGACAAAAGTGGGCATGCCAAGGGCTCTCGGTGAGCACGCGGACAGCAAGCTGGTGCTCTGGATCCGCAGCGGCGTACACATCCTGGACGTAGAGATCGCTCTGGCCGAGGTACGCCGTCACTCTGTCGTAGAGCGCTTCGTAGACCTCGGTCTCGATGGGATGGTTGACATCACCCCACCAGATCTCGTCCTCGGTGGTCGACTCTCTCACGATGAATTTGTCCTTCGGGCTCCGTCCCGTATACGGCACGGTATTCACGACCAAGGGACCCTTGTGCGCAAGAGTTCCCTCTCCACGACGAAGCGTGTGCTCCACCAGAACGGGCGTAGCGAGATCCCAGTAGACCTCAGCTTGCGGTGTGATTCCGTGCATGGACAGATCGCGCATGGTTCCTCTCTTGCGGGCTTGAGCGAAGGATACGGTGTTGACAGACCGTCCGGCACACGAACTTCTTCGCCGGTAATCTGGATGCGATGTCCCAAGAATTCCGCATGCCAGATATCGGCGAAGGCCTCACAGAGGCGGAGATCATCAAGTGGTTTGTCAAGGTTGGTGACACCGTTGAGATCGACCAGATCCTTGTAGAGGTGGAGACCGCCAAGACGGTCGTTGAGATTCCGTCCCCTTTTGTCGGAACGGTCACATCCATCGCAGCACGCGAGGGTGAGATCGTTGAGGTGGACGCCGTCCTCTTCGTCATTGGTGGCGAGGGTGATGCCGCACCTTCAGCCACATCCCCCAAGTCAGCCGACACGGTGCAAGATCGCGAGCTACCCCGATCCGTGAAAGAGACACCGCTTCCGAATGCTGCCTCGGCGCCTCAGACGGGCGGCACGCGGCCCAGGGCGATGCCAGTCATCCGAAAGCTCGCCAAGGAAAGGGGCCTCGACCTTGCCTCGATCACCGGGTCGGGGCCAGGAGGCGTGATTACCCGTGCGGATCTCGAGACGCACCCATCGGACCCTGGCCACATGCCTGATGCTGTGCCACTGAGCCGTACGCGACAGACAATTGCCGACCACATGACCAAGTCATGGCGGACGATTCCACACGTGACTGTGCAGGCCGAACTGCGCGCCGAGCAACTGCTTGCGGGAAGGGACGACGGGTCCGATAGTCCCCTGCCGATCGAGCCACTCATCGCCCAGGTTGTCATGCCTCTGTTGCGTGTTCATCGGGAGTTCAATTCCGAGTATGCCGACAACCGAATGGTTGTGAAGCCCGACGTACACATGGGATTCGCCGTTGATACCGAGGCCGGGCTGATGGTGGTCGTCGTGAAGAGTGCAGACGAGATGTCCGTTTCAGCTCTCGCGTCCGAGTTCCAGCGGCTCGCAAAGGCAGCAAGGAACCGGACCATCACCCTCGACGAGATCACGGGGCAGACGTTCACGATCTCGAACATCGGCGCGCTCGGCGGCGGTCACGGAACACCGATTATCCCACTGGGAACCAGCTCGATCATGTCGATCGGTAGAGCAATACAACAGCCGGTTGTCGAGAACGGAGAACTGACGGTCGGCCTCGTTGCCCCGGTTGACCTCTCGTACGATCACCGCCTCATCGACGGAAGCCTCGGCCAGCGGTTCCTCACTGACCTCATCACCGGCCTCGAATCGTTCGTTCTGGCGTAGCTTCTGACGGTATTCTGCCTGTTCCTGCGCCAGAACGAACCAGACGACGGTCTCGACATGGTGTCGAACATGGCCCTATCTAGCATTGCGCTGTGACGAAGCCGAAGCACCAATCCCCTGACCGGCCTGATACGCTCGAGCCGCCGCACCCGACGGCCCAAAAAGTCAGCATCCGTTCGATCGCCCTTCCGACCGAGCATGGTGGCTGGGGATTCACGCTTGAGCCAATCCTGCTCGGCTTTCTTGTCGCCCCGTCCGCAGCGGCGTGGGAGATCTCTGCAGCCGCTCTGGGGACATTTCTTGCTCGCCGCCCGGTCAAGATCCTCTCGACCGACCTCGTTCGCGGCCGCTGGCTTGCGAGATCCAAGATCGCCCTCGTATTCGCCCTCATCTACGGAGGCGTCGCCCTTGCAGGGGCGATCGGAGCGCTGTTCACCACGGAGGGGCCGTTCTGGATTCCGGTGCTCGTCGCGCTGCCTTTCGCCCTCCTCGCCCTGCGGGCCGATGCACACAGCAAGAACCGCGCACTGATCGCTGAGTTGTCCGGGTCAATCGCAATGGGCGCAACGGTTGCCGCAATAGCGATCGCCGGTGGGTGGGATCTCGCTCCCGCGTTCGGGTTGTGGCTCGTCCTTGCGGCTCGCGATGTCGCTGCGATCTCACTCGTGAGGGGTCAGGTGCGACGCGTGCACAACAAGTCAGCCGATTCAAGGAGCATCTACATCGTCCAAGCCACATCGATCATCGTGGTGGCGATTGCTGCGGTTCTTGGGATCGTTCCCTGGCTCGGAGTCGTAGCCATCGGCGTCGTCGGCGTCGTCGCAGTCGTCTCACTCAACAGAGATCCGGTGCCCGCAAAGGTCATCGGTTGGACGCAGATGGGCGTTGGGCTCGCCGTCGTCCTCATCACCGCCGCAGGCGTCCACCTCAACCTCTGACCAAACCGTTCTGGCGTAGATTCCGGCAGAATCCTGCTGATTCCTACGCCAGAAGCGTGGTTAGGCGTAGTCCTCGATGGGTGGGCAGGCGCAGAAGACGTTGCGGTCACCGTGCGCATTGTCAATGCGGCCGACCGGTGTCCAATACTTCCACTGGCGAAGTCCCGGCACGGGGTACGCGGCCTTCTCTCGCGAGAACGAGTGACTCCAATCATCTGCAGTCACATCCTCAGCGGGATAAGGGGCATGCCGTAGAACCGAGTCCTCTGCCGTCACGGAACCAGAGGCAACTTCATCGATTTCTGCCTTGATCGCGACCATTGCATCGATGAAGCGGTCCAGCTCGTACTTCGACTCTGACTCGGTCGGCTCGATCATGAGTGTCCCTGCAACCGGGAACGACATGGTCGGTGCGTGGAATCCATAGTCGATCAGGCGCTTGGCTATGTCCTCGTTGTTGATCCCCGTCTCGACCTCAATCGGACGAATGTCAAGAATGCACTCGTGCGCCACAAACCCGAGAGGTCCCGTGTAGAGCACCGGATAGTGAGGCGAGAGCTTCTTGGCCACGTAGTTGGCATTGAGCACTGCGTTCTCCGTTGACTTCCTGAGTCCCTCCGGTCCAAGCATTGCTATGTACATCCAGGAGATGGCAAGCACGCCGGCCGAACCCCACGGGGCCGAAGACACCGCACCCGTGCCGTCACTTGGACCAGGTAGATCCGGCACCAGGCTGTGCCCGGGCAGATACGGAGCAAGGTGTGCCTTCACGCCGATCGGACCCACGCCGGGACCGCCGCCACCGTGTGGGATGGCGAACGTCTTGTGCAAGTTGAGATGGCTGACATCGGATCCGAACATCCCCGGTTCCGCAATACCGACCATGGCATTCAAATTCGCTCCATCGAGATACACCTGACCGCCGTTCGCATGCACGACGTCGCAGATCTCGACGATTGCCGACTCGAATACACCATGGGTCGACGGATAGGTGACCATGATCGCGGCCAGGTCATCGGCGTGTTCAACTGCCTTCGCCTCGAGATCGGCGACGTCGATGTTTCCGTCGTCGTCGCACTTCACTACTACCACCTTCATCCCCGCCATCACGGCCGAAGCAGGGTTTGTCCCATGGGCGGACGAAGGAATCAGACAGATGTCGCGATGACCCTCGCCCCTTGATTCGTGATATCCACGAATCGCAAGCAAGCCAGCAAACTCTCCCTGCGCACCCGAATTCGGTTGGACGGACACAGCGTCGTAACCGGTGATGGACGCAAGCCACTGCTCGAGTTGCTCGATCAGCTCAAGGTAACCCTCGACCTGTCCGAGTGGCACGTAGGGGTGAATGTCAGCGAACTCCGGCCATGTGATCGGGGTCATCTCGGCGGATGCATTCAGCTTCATCGTGCATGACCCGAGAGGAATCATCGAGCGGTCGAGCGCAATGTCCTTGTCCTGGAGTCTGCGGAGGTAGCGGAGCATCTCGGTCTCTGAGCGATACCGCGTGAACGTTGGATGATCGAGGAAGGATGTCGATCTCCGCAGGGCGTCAGGGATTCCCGAGCCCTCGGGGTCGACGGCCCCCGCGCCAAATACCTCGCACAACGCATCGAGGTACTCATCCGTCGTGGTCTCATCGATCGAGATGCCAACCGTGTGCTCGTCCACATGACGCAGGTTCATCTTGCGGTGTCTTGCCTTTTCGAGGATCTCCTCGGCATTTTCAACTTCAACCGTCAACGTATCGAACCAAGAGTCGTTGACAAGGTGCACACCGCCAGCCCGCAACCTTGTGGCCAGAGCGTTTGCCTTGTGGTGGATACTCGACGCGATGTCTTTGAGTCCGTCTGGCCCGTGATAGGTGGCGTACATACCAGCCAACACGGCAAGGAGAACCTGAGCCGTGCAGATGTTGGACGTCGCCTTGTCCCTGCGAATGTGCTGTTCGCGTGTCTGGAGCGTCAAACGGTACGACGATCTCCCCTGTGTGTCGATGGACACACCGACAAGGCGCCCCGGCATCGATCGGCGGTACTTGTCGCGTGTGGCCATGAATCCGGCGTGTGGTCCGCCAAACATCATCGGCACACCGAATCTCTGGGATGACCCGATGGCAACGTCAGCACCGAGTTCGCCCGGTGGCGTGATGAGCGTCAGCGCCATGAGATCTGTAGCAACCGCCACGAGTGCGCCGGCGTCGTGCGCATAGTCGATGATCGGGGCGAGGTCGGGAATGTCGCCGTGAGTACCCGGATACTGCAGCAGTACCCCGAAGACTGTTGAGGCGTCCAGATCTGCTATCGGATCGCCCACCACCACGTAGTACCCAAGTGGGATCGCGCGCGTCTTGATGACTTCGATCGTTTGCGGATGCACATTCTCGTCGATGAAGAAGGCCATGTTCTTGCTCTTGCCAACCCGCTTGATCGGCGTCATCGCCTCGGCGGCCGCAGTGCCCTCGTCGAGTAGGGACGAGTTTGCAATGTCGAGCCCCGTCAGGTCTGTGACCGCGGTCTGGAAATTGATGAGCGCTTCGAGTCGTCCCTGGGAGATCTCGGGCTGATATGGCGTGTAGGCGGTGTACCAACCCGGGTTCTCAAGGATGTTGCGCTGTATGACACCGGGCGTGATCGTTCCGTAGTAGCCCATTCCTATGAACGATCGATACACCTCGTTCTTGTCGGCGAGCGAGCGGATCATCGCCAGTGCGTCTGTCTCTGTCAGCGGTCCTGGCACATTCGGAAGCCGGTGCGACAGGATCGAATCCGGCACGGACTTGTCGATGAGATCCTCGAACGAGTCCACATCGATCGTTGCAGCCATCGAGCGGACTTGCGATGCGTCCGGACCGATATGGCGGTCAACGAACCCTCTTGTTGTTGGGTGGTCTGGCATCAGTTGGCTCCTCGTGGCACGGCAATTCCGTGCCCCGTCTGTCGCACAACCTGAGAGATTCACCGCATATGCGGCTTACACCTTCGGTGAGGGCATGTGCCCTGCTTTCCAGAAGCGCCTCGTTCCTGCGGTCCGTTTGCCTGAGAGATTCCCGGGGCGGTTGCTCCTTCGGCGCCGGCTATCCGGCTCTCCCGCAAGACGTCAATGGCACCCAAAGGTTAGTCGACAACGATGACCCTTGGTGGCCGTCACTTCAGGAATCGTGGACAAGGTGCTCGAGACCATCGAGGATCAGGTCCAAGCCGAAGTCGAACTCCGTGTCGTCGTCACACCAGCCAAGCGTTGAGTCGGGCTCATCGTGAGCGATCTCGAGCATCATGCCCATCATGTAGGGCAACTGCTCGGCCATCTGTGCAAGCATCTCCTCGGCCATATCGTCGCTCGCCGTCTCGCTGTCGGGTGCGAACAGCTCCTGAGTGAACCCAAGTGCACGACTGCCAAGCGCATGCATGGCGTGGTGGGCGAGATCGTATGAGAAGCCGCCGTCGATCATGGTCCCGAGCAGGCCCTCGAAGTAGAGAATGATTTCAGGGCTCATCGACGTCCGGTCCTCGATGACTCCCGGAGCCCACGGATGCCGAAGCATCACTGTGCGGGCAGTGAGTATTCGGTGACGGATCGCCGTCTTCCAATTCGATGCGTCCTCGCTTGTAGCAGCGCCGTCAAGCTCCTCAGCGATTTCGCGTATGACCGCTACAACGACACCATCGAGAATGGCTTCCTTGTTGGCGACGTGGTAGTAGAGCGACATCGCCTCGACCCCGAGCTCCTCAGCAAGGTTGCGCATTGTCACTGCCTCGATACCGCGTTCGTCAGCGAGGGCTACCGCACCGTTGAAGACCCTCTCCTTGTTCAGGGGAGTTCGCACCCTTGTTCCTGATCCCGATTTCGGAGTCATCTCTATTCACCTCCCTCTCACCATACCGTACAAGGTAAGTCTGTCCAGTAATCAATTTCCTCTTGACATTCTTACGCCGTATGGTGTACCTTACAGCGTACAACTTACAACGTATGAATAAACGGATGGATTCCCTCCATTCAGATGCATTCGAACCCGCACAAAGGACTCCCCAATGACATATCCCAACACCGAAACGACACCGCGCCAAGCAGCGCTGCTAGCGGGGATCGGCTACGTACTTCTCTTCGTACTGGCCATCTTCGCCAACTTCATGGTTCTGACAGGTTTGCTCGAACCGGGCGATGCCGCGGCAACGGCCGCCAACATCGCTGAATCCGAGGCACTGTTCCGAGCCGGCATCGTAGCGTTCGCCGCCATCTTCGTGATCGATGTCGTTGTCGCGTGGGCGCTGTACCTGCTCTTCCGTCCCGCAAGCAATGGCCTCTCCCTGCTCGCAGCCTGGTTCCGATTGGTGTACACGGTCTTTCTGGGAGTCGCCCTGATATTCCTCTTCCTCGCTGTCCGTCTCGTGAGCGACTCCGAGTCGCTTGTTGCCATCGGCGCCGAACAACGAGACGCTCTCGTGCTGATGATGCTTGACGCGTTCAACTACGGCTGGCTCATCGGTCTCGTGGCGTTTGGTATCCACCTAGGGCTTCTGGGCTACGTGATCCTCAGATTCGGAGCCGGACCACGGGTTCTGGGAATCCTGCTGGTGATAGCTGGTGCGGCATATGTGTTCGACACACTTGCTCATGCTCTCGCTTCCAATTATGACGACTATGCCTCTGTGTTCCTGATGATCGTTGCCCTACCGGCAGTGGTTGCCGAACTCGGATTCACTGTGTGGCTGTTCACCAAAGGCGGCAAGCAGCAACAGCTTCCTGCCTAACTCCCCTCAAGACACTCGACCAACAGCAACCTCAAGGAGACAACACGATGAAACAGACAATGAAGGCAATAGTGCAGCGCACGTACGGACTCCCGGACGTTCTCGAAATGAGCGAGGCTCCAATCCCGAGCATCGATGACGACCAGGTTCTGATCCGCGTCCACGCATCGTCCGTCAATGCACTCGAATGGCACCTGATGACCGGGACGCCGTATCTCGTCCGTCCCCAAGCGGGATTCACAAAGCCAAAGCGTGAAATCCTCGGCGCAGATGTAGCCGGCACCGTCGAGGAGGTGGGGGCGAACGTCACGAGGTTCAAACCAGGAGACGACGTGTTCGGCGAGGTCGGCGGCGGTTACGCCGAGTATACGGTTGCTCGACCAAAGACACTTGTACTGAAACCAGTGAATGCGACGTTCGAGCAAGCTGCCGCGGTACCGGTCGCTGCGCTCACTGCACTCCAAGGTCTCCGAGATCACGGCAGGATCGAACCGGGACAACGCGTACTGATCAACGGGGCATCGGGCGGCGTCGGGACCTTCGCCATCCAGATCGCAAAGACGCTCGGCGCGGAGGTGACAGCCGTGTGCAGCACGGGAAACGTTGACACCGCACAGTCGCTCGGAGCTGACAAGGTGATCGACTACACAAGGACAGATTTCACCGAGAGCGAGCGAGACTACGACCTCATGCTCGACATCGCCGGAACCGGATCCGTGTCCGGTTGTGTGTCCGTGCTGGCGGAGGCAGGAAGGTACATCGTTGTTGGCGGACCGAAAGGTCGATGGCTCGGCCCCCTGCCGCGCCTCGCAAAGGCGAAGCTCGCGTTTGTGAGAGGCGACAGAACGATGGGATTCTTCGTTGCCTCTCCAAAGGAGAAGGACTTGACAACGCTTGCCGAGTGGATGGAGGCAGGAAGCCTCGTTCCGGTGATCGAGGCAACCTATCCGCTGAGCGAGGTTCCCGATGCGCTCCGACGGTTCGGACAGGGCCACGCCCAAGC
>Ga0209013_10005156_pt1 | contig 11300 bp, 10 predicted proteins | sample Cruoilmetagenom2_FD_187291 | JGI IMG/M metagenome (GOLD analysis project Ga0209013, IMG submission 187291) | Oil polluted marine microbial communities from Coal Oil Point, Santa Barbara, California, USA - Sample 2 (SPAdes) (version 2) | ecosystem: Environmental > Aquatic > Marine > Oil seeps ...
TAATACAAAATCTAATTGGGATTTAACGGTTTGGTGTATACAAGAAGCACTGAAAAATGCCAACTTAAAAGGCAGTGATATTGTTGCAGTCAGTGCCACTAGTATGCGTGAGGGCATTGTCCTTTATGATAAAGAGGGAGAAGCTCTCTGGGGTGTTGCAAACGTGGATGCCAGAGCAGACAAAGAAGTACGTTTTCTAAAAGAACATTATGAGGGCATAGAAGAAGCATTTTATGAAACATCAGGGCAAACTTTTGCTCTGGGTGCACTGCCTAGAATCTTGTGGCTAAAGAACAACAATCCAGCACTTTATGAAAAAGTGGCAGCTATCTCAATGATTGGGGATTGGATCTTGGCAAAGTTGAGTGGTAACATAGCGACAGATCCAAGCAATGGAGGCACCACAGGTATCTACTCTTTAAACAAGAGAGATTGGGAGCCTAATATGGCAGAGAAAGTGGGGCTAAAATTAGATATATTCCCTCCTTCGTTAGAGCCTGGAACTGTGATGGGAACAGTAACTCCACAGGCTTCAGAACAAACAGGATTGGCCACTTCCACCAAAGTAGTAATGGGTGGAGGAGATGTTCAATTGGGTGCGGCTGGCTTAGGTGTAGTGGAAGAAGGACAAGTTGCCATACTTGGCGGTTCTTTCTGGCAACAAGTAGTCAATATAAAAAGTAACACTTTGCCCCCAAAAGATATGAGTATCCGTATCAATCCTCATGTCGTGGAAGGGCTTTCTCAGGCAGAGGGTATTACTTTCTTCTCTGGACTAGTTATGCGTTGGTTTAGAGATGCTTTTTGCGAGATGGAAAAGCAAGATGCTAAAGAACGAGGGGTAGATACCTATACTGTTTTAGAAGAGAAAGCGAAGCAAGTCCCTGTGGGTTCATACGGAATACTCCCTATCTTTTCTGACAGTATGAAGTACGGTAAATGGTACCATGCCGCACCTAGTTTTTTAAACCTTTCTCTTGACCCTGAGATTTGTAATAAAGCTTCCATGTTCAGAAGTCTAGAAGAGAATGCATGTATCGTTTCAGCGATCAATCTAGAGAAGATCGAAGCCTTTACCCACCTAGACATAAAAGAGATAGTTTTCGCAGGAGGTGCAAGTAAAGGAGCCCTCTGGTGTCAGATATTGGCAGATGTAACTGGGTGCAAAATAAAGGTTCCCAAAGTAACAGAAGCAACTGCACTAGGGGCAGCGATGGCAGCAGGTGTTGGTGCGGGGATTTATGAGAGCATTGTTAAAGCAGCTGAAGATTTAGTTGTATGGGATAAAGAATATGTACCAGATAGTGAAAATACTATGAAGTACAATGTTATAAAAAAACAATGGAAAGAAGTGTATGTGAATCAGTTAAATCTTGTAGATAGAGGTTTGACACAGAGTATGTGGAAAGCACCTGGAATTTGAATTAATATTATTTGGTTATAATTTATAGATAATGATGAAGAAGAATATATGAAAAACAGTAAGAATTTTGCGCTTATTGGAGCATCTGGGTACATTGCGCCACGACATATGAAAGCTATAAAAGAGATGGGTAATAACCTTGTCGCAGCACTTGACCCTTATGACGGTATTGGTATTATGGACAGTTATTTTCCAGACGCAGATTTTTTTACAGAGTTTGAACGCTTTGATAGATTTGTAGATAAATGGCGTAGAGACACAGGTAAAAAGATAGATTATATGTCTATCTGTTCTCCAAATTATTTGCATGATTCGCATATTCGTTTTGCATTGAAAAGTGGTGCAGATGCTATTTGTGAAAAACCACTTGTTTTGAACCCTTGGAACATAGATCAGTTAAAACTCATAGAGAAAGAGACGGGCCAAAAAGTCTATAACATTTTACAACTCAGACTACATCCTTCTATCGTTGCCCTTAAAGAGAAAGTAACTAAAGAACTAGAGGTTAATCCTGACAAAGTCTATGATATTGATTTGACCTATTTAACTTCTCGAGGTAAATGGTATTTCATCTCTTGGAAAGGTGATCAGGCAAAGTCAGGTGGTATTGCTTCAAACATCGGTGTGCACTTCTATGATATGCTTTGTTGGATATTTGGGGATGTTAAAGAAAATGTTGTTCACCTCAAAACACCCGATACCAATGCAGGATTTTTGAAACTCAAACATGCCAACGTACGGTGGTTTTTATCCGTCAATTATGACTATATCCCTGAAGAGGTAAAAGCACAAGGACAAAGAACCTATAGAAGCATCACTGTTGATGGGAATGAGATGGAATTTTCTGGAGGGTTTACAGATTTGCATACGAGAAGTTATGAAGAGATACTTAAAGGTAATGGCTTTGGACTTGATGAGGCTTATGGCTCTATCAATACCGTATCAATTATTCGTAACCTTGATCCTATCGGACTTAAAGGTGAATATCATCCGTTTTGTAAAAAGGTAATTAGTGAATAACTATTTTGTACATGAGAGTAGTTTTGTTGATGAACAGGTGACTATTGGGGATAATACTCGTATATGGCATTTTTCTCATATACTTTCACATACTACTATCGGCAGGAATTGCTCTTTTGGACAAAACTGTGTGGTAGGGCCTAAAGTGAAGATAGGCAATGGTGTCAAAGTTCAAAATAATATCTCCATCTATGAAGGTGTTGAGATAGAAGACGATGTCTTTCTTGGGCCTTCTATGGTTTTTACTAATATTATCAACCCACGAGCTTTCATTCAGAGGAAAGAGGAATTTAAAAAGACGCTTCTAAAAAAAGGATGCACTATTGGAGCAAATGCAACCATTGTATGTGGTGTGACTATTGGCGAGTACGCACTTATAGGAAGTGGGGCAGTAGTCAATAAAGATGTCAAGCCCTATGCTCTTATAGTCGGTGTACCGGCAAAGCAGATAGGTTGGGTAGGAATCTCTGGAAATACGCTAGTGTTTGAAGATTATAAAGCAGTTGATGACTTTGCTGAGTATGAACTTGTAGGTGAAAATTTAAAAGTGACTAAAGTATGCAGATAGATTTTGCCAAATTACAATACCAGTATCAGCTTTATAAAACTGAGATAGATGAAGCGATGCAAGCCGTACTTGATAAGTCAAATTACATTATGGGTGATGAGGTAGTGCAACTTGAGGATTCTCTGCAAGACTTTACTAAATCTAAACATGCCATTACTTGTGCTTCTGGAACAGATGCCTTACTCTTAGCCATGATGGTACTGGATATCCAACCAGGTGATGAGATTATTACAACACCATTTACATTTATTGCTACAGCAGAGACAATAGCATTTTTGAAAGCAAAACCGGTTTTTGTTGATATAGATGAACAAACATATAATATTGATCCTTTAAAAATAGAAGAAAAAATCACAGAGAAAACCAAAGCTATCATACCAGTCTCCCTTTATGGACAGCCAGCAGATATGGATGCTGTTCAAGCCATTGCAGATAAGCATGGCTTAAAAGTTATCATCGATGGAGCTCAAAGTTTCGGTAGTACCTACAAAGGTAAAACAGACAGTAGCTTAGGGGATATTTCAACAACAAGCTTTTTCCCTGCCAAGCCATTGGGTTGCTTTGGTGATGGAGGTGCAGTATTTACCAATGATGATGCACTTGCGGAAAAGATGAAATCACTTAGAATACACGGACAGGCTAAAAGATACCATCATCAGTACATCGGTATGGGTGGACGAATGGATACGCTTCAAGCAGCAGTGTTAAATGTGAAGCTCAAATATTATGCGAAAGATTTAGCGCTTCGTCAGGAAGTAGCAAAGAGATATTCCAAAGCTCTAGAGGGTAAAGACATTACTTTACCTTATATTGCGAAAGAGGCTACTTCAGCCTGGGCACAATACTCTGTACGAGTGAAAAATCGTGATGAAGTGCAAACAAAACTCAAACAACAAGGGATTCCTACGGCAGTGCATTATCCTATTCCTCTTCATCTGCAAGAATGCTTTGAGTATCTTGGATACTCAAGAGGTGATTTTCCTATTGCTGAACAAGTTAGCAATGAGATTATGTCCTTGCCTATGAATCCTTATTTGGAGGAGGAAGAGATAGCATATATTTGTCAGAAGGTTTTGGAAATTGTTGGATAAGTTCAGACCAAAATCAGATTTTTCTCGTAATGTACTTACTCTAATGACAGGTACTACTATCGCGCAAGCCATTCCTATAGCGATAAGTCCCATACTGACTAGGATATATACTCCAGAAGACTTTGGTGTCTTTGCACTTTATATGAGTATAGCATCCATTATATCTGTGATTGCAACAGGCAGATATGAGATGGCAATTATGCTTCCCAAAGAAAATGAAGAAGTAAAATCTATTGTAAAACTAATAATACTACTTCTGTCATCTATTGCAATCTTCACCCTTTTGATAGTTTTTATTTTTAATGAACAAATTACAAATATGTTTGATAATAAAGAGATCTCAAATTGGTTATATTTTTTACCAATTTCAATATTTTTAGTAGGGATATATCAAATTTATAATTATTTATTGATTAGAGAAAAAAGTTTTCAAAGATTATCAAAAAATAAAGTAATAGTATCTACAACAAATGCTTCCACACAATTAGCTATTGGGGTTAGTGTAGGAAGTTCTTTTGGTTTGCTATTTGGAAATATATTAGGGTACATCGTTTCAATTTATTTTATTATAAAAAGCAAAGTAGTTTCACAATATTTTGAATTAAATAATATTCCTTTAAAGAAGACCGCAAAAAAGTATGGAAAGTTTCCAAAATATGATGTTCCTTCTGTTTTAGTAAATGTAATAGCGAATCAATTACCATTAATAGCATTAGCAAAGTTTTTTAGTTTAGGCGTTTTAGGTTTCTATTCTTTAATGTATAAGGTTCTTATGATGCCAATAAGTTTACTTTCAAATACTATACTTGATGTCTTTAAGCAAAGAGCAACAGAAGATTTTATTAAAAATGGGAATTGTAAAGATATATATGTGAAAACTTTTAAAAGGCTTGTAATCTTGGGCGCTATTCCCTTTTTGCTCTTAGGTGTTTTTACACCAGAACTTTTTGCATTTATCTTTGGGAAAAATTGGAAGATAGCCGGTGAATTTGCACAAATAATGACACCAATGTTTTTTCTAAAATTTATAACTAGTCCTTTAAGTTATACATTTTTTATAGTTCAAAAGCAAAATATTAATTTAGTTGGACAAATAGTATTATTTTTTTTAACACTTATTGCTATTTATATAGGTGTTAAAATGAATAATGAATATTTAATTGTAAAACTTTTTAGTATATCTTATTCCATAATGTATATACTATATCTCATAACTTCGTATCAATATTCAAAAGGATTTAGATAATGCTTAGATACATTAAAAATCAAATCAATAAAAAAAGAAAAGGTGTCCCATTCAATATACTCATCATTAATATTATTTTTCAAAAAATATTTAGAATTGATAGCAATTGTAATTTTTCGAAGAATTTTACTTCAAGAATAATATGTCCAGAAAAAATACAATTTAGTTCATTTGCAACATACAAATCTTTTGCAGTTAGTGGTAATTCTTATTTTCAAGCATGTGGAGGTATTGAACTTGGAGAAAACACAATATTTGCGCATGGAGTTACAATTGTATCTATGGAACATAATCTAGATAATATTAGTAAAATTGGAAAAGTAGGAAAAGTAAAAATTGGAAAAAACTGCTGGTTGGGTGCAAAATGTACAATCTTATCAGGAGTAGAACTGGGGAACAATACCATAGTTGGTGCAAATAGTGTAGTTACAAAATCTTTTAAAGATGGAAATGTAGTTATAGCTGGTGTTCCTGCTACAATAATTAAAAAAATAGTAAGTGATTTAGATGTATAAAATGATGAAAAAAATAATATCATTATTAAGATTTTTGTTATATATAAAACTAAATAAAAGAATTAAGGCAAACGGCATTGTGTTACTCCAAAAAAATGTTTACTTAATTGTTGAAGAGGGGGGGCAAATAATGTTTGGTAAAAAAGTTTCAATAAAAGAAAACACAATCATATATGCCAAAAAGAATTCAATAATTATTATAGGAGATAATACAAATACAGGGCATAATACAGAAATATCTGCTAACAATTATATCGAGATAGGAAATGATGTAATAATGGGTGCATATTGCTATATAACAGATTCTACTCATGGATATAAAGATAGCAATATCCCAATTCGTAATCAACCTATGGAGAGTGGAAGAACTATTATAGGTAATAATGTTTGGATAGGTAGAGGGAGTATGATCCTAAAAGATTCAAAAGTAGGAAATAATTCAATTGTAGCAGCCAACAGTGTTGTTACAAAAAGCTTTGATGATAATTTTATTATTGGTGGTGTACCTACAAAAATCATAAAGAGTACTTATGACTAAAAAGAGTATCCTAATTGCTACAAATTTAGATGTATGGTCTATTAAAAAAGGAGTAGGAGCTCCATCTTTTTATAAAACCCTTGAACTTTATAATAATAAAAAATTCAAGGTTTATTTTTATACTACGGAAAAAAATTGTGATATATCGGAATTGACTAATATTGAGATCATAAAACTACCAAAATTAAAAACATTTAATATAAGATATATATATTCTATACACAGGTTAGTAAACTATGTCTTGTATCAGTTTATTTTTTTATTTTTTTATTTTTCTAAACAAAAAGAAAAAATAGATTTAATTTATGGATATGAGATAGAATTCATTCCCTCTTTATGTTTACTTTCAAAGATATTAAAAAAACCTTTTGTCTCAAGATTTCAAGGTACGATACTTTACCCCCTTATGGAAAAAAAACTATGGGAAATAAGATATTTCCCCCACTATTTTTCAATAAAGCAAAAATCTGATTTAACAATTATGACAGATGATGGAACGAAGGGCGATTATGTTATGGATATTATTAGAAATGGTACAGATAATATGTTATTTCTAAAAAATGGAGTAGATTTTTTAGAAATTGATAAATCAAAAATATCAAGGAAGGTTAAAAGTCTCTATGATGACATGATTAGCTATGAGTATAATTTTATTTCAGTGTCAAGACTTCAAAGTTGGAAAAGAGTTGATAGGTCCATCGATGTATTTAGTAACTTTGCCAAGATAAATACAAGCAGTAGATATATAATTATTGGAGACGGTGAAAGCAAAAAAGATTTAGAAGAGAAAGTTAAAAACGAGATAGACATAAGTGATAAAGTAATTTTTACAGGCGGCCTGAATGCCCAAGAAGTCCATTACCTAATGTCAAGATCCAAAATATTTCTATCCCACTATGAATTATCAAATGTTGGGAATCCTTTGTGGGAAGCGATTAACAATAATTGCTTAATTGTTACAGTCAATAATGGAGATACAGGTAGAATCATAGTTGATAATCAAAATGGAATAATTTCTGAAGAAAATGACTATCTAGAGAATAGTAGTAAGCTTTTAGAGTTGGTTTCCAAAACAGAGAAGATGGAAAATCTTATTTACAATGCAAAAAATACTTTGACTAACAATGTAAGCACCTGGGACAAGAGAATGCAAAAAGAATATATAAAAGTTAATGATTTATTATGAAAAAAAATATTCTAATATTACCAACAGATTATCCAAATATATACAACGACCACACTGCTATTTTCGTAGAAGACCAAGCAAGAGCTTTAGCCAAACATGAAGATGTTGATGTAAGTGTTATTGGGGCTATACCAATATCGTTTAAAGATATTTGGAAAAAGAAAATATTTAAATTTGGATATTTTGAATATAAAAAGCATGATCTCAATGTGACACTTCTTTTATTTCCATCTATACCGAAATTAAAAAGCTTTAATAATTTTATTCGGTATGTATTAAATAAAAAATTAATTGGACAATATAGCAAACTGTCTAGAATAGATTTGATTCATGTGCATAATTCGGTAGCTGGAGAAGCCGCGTTATGGTCTAAAGAGAATCATAATATACCGTATTGTGTGACGGAGCATTCAAGTAGGTTTGCTAAAGGTTTAGTTACTAAAAAAGAATTAAATGAGTATGTAAAAGTATATAATAATTCTTCATATAATATAGCAGTGAGTCAAGAGTTTTGCGATCTTTTAGAAAACATTTATAATTTAAGGTTTTACTATGTCCCAAATGTTGTAGATACAAATTTTTTTAAGCCCAAAATTGATAGTAAAAATATATTTACTTTTATCAATGTTGGGTATCTGGATATAAATAAAAATCAAACCAATCTGATAAAAGCATTTTCAAAAGCCTTTAAAGATAATGAAAATGTAAATTTATTGATACTTGGAAATGGTTCAGAATATGAAAATCTAAAAAAAGAGATCGAAATCAATGGTATGCAAAAGCAGATAACACTATATGGATTTGCTACAAGGGATGAAGTCTTAAAAGAGTTGCAAGGTTCTGATGCTTTTGTACTATCAAGTGACTATGAAACATTTGGTGTAGTTTTGATAGAGGCTATGAGTTGTGGACTACCTGTGGTTGCTACAAAATGTGGTGGTCCAGAGTCAATTATCATAGATAAAAAACTTGGTGTACTTACAAATAAAAGTGTAAAAGCCTTGGCGGATGGGATGAGACATATCTATGAAACAGTGTATAATAGTACAGAGATCAGGGAACACATCGTCAAAAACTTTTCAGAAAAAATTGTAGCAGAAAGACTTATCAATATTTACAAGATAGTGCTCAATGAATCTTAGTAATATAACACACTTAACCTCAGTTCACTCAAGAAAAGACACCAGGATCTTTCTTAAAGAGTGTATCTCTTTATCGTCAAATTACCATGTCAACCTTGTTGTTGCGGATGGACTTGGTGATGAAGTTGCTCAAGAGGTATCTATCATAGATGCTGGTAAAGTAAATGGACGTCTGCAGCGTATGTTGACGACAACAGATAAGATCTATGAAAAAGCTATCGAACTAGACAGTGATATCTATCATTTTCATGACCCAGAATTGCTGTTTGTTGGTCTTAAGCTCATACGCCATGGTAAAAAAGTCATCTATGATGTGCATGAAGACTTACCTAAGTTAATTCTTGAAAAAACCTATCTACCAAGCTGGTTCTTACCGATTCTCTCTAAATCACTAGATATATATGAGATCTATGCAGCAAGAAAGTTCAGCAGTGTGCTTGCCGCTACACCCTCTATACAGAAGCGGTTCACATCTAAAGGTATCACCTGTCATAACATCAACAATTACCCTATTATTGGTGAGTTAGATACAGGAGTAGTCAATAAAGAAGCGTGTTATAACATCTGTTATATTGGTGATATAACACAGGTCAGAGGCATTGTAGAATTAGTCAAGGCTCTTGAGTTTACAGATGAAAAAACACACCTGCTATTAGGTGGTCCTCTCAATGAGCCTGGGCTCTTAGATGAGTTACGATCTTTGAAGAGTTGGGATAAGGTTGACATGTTGGGTTTTGTTAGTCGTGAGCAAGTAAAAGAGATTTTTGCAAAAAGTGTTGCTGGGGTTGTAACATTCTTACCCCTACCTAACCATATTGAAGCCCAACCAAACAAAATGTTTGAATATATGAGCGCAGAACTGCCTCTAATTGGCTCTAACTTTCCGCTATGGAAAGAGATCATTGAAGGAAATAACTGTGGTCTTTGTGTTGATCCTCTGCAACCTAAAGCAATAGCCGATGCCATCAACACGCTAATAGACAACAAAGACTTGGCACAATGGATGGGACAAGAGGGGAAGAAAGCTGTATTGTCTCGATATAATTGGAATATAGAACAGAAAAAGCTGTTACAGGTCTATGAGGAGTTAACATGAAAATAGTCACTATATTAGGGGCACGACCGCAGTTTATAAAAGCGGGAAGTGTCAGTTGGGAGATATCTAAGCACCCAGATATAACTGAGGTCATCGTCCACACAGGCCAGCACTACGATACCAACATGAGTGATATATTTTTTACACAAATGCAGATTCCCAAACCTGACTACTTTTTAGGAGTGGGCGGTAAATCTCATGGTGCTATGACTGGACAAATGATAGAAAAGATCGAAGAGGTAGCTATCGAGGAACAACCAGATTGGATTATGGTATACGGTGATACGAACTCAACATTAGCTGGTGCGATTGTAGCTAGTAAACTTAATATAAAATTAGCCCATATTGAAGCAGGACTTAGAAGCTTTAATATGAAGATGCCTGAAGAGGTAAATAGAGTTTTAACTGACAGGATTAGTAACATACTGTTTTGTCCTACTGAAATAGCTGTTAAAAACCTAAAAAACGAAGCTTATGACAATTTAGGTTGTAAAATAGTTAAAAGTGGTGATGTAATGCAAGATGGTGCTTTGTTTTATAAAAACTTGGCTATCAAACCGTTATATGATATTAAAAAAGATTTTATACTTTGTACTGTCCATCGAGCGGAAAATACTGATGATGAGACTCGATTAAAAGATATTTTTAGTGCTTTAGAAGAGATAGCAAAAGAGAAACAAGTCATATTGCCTCTTCATCCAAGAACAAAGAAGATTCTGGAAATTTTAAAATTAGATATTGAGCATTTAAGTATAATTGAGCCTGTAGGATATCTTGAAATGGTATGGTTGATTGATAATTGTGATCTAGTGATGACAGACAGTGGCGGATTACAAAAAGAGGCATACTTTTTTTCTAAACCATGTATAACATTAAGGGATGAAACAGAGTGGGTAGAACTTGTAGAGTGTGGAGCAAATACTTTAGTAGGAGCAGATAAAAATCAAATAATTTCTGTTTGTCACTCTTTAGTTTCTGGTGTAAATGCTAACAATGACAAACTTATAACTAAAGAGCTGTATGGTGACGGTAAAGCTAGTGAAAAGATCATTAACGAGCTATTAAACTATAAGTAAAAATAAATAGATATTGAATATGTTATGGTCCTATTAATGAAGCAAGTGTAGTGGCATGATTACTAGGAATATATTTTACCTTTTTGTTGTATATTTAATTTTAGTATTTTGAAGGAAGATGGATGAGTGATAATTTGGTATCAATTATTATGCCCTTATACAATTGTGAAAATTATGTCACTGAGGCAATTCAGTCTGTTGTCTTACAGTCTTATGAAAACTGGGAACTTGTTGTTGTCGATGATTGTTCTACAGATAGATCGCATTTTATTGTGCAAGATCTCATGGATGATGAATCGCGGATAAAACTGTATAAAATGTCTAAAAATAGTGGTGTTGCATCAGTGAGAAATTATGCAACTAAAAAGGCAGCTGGAAAATATATAGCATTTCTGGACT
>Ga0209013_10005157_pt1 | contig 11300 bp, 17 predicted proteins | sample Cruoilmetagenom2_FD_187291 | JGI IMG/M metagenome (GOLD analysis project Ga0209013, IMG submission 187291) | Oil polluted marine microbial communities from Coal Oil Point, Santa Barbara, California, USA - Sample 2 (SPAdes) (version 2) | ecosystem: Environmental > Aquatic > Marine > Oil seeps ...
CTAATAGTTAAATTAGAAGGTAGTTTCGGTTATCAGTGTTTAGAAGGGATATTTCAGTTAGGTTCGAATCCTGACCGTTTAACCCATTTTGTCTAAACATTGATATGACAGTGTTCCCACCGTTTTAATTACGTCCCAGGAGGACATATAGACAACCTGAAAACCCTTTGTTTATAAGGGTTTTTTGGGTCTTTGTGAAGAATTTGTGTTCAGAAATTAAATAGTTTTATAGATAGATAGTATATTATCAGCATATTCCCCATGCCAATCATCATTGCTATCATTCATACTATTAAAGGTAAATGAACTTCCATCCTCCAAATCAAATGTTAGTTCCACAGGTTCATAATTTCTTCTATTTAATGTAATACATTTTTTCTTAATTTTTTTAATGAATTGGGTAATAAATATAGGATAGCCATAGGAGTTATTGTCGACTGTAAACTTCACATGAACTATTACTTCCTTGTAGAAATAAAACATTTCTGTTTCATTGTTATTAAGTAAACTTTTAGCATAAAACTCGATACAATTACCAGTATGTAATTCTTTAATAGGAAAGTAATTCCTTTTACGGAAATATTTAAATATACATTTTTGATAAAAGAAAAACACCAATTCAATTTACTCTGTCAGGTGTCATGAAATTGTTTATTGAACTTTTAAAAAGAGTGAGTTAATTTTTCATTTGTTTTTCAATTTAAATCGGTGTATTCAAAATAAATATTCTTACACAAACTAATTTTTTCGCAATTTGTTTTTTCAATAAACAAAAAAATTCCATATTTGTTTATTTGTTTGGACGGTATATTTACTATGGATAATACGTCTCTCATATTCTGACTTGCAACAAATCTTCTGGTCGCTTCATCTTTTGGTAAAATCGAAAATAAAAGTTGTTTTCTTTGATTGTAAAATTTTACGTTGAGATTCCTTATCGACTGTGGAACCTCTGTAGAATTATAAAGTTCTAAATCAAAAGTTACTTGACCGTGATCTTCTTCCAACGGTTCTAAAGATTCCACTGCACTACCATATTCATCATAATTAAAAAAGATAGCTTCTATATTATTAGAGAATACTTTTGTTTTACCTGAACTTTTTAATATATGGGTTAATATTAGAGTTATGCTTGATCCAAAAATCGCACCAATAATTCCTTCAAATTCTTTTATTAATATAAGCACCTCATTAAAACTCAAATCTCATATAAAGGTGACTGTCACTTATGCAACACTTGTTCTTTTTTGTATTTCCCTCTGATTTAATCCTAAATTCGTTCCATTTCAACATCACTTGTCATAGGACTTTGCTCTAGCAAGGAATCCAAACTCAAAGCATTCATGGCTCTTAATTCTTTAAGATTTTTAATTACTTTAGCATTATTACTAGGTAAATCATATGTGAATAAAACATCAAAAGTGTTCCATGCCTTATCAACAATGACTAACCTTTGTAAGATTGTATTGTCTTACTTTTCCCATCGTAGTTCATACATACCTGCCTTTACACTAGCCATTGAGAACAACAATCCTACACTTTACTTACTTACATTGCCTATCTCTGTTCTACCAATTGATACAGATGGCGTCATAGATATATCTAGCAGAGATTGATACAACTGATTGTATAGAATAATAAATGCTTTATCCTCTATGTTTCACTAGCAAAGCCGAATGAACCACCATCATCTAATTAGATCCCTGCTCCCACTATTTTTTAGGAATAGAACCCTTCATTTGTTGCCATACGAACAGGATTAATCATCTTGCATAAACCAACTACTGTTTTCGATATTACATCTTCCATGTTTTGAAATATTACCAAAAAATCATCTAACTGTGATTTACCTGGTATATCTAATTGTTCATTTGCAGATACATAAGCAACAGGTAAGCCAATAAGATTTGCATACTGAGCAGTTTGTTTTAATGCTCCACCTTAATTAATCCACTCATGTAATTTGTCCTCATGATAGTCCTCATGCAAGCCAAAAAAAGAACGCCCGTGTGGACATTCCTTATTTGTATTTAAAAATCAAAGGAATTAGATTCCCAATCATGCGAAATTGCTAGATTAGAAAATTTTATCAACATACTTTTGTCATTTGTTGGTAAAATCTTTTTTGTTATGTAAACATAACAGTTGTCATCTTGAAAGTTAAATTCGACTGAATGTACGATTTGTTCCTCGTCGGTTTCCCACAAAGAATCTACTACTATGTCACCCTGTCGTGGAATCATACTAGTGTTGAACGTTTTAGATATAGTTATAACTCCATTTTGGTGATTTTCTAATTGAATACTTTGAAATAATGTCACTTCCATAATTACCCTCTCCCTTCATAGCAATATTCAACAAAAGGAGAGGAAAACCTTTATAAATCGTTCGACATAAAGCGACATAAAGAGAGAAACCTCATCTTGCTGTAGTGTTCCTTGTTTCAATAATTATTCTCAAAACTGACTTTTCATTTTCTTGATCTTTGTAATGTTCAACAATTGCTTCAAACACATTTTCATAACTATAGTTTGTAAATTTATGCTCATTAGTTTCCCCATCTTCAAATTGAACAACTGCTATAAAATAAGAAGCACCAATTTTTTCACTTTCACCAATGTACATAGTTGCCTTCTTCAATTGAATTCCCCCCAATAATGTTACTTTATTAATAGCACCTACTTACACACAAATTATAAAAACCTCAGAATTAATAAATTCCAAGTGGGTAAATATTATAATAAATCTCGTAGTTGTTACTTCTTCTGTAACTAAATCTAAATACTGAGATGCGACTGCTAAATCATAAATCAATCTTTGTATTTGCAGATAGACGCTTTTAAAGAATTTGGTTGAGAAGAAGTATTTAAAGAATAGTTATTTGGTGCTAAAGTTACTGAAAGCAATTAAGACTTTATAGACTGGCGATAAATTAGTCGTATACAAATTAGATCGCCTTGCTAGACCAACTAAACGATTAATCGAGGCTGCAGATTTGCTCCGTGATAAAGTCGTAAATTTCGTTAGTATCCAAAATGATATTGGGTACAGCTGCAGGTAAAGCAATGTTTAGGATGTTATCAGTTTAAGCAGAATTCGAGTGGGATATTCTGGAACTGTCCTTGGCTGTTATGTTATTTGAATAATTATGTTTTCTTTGCAGCCACCTTTTTGAGTAATTAAGTTGTCTCTCATGTTAAATTACTATTTGACGTCGATTTCACCTACATATTGAGCATAACCACTGTCCGTTTTAAGGTTTACCTCTACTACATACTCACCTTTTTCTTTTGGGGAACTTTACATTGGGGTCCTTTGGGATGGTTAGCTGTGTTGTCTGCTAAGCCAAAAGGTACTCATACAATTGCATTACAATTCAAAGAAGGTAAAAAGAGTTTAATTGAAGTTGGTCACAAAATCCATTCAGCATTAAGGCAAAAAATGTTCTAATACAAACAAGCCCTTCCACAATTCGTGGTTGAACTTTTACTTTGCCTTATTCAAATACACATCAAGTAGTTCCTCCACCCGATTACGCAGCCTCACATTGAGGTACCTTCGATGCTGTTCATACCCTCCATAATAGAAAGTGTATTCCGTACACGCTTCATCACTATTTCCTTTAATAATCTTCATGTTGTTTTGTCTAAGATACAACTTTGTTTCTTTTAAATCCTTTTGTACAGCTTTGATGGATTGTTCGATGATGTTTATATATGGTCGATTTAATTTAAAATTCCCACTCTCAAATACTACCCGATCTCTCTCCAATAATATAATGATCATCGGTAAGTAAATCATGCTTTCAAAGTAAGGTAAACTTTCAGCTGGAATGAGTGCCATCTATATCACCATATTCTTTTTACTTTGAACAGGGATCAATGCCAGGACGCTATAAATCAAAAATGTGCGTTTAGTGTTACGAAGAAAACAGTACGCTTGAAACGATTCACCATACAGCTTCAAAACTTTAATACGTCGCTTTGTAACTTCTCCACTTTTCGAGAAATAAATAACATCCACAATCTGACCATATCGCATAGCCTTCAAAAGACTTTCTTTCACATTAATCCCTCCACTCAAAACATTTGCTCTCATTATATGCGAACATTCGTTCTTTATGCAACAAATAAAAAAAGCCCAATTAAAGGCTAAATTTAAATTCAATACAATTAATTCATTTAATGTAGATAAATCTGATTTGTATACGGTTCTTCTTTTTGAGCAAAAATCATCTAATTTCCTTAACTGATGCGTCTCTTTCATATTTCTTTGTTTTAATAAATGAATACATTTCCTTAAAAAAGATATAATATCCAAGCAAAATCAATACTATCATTGGATATGCAATCTTAGGGTATTCATCAAATATATAATTTCGTTGAGCAATGATAAAATAATGTGCCATTATTAACAAAATCAAATAGTAAATTACTGAAATCAATTGTTTATGTTTTTTAAAAATCAATAGAGATACTAAATATAATACACCAGCTAGAACATAGGTCCACAAAGAATCAATCACAAATCTTGTTACTTCCATTTCCACTATTAACACACCCCTTTATAAAAATTTGTTCTTTGTATGCACTTTGACCCCCCTTTTTAGAGAATGTCTTAATTACATAACCTGCCCCGTTAGCCATCCATGTAGCTCAAAAATAATACCTACACCACAGATAATGAAAGAATATTACGTTCTTTCATGGGAGTTGAAGTATGCAGTACAGAGTCTTCATTAAAAAGAGCGTTAATTCTTTTTGGATCAAAGCACCCTTTAGTAATTAGGATAATCAGTCCTTAATACGCCTAGGCTAAATTTAGTATGATACTATTCAGATATTTGGCAAACTTTTTTGTATATATTTAAGACTCCTTTTAATGTCTATATAACGCTTAAATGCTCTTTCTCTTTCATTTTCTGCTTTTTGTATATCTTGAGCTAAGGCTGATTCTACCACTTCAATTGCATCTTTTATTTTGGAATTTTTTTCATTACGGTAAGCTAACCCCTTTAAAACTTCCAAACTGTTTTTTAATTTGTAGAAATGTTCATTTGCTTTTTTATCGTCTATTTCCGCTTGAAACTCTGGTCCTAGTTCTAAAAGTGGAAAGTTATCGTAACTACTCATATTATTTTCCCTAACTAATAGAACACGAAAGTCTCTAATCATTGCAACTTTGTAGTCTTTATTTAGAATATTTTGTTTTTTTAGATGTGCAGTAATTTGGATTCCATGCTCTGTTTCTTCTGGAACAACCTCTAAAAAGTCATTAAGTATTAATGGCTCTTTTTTTAAAACGTGGAATCGTCCTCTTTTTCTAAGTTCATAGTTGAAGTTGGATAAGAGATCGTGTCTTATTAAATCAATATCAACGTGACCATACCACTCCGAATCTTCACTTTGATCCAACATAGTGCTAAACAAAAAAACGTAATTATTATTAAGTAAATTAGAATTATCCGAGTTTAAATAATGCGGAATGACTTCTCCAATATAAACAACGTCATATTTTTCTCTCCCGTTACTCCCTAAAGGAAATCTACCCATCTCTCCTCTTTCAAAATACAAATTATTCCTCCTCTTTTTCTTTTTGTAAATTATTATAATATAAATTATATAATAAAATTATTCCTATTCCCTTAATCCTTGTTGAATTAAGCTGCCTCGTTAGTTCAATAAGTTCAACAAAAAAAGCGTTAATCATTCTTACCATTCCAATATATCAAAAAACCGCCAAAAACCAGTTATACCAGATGTTTAAGGCGGTGATCTTGAAAACAAAGATTCAGGTTAATTACGATATTATGAGATCTATGGGTCATGAGAAGATCGAAACAACGAAGTCCTTCTTCTTTCCGATCACCAATATTTGTTCCAAGATTACAGGTTTCTTCTTGTTTAATTTTTTCGGTTGTATTTTCGTCTATGCAATTCCATCCATCATTATCATCCGAATTAGATACCATACTCCGATTACAATCACGATTGTAATAGCAATAATTGACCTGTCAATTGTATGATTATTTTAAAGGTTCAACAAAAAATGGCATTAATCCTTTTTGAATTAATGCACCATATTAAAACTAAGCCCCAGTAAGAATAGTTCTTAATTTCCATTCACCGTCTTCCAAAACAAAGGTGAATTCAATACTGTTAAAAAATTCCGACTTTGGATATATAGTCTCATATATCGATATATATGTCTTTCTGTCTGCATCTAAAAAAAATGCACGTTGTCTAATTGTGTCTCCTTCAGAAAATGAATAGATATATTCAATGTTCTGTCCTTCTTCTTTGGTAATCATACGATTATATTCGACTGTTACATTTTTTGAAACTAATTTTTTCAAGGTTTCGGTATCAGAATTCTTAATGGCATTTATTACTTGGTGGGCTTTAATATCCAGATCATTCCTTAACCCATATAAATCTTCGTTTTCTTTTAGTACATGCTCAAACTTTTCTTTCAATTCTTTGTTTTCTTTCTGTAGGATTTCTAACTCTTCTTTCATTTGTTCATTTTCAGTTTCAGTTTCTGCTGCATTAACCTCTTCTCTATTGCTTGGCGTACAACCTGTAAGTGTAGACAATGATAAGAAAATCATTAATACATACAAAAATATAAGCTTCCTCACATATTATCCCCCATTCTCTTACCTATTGATTAGACTTATTTAAAGACCGAATGTTTAGTGTATGCAACTAAACTGCTCCGTAAGCTCAATATGAAATGTTTAAGAAAGAACCCCCCTATGATACTTTTTTGATTTTTCTACCCTACAGTCCGGGCTTTATCAACTTTATTTGGCAACATAGCACTTTCAGCCAGTTTCATGCTATTTTCGTCTTATTACAATATTCTCCATTAATTAGTAAATACCCTCCCATGGACTGTACGGCTTTGTATAAAAGCGGGAGGTTGTTGTACTTTTCTCCCAAAAACGACGATATTTGATAGATTTATTTTTACGAGGCAAAGCCTCTTCTTTTTCAATTTTTTTTATATCAAAACTCTTTCCAAAAACTATATTTCTTAAACGGACATTAATGATATAACTAATCTTATGATTCAAAAAATGGATTCGATGATTATTGGATACGCTCGAGAGAGTACAGTGGATCAATTTTTGAATTTACAATTAGATGCTAAAAGAATTTAGAAAGTTATCCGATGATCGTCAGGAATTTACTGCAGCATTAGACTTTACGAACTGGCGATAAATTCGTCGTGTACAAATTAGATCACCTTGCCTAATCTGCTCCGTGAAAAAGGAGGAGAGTTTGTCATTTAATAATTGTGATAAATCATCTACTTGCATGACCAACTTAATACGTTCATTCGGGTATAATAACAATTCGAATTCAGCTAAAACCTATAACCATCCAAATATCTCTTCTATTTTCTGTCAAAAACCATCGTTTTTGACAGAATTAAATTCTTTTAAAATTTTATTAGACAAATTCTATTAGAAATATAACAATTTGAAACTATTAGAAGTATAAAACGTAAGTAAATAAATAATATTAAGAAAAAGGTGATTCATTATGCATTTCCAAGGGTTAATAGCTCTAATAGTTTCTATATGTGGCCTAATTTTTGCTGGACACGTTCTTCTATCTAAATCCTCTCTGGAGCAAGTTTTCATGTCTCCCGAACAGAGAATAAAACAGCGTATATACGCCGTTTTAAGCGGTACATTGTACTTTACTTTCCTAGTACCTTTTTTATACATAGCATATTCAAGTATATTCAATTTAAAAGAAACCGACGCAATTAATTGGGATATAGTAAAGATAATTGCTGTCAACACTTTCATTATTAGCTTAGTTTTTTTAGGATTAATCATTAGAGTCTTTCGGAATTTTATTATCAAAGAAGATGTAAAATATAAAATATTAACAGAAGATTTAGGTGAGTTATTCTTAATAAAAATGCTTGATTAACAGGTCAATTATTGCTATTACAATTGTAATTGTAATCTGAGTATTTAGGTATCTAATTCGTATGATAAAGAGGGCGGAATTGCATTGACGAAAATATCACCGAAAAAATCAAACAAGAAACCTGTAAACTGGGAAATGAATAATTTTAATCGGAAAAGAGAAAAAAACACTGAGAAAATACTCAGTGTTTTTTGGTTCTAATTTTAGTAAGCCTAGAAACCTCATTTTATAAAGGGATATCTAAATAAGTTACATACCTTCCTGTTTCAACTTCTTGGTAAATTCTTATAGAATTCACTTCAAAGGTTTGATATGGACTAAGTTCTACTTCAGCCAATTTCGCCATATCTTTTAGTTCTTGTTTTGATAAACCATAAAATGTTTTTCCCAAAGTCATATGCGGTGTAAAGTTATCAAGTTCAAAATACTTTTTAATTAAATCGTCAGAAGGGGAAATCTCTTGAACAATACTATTGTGGAGTTTATACATTTCTTCTGATGATGCACTTAAGTAAAGGACATCATCGCCAAAAAACATTGGTTTACTTACTGCAATATTAAAAGGGTGGAAATCTTTACAAACATTTTTCACTTTACTAATCCACCCTTTATCAAGGGTTAAGCCACCTTGTGCCTTTAGGGTAATATGAGGTTCAACAGCATCTGTAATCTGATGATTTGTCCATTTCTGCTGAAATTCTATTATTTTCTTTTTGTATTCATCTGACGGTACAATTCCAATAAAATATTGCAAGATAAATCTCTCCTTAAATCATTTTTATATTAACTTTCTATCATTAATTTAGGCTGTCTTCTTCAACTATGCTGTTATTTATTACACCAACAATACCCATTTTTTCCTGTTAAAAATAAAGTTTCTGTTAATTATAAAAGCACCTCGAAATGAGGTGCTAATTTGGGTTATATTTGGCTGTTTATTATGATAATAAAACAGGTTTGATTTGACCCTTTATTTAGGAATAAGTGATTCAAAAGTGAACGGCTTAGAAATTTGATTGAAGTCTTTTATTCTCCATCTGTCTTGATGAAAGTGAATATTGCTAATACAGGCGTTATTTAATTTGGTTTTGCCGGAACCTATTTTACCCTTTGATAAAACAGCTAAAATAGCGTTGATTACTGCCCCGTGTGCGATAAGTAATATATTGCTTTCTGCATACCTTTGATTTATTTCCTGTATTCCTGCCATTACACGATTATTTAAGGTTAACCTGTCTTCTTGATTTGAATAAGATTTATCTGGAAACGTGGCAGTTCTTTCCTCTATTAACATTCCTTCAGCATCACCATAATCCCTTTCCACGAACTCTTTCATCTCAATCAGAGATAAATCGAGATTTTTATTTATAATTTCTGCAGTTTGTTTTGCCCTTTTTAAAGGGCTTGTTATGATTACATCCCATTGAAATGTTTTAAGGAACTCACTACATTCCTCAGCTTGGAGAATACCTGTTTCATTTAACCGTATATCAGTTCTCCCTTGAAGTTTTCCTAATGCATTCCAATCCGTTTCCCCGTGTCTTACCAAACATATTATAGTAATTTTCATTAACCCCTTTTAAGTTATATCTTTAAATACAATTCCACATAAGTTTTGATTTTCTTATTAAACTAACCTGCCCCGTTAGTTTAATATGAAAAAGGCTGAGTAAACAGCCCGATGATCTTTAACTAAAGCACCCGTTAGTTTAAGTTCACTAATTCACTAACTTTTGTTTTCATTTTTATTTAGATTGTTTAATCCAAATTTTCCAATCAGAAATCCCTTCAACCTCAAAAATGTTTAAATCTCCAGTAACTGGAACGCCACTTCTAATATAACCCACTTCATATCCATATTCGTCACTTATAATTACGGATTGAATGTCACCACTTTCCTCAAATGGTCCATTCATTTGAACTATTTCTTTAGCTACCCATTGACCGTCTTCTTTATGAACGTCCGCTACCCAAATATCCTCATCATTCATTGCACCCCTAAAAACAATTAAAACTAACTCTTTATTCACTTTATGAGAACCATACACATTTATTTCTCTTTCTTCATTTCCAACCTCTATCATCTTTAAAGCATCTTCTGGATTTTTAACTAATTTTTGATTACTTTCAGTACACCCTGCAAGTAAAAAACCAAATGATATAACTATAATGATTAATTTTGACTTCATTTTTTTTCACCCTTTCCAATTATTAAAATAGATGGTTCATTACAAATCAATTACACTAAACTGCCCCGTTAGTGGAATAAGAGACTAGATAATCCGCCCGTAAAACGTCGATTCACTTACTTAACTGGAATGTATCACGTATGCATCCTAGGTTGACATAACACCCCGATTGGGAAGTATTCACCTTCAATACTCAATAAGAACAGGCTGCCTATGCGTCAACTAAAGTATCCGTAAATTGAAGCAGATATTTATTCAATCCTGGATACCTTGTGCGAACCCTATAGCTTTTACAGTTGAATTGATTAAAGGGTAGCTACCTTTTGCTCTTCTAAGTACTAACGCTTCTTGGAAGCATTTTATTGCTTCTTTTAGTCTTTTTAATTCTAAGAGACATTTACCTTTGTGTTGTAATGCAAAATCCAAGTGCGAATTCACTTCAGTTTCATTACTTTTGACCAATGCCTGATTGAATTTTTCTAATGCTTTTTCAAGTTGATTATCATATTTCAAAGCTTCTCCGAGACGAATTAAAGAGATGATTTCTCTGGTGTAGTTCTTTTCCTCAATTGAATACTGAAGGTTTAATTCTAAATACTTAATTGCAGTTTTGGGTTTCCCGTAAATCCTATAAAGATTACCCAATGTTCCGTAAAGAAAATACTTTTCATCTTTACTAATAAACGTTTCTTCTTTTATTTGTCTCAATAATGATTCGGCTTTAATGATCACCTGTTTTAACTTAACAGGATTTGATGATTTCTCACGAAGATACTGATTTGAATCAAAATAAATATCCTTATTTATTGAAGTAAGCTCTTTCTTGAAATTTGTTAAGTCCATAAACAGTCCCCTTTTCAGAAACTCCCCATTCATTATTATAATTCCTTGAATTCAACTGTGGTGCAGCGCAAAATCAGCACTGCTCCACAGTTGATGAAAACCCGTTAGTTCAAAAAACACATACTTTATTCAGAAAAGGTAACAATACAATTAATTAGAAAAATTCTTAACGAGGTGTTTTAAAAGAATGCAAAAGATGTTTATCGTTTTTATACTATTGCTTGTTCTTATTACTTCTTCTCAAAATACAAACGTTTCATCAGCTAAACCAACTCAAGACTCTGAAGAACTTAGGTTACAGGATATGCTTATGACTATG
>Ga0209013_10005158_pt1 | contig 11300 bp, 10 predicted proteins | sample Cruoilmetagenom2_FD_187291 | JGI IMG/M metagenome (GOLD analysis project Ga0209013, IMG submission 187291) | Oil polluted marine microbial communities from Coal Oil Point, Santa Barbara, California, USA - Sample 2 (SPAdes) (version 2) | ecosystem: Environmental > Aquatic > Marine > Oil seeps ...
GATGGGCCCCGCCAATTCCAAAGTAAGCCAATATGTCTATATAAGCATTAGACAATGAATTTACCCCCTATTTTCAATATAGCTATACTATGTTTTTGGAGCATGTCTATAGCACCCCAATTGTTAGACACCATCTAACAATTGGAGGTGCAGTTTTCTATGACAAAGTATAGTTCAGAATTAAAATTACAGGCCATTTTAACCTATCTAAAAGGAACAACTTTCTTTAAAACAATAGCTGATCAATTTAATATTAGTTTAACCTCTTTAAAAGAGTGGGTAGCCCTGTCTAGGTTCAATCTTTATGTAACTCAGGTTACCTCATTTCTACCAACTGTTGATGGTTTTCATTTGGCATATGGTTGAATTGATTAAAATCAATAACAATGGAGATTCGTGTTTGCTTCAAGTCATATCCCACTTCTTTACCTCGAGCTTGTAATAACATTTCATCATTATGTATGGAATTAAATATAGAAATTTCCTGGACTAGACTCTGCAGTGCTCTCTCACCCAAGAGAGAAGACTTAGTGGAGATTTCTTCTCTTAAAAGGATTTCTGCATATTTTTTGCTAACATCCCAAACTTTGCTACTTCAGATGGCACATCTGTAATCCCAACCGTTCTCACATAGTCCCCAAACAATCAATTAGTATGGTCATTCCTGCTTTAACGCCCTTCATCTTCCTTGATATAGTTTCACTATGAGTCATTTCTTTTCGACGGAAAATAGCATCGAGAGAAGCTTAGTGTAATGTACCTATCCTTTCGGGATCACTTAAACCAAGAACAATTCCGTGTTGATTAGTGATTAGTACATCATGACCAATAACTTTACTTGTCGTATTGGCAATTTCTGAGCTAGCTTTTCTAACATAATATCCCTCATCCTACTCCTGATTGAAGAGCATTTTTTTGTAATTTTTCTTCCTATAGTATCTACTTGAGATAGCAATTTATTTACATTAGACCAACCAAGACCAAGTGAACCATTAATTTTTATTTAAATATCTTGATTATCTATGCGATAAATTAATGAAGAATTACGTAAATTCATTGTGCTAGAGTGTTGCTGAATTGTGATAGAGGTAGTAATTTTCTTGAAACAACTAAATGACCAAATGACTCACTCCAATTATTCCTTTGAACGTTACTAATTCTCGCTATAGTATATAGTAGTGGAATATTTTCAGAATAATATTGTATTGAATTACTAGGTCTTATTTTAAAGCAGTTAATACAGGAAGAGTAGTTAGTTGGGTAATTTTTAAAAAATAGGAGAATAGATAAGATATTAAATAAGAATCCAATATTTTACAACAAAAATGTAGGACTTACTAAAGAAAAAATTAACGAAATCCGAAATCATTATCCACTGTGCGGGGTATGTTGGGTTTCCAAAAGCTGTTCAGACGATGGGATTGCTAGGGAGATCTTTAAGGGATCTGAGGGATAATCTGAAAATAAAGAGTGTAGCCGAATATTAATCGGCTACTGCTACTTTTTTGTTTATATTATCATAAATTTCAGTTTACTATTCAAAGTACTTCTGAAATCACAGGTATAGTTTCATCTTGATTTTCTAATGTTTCATAGGTATATCGATATTGTTTATTAATTTTTTTAACTAGCCATTCGAACCCTTCAGCATAATGTTGATTATTTATTTTCTTATTTTGAATAAAAGATTCCAATAAATAATGGAGTTTTACTATAGAATAACCCGATGAGCTTTTGAATATCCAAATTGGCAAATATCCTTTCCTAACCATCATTCCCCAAAAATGAAAAAAAGCACATATTTCTGAAGCCGATATGTAATCCAGTTCTTGTTCACCTGATTCAATCGCATAAACATTTTTTCGGTTCTCAATCATTTTGGGAGTATCCCCTTGTTGGAAATACTCTCGAATCGCCTCAAAATTAGCTACACGTTTTGAGGAAAGACTCATCATAACTCCAGATATCCCTGAAGCAATAGCAGCAAACCCGACCATCATTGCCAATTCGATTTGCCCAGTTAGATTTAACAATCCTTCATGGAAGAAATAAATACTTAAAAATGTACTAACTGAAATTAATATGTATGCCATTATACGTTTGTTAATTATTTCCCCCCCCTTCATACCTCTACAATTAATAGTAAACTAAAAAATGCGAATACAACAAGAGTATTCGCATTTTTTTATTTTATGAAGTTATAATGACGTAAAATAGTTTCTGATTTAAAGAGACACTCATAGTTTTAGGAACAGCAAGGTTAAAATCAATCCATCAATTTCTCTCTAGTACATCTGCTATCTTCCCACTAGCAAATCCGTCTCCATAAGGGTTACTCGCTTGGCTCATTTTTTTATACTCTAACTCATCTTCAAGTAACAACTTAAAGTTTTGATAGATAACCTCTTCATCCGTCCCTACTAGTTTCAATGTACCTGCCGCTATACCTTCCGGACGTTCAGTTGTGTCACGCATAACTAATACCGGCTTACCTAGACTTGGGGCTTCCTCTTGAATTCCACCACTATCAGTTAGGATAAGATAAGATCTTGAAAGGAAATTATGGAAATCTAGAACTTCTAAAGGCTCAATAATTCTTACTCTATCATTATTCCCTAAAATCTCATTTGCTGTTTCTCGCACAACCGGATTCATATGAATAGGATAGATTACCTTAATATCTAAATGCTCATCCACAATTCTTTTGATAGCTTTAAACATATTTTCCATGGGTTCTCCGAGATTTTCTCTTCTGTGTGCTGTTATCATAATAAGTCTACTATCAGCCACCCATTCAAGTTGTTCATGAGTATAGTTATCTCTAACAGTTGTTTTAAGTGCATCAATGGCAGTATTTCCAGTTACAAAAATAGCAGATGAATCTTTACCTTCTTTTAAAAGATTCGCTTTTGACATCTCTGTTGGAGCAAAATTATATTTTGCTACAATTCCAACAGCTTGACGATTGAATTCCTCTGGATATGGTGAATAAATATCATAAGTTCTTAGTCCCGCCTCTACATGGCCTACTGGAATTTGTAGGTAGAAACAAGCTAATGCAGTTACAAAGGTAGTAGAAGTATCCCCATGAACTAAAACTATATCCGGCTTTACTTCTTCTAAAACTACCTTCATTTTTTCAAGAATATTAACCGTTACATCAAATAGTGTTTGCTTTTCTTTCATAATGGATAAATCGTAGTCCGGCACTACATTAAAAGCATTCAAAACTTGATCTAACATTTCTCGATGTTGACCTGTAACACAAACAAATGTATCCAAATTATCTCGAGTTTCTAGTTCTTTAACCAAGGGGCACATCTTAATTGCTTCAGGTCGTGTTCCAAAAACAACCATTACTTTTTTTTTCAAGTGTATCTACCTACTTTACTTTATAGTTTATAAGAACCTTCAAATACACAAATATTCTTGGTATCAAGAATAAGTTTGTCCTTAATGAGGCCCATATTGTTTTTAATATGATCATGTCCCACCATTATAACAACTATCTCAACCTCATTTAAAAAGTCTTCGAAATTCATAAACTGATGATCAACAATTCTTTCTTTTACAAATGGATCAAATACTTTTACTCCAAAAGCTAAATGCTCGTCCATTCTTTCTAAAAGTTGATAGGTTGGACTTTCTCTAGTATCATCAACGTTTTCTTTATATGTCAATCCATATAAGCCAACCTTAGTAATGTCTTTTACATTATGTTCTCTCATAATATCTCTAATTCTACTCAATACATGTGTAGGCATAGAATCATTGGTTTTTCTAGCAGTCAGGATTAGGTTTGTTAAATCTGGGTAGTCTCCAACTAAGAACCAAGGATCTACTGAAATACAATGTCCGCCAACACCTGGTCCAGGTTGTAAAATATTTACTCGTGGATGCTTATTTGCTATTTTAATTATTTCATATACATCCATACTGTCAGTTCGACAAATTTTTGCAAGCTCGTTTGCAAATGCGATATTAATATCCCTATAAGTATTTTCGATAACCTTTGACATTTCTGCAGATCTTATATCAGTTACCACGATCTCTTCATTACAGAAGCTAGAGTATAACCCCTTAATTCTTTCACCTACTTCAAGATTGTCGGCACCTATAGTTCTTGAGTTGTGCTCAAGTTCATAAATCATATTTCCTGGAATAATTCTTTCCGGTGCGTGTAACAAATGTATACTTTCCCCAATAACAAAACCTCTTTTTTCTATTTCAGGTCGAATATATCTATCAATTGTCCCTGGAGAAATGGTTGATTCAATAATTAATGCTGCACCTGTTTCGCAGACATCAAGAACACTATTTACTGCCGAAATAACGTACTTTGGATCGAGTTTCTTACTATCTTTGATATAAGGCGTTGGAACTGCAATAATATAAGTATCTGTTTGTTGATATTCCGTTGAAAATTCGATTCCATTAGAAAGGGCTTTTTGAAATACTTCCTCTAGACCTACTTCTTCAAATGGAAGCTTGCCTTCATTTAATGAATTCACTAGATCAGGATTGTAATCTGTACCTATTACTTTAACCCCACTTTTTGCGAACATGAGCGCTGTGGGAAGACCAATGTAACCTAAACCAACTATATTAATAATCGACATTCTTCTCTTCCTTTCAATATTTGAGTTAACTCCCAATACAAACGGTGTATAGCATCCAAAAAAATACTAGTTTTTTAATAAAAGCCACTATTTACGATGGATTAACGGAATATTGATTTTTAAAATAGTCCTTATAATCACCACTAATAATTTGCTCCCACCATTCTTTGTTATCAAGATACCACTGAATAGTCTGAGAAATGCCTGTTTCAAATGTATAACTTGGTTTCCAACCTAATTGTTCTAATTTAGTAGGGTCAATTGCATATCGTTTATCATGACCGAGACGATCCGAGACAAATTCTATTAGCTCTTCCGTCTTGCCAAGAGAGCTAAGAATCGTTTTTACAACTTCTAGATTAGTACGCTCATTATGTCCACCGACATTGTAAACCTCTCCATCTACACCTTCGTGCAATACTAAGTCAATAGCAGCACAATGATCGTAAACATGTAACCAATCACGAATATTTTTACCATCACCATAAACCGGAACCTTTTGATCGTTTAAAACACGAGAAATTGTTAAAGGAATCAATTTTTCTGGGAAATGATATGGACCGTAATTATTTGAACAACGTGTAATATTGACAGGTAAGCCATATGTCTCATGGTAAGCACGTACGAGTAAATCAGATGATGCTTTACTTGCACTGTATGGGCTATTTGGCTGTATTGGCGTGTCTTCAGTAAAAAATGTTGTAGGGTCAAAATTAAGCTCTCCATATACTTCATCTGTTGAGACATGTAGAAATTTTGCAACACCAAATTCTTTTGATGCATCTAGTAATACCTGTGTTCCTACTACGTTTGTCTGAATAAAGATACCTGGGTCTGTAATAGAACGATCTACATGACTTTCAGCTGCAAAATGAACAATATAGTCAAATTTTTCTTTTTCAAAGAGTGGCATTATGACTTCTCGATTAGTAATATCCGCTTTACTAAAAAAATAATTATCCCTTGGTTCAATCTCACGATGTTTAGTTAAATCTCCAGCATATGTTAATAAATCTAAACTATATATATCATACAAAGGATATTTATTGACCATGTACTGTACAAAGTTCCCACCAATAAATCCTGCTCCACCGGTAACAAGTACTTTCTTCTTTTTCATCTAGCTTCCCCCTCATTTAAGTGGTTGATTGGCCACATCTACTAAGTACTTGCCATACTCCGTTTTTAAAAGAGGTTCAGCAAGGCTAAGTAGTTGTTCTTGAGATATGTAACCCCTTCTATATGCAATTTCTTCAATACATGCAATGTATAGACCTTGTCTTTTTTGAATTGCTTCAACAAAATTCGAAGCTTCTAGCATTGACTCATGTGTCCCGGTGTCTAACCAAGCGAGACCACGGCCCATAATTTCTACTTTTAATTTACTTGCTTTCAAGTAATGTTCAATCACTGTAGTGATTTCCTTTTCACCACGTGTAGATGGTTGTACATTTTTGGCAACTTCTACAACATCATTGGTAAAAAAGTACAAGCCAGGTACAGCTAGCGAAGATTTAGGTTTGTCAGGCTTTTCTTCAATGGAAATGGCATTTCGTTCGCTATCTACTTCAACAACTCCATAAGCTCGTGGATCTTTTACATAACAACCAAAAATAATTCCACCGCTTTCTAATGAGGCGGCTTTTTGCAATTTATTACCAAAATCTGAACCATAAAAGATATTATCTCCTAAGACTAATGCTACTGAAGAATCTCCCAAAAAGTCTGCACCCAGAATAAAAGCTTCTGCTAAGCCATTAGGTTGTTCTTGCACAATATATTCAAACTTCATACCAAGATCACTGCCATCACCTAATAATTCTTCAAAACCGACGATATCTCTAGGAGTCGATATAATCAGGATTTCTTTAATGCCTGCAAGCATTAGCACCGATAATGGATAGTAAATCATCGGCTTATCGTAGATAGGAAGCATTTGTTTTGATACAGCTTTTGTTAACGGATACAGTCTTGTACCTGAACCTCCAGCTAGAATAATCCCCTTCATTACTCAACTTCCTTTCTTCTGTTTTTTATAATTACTAATATATTTTTCAAATCAGTTCTATATAAAATTCCAACTAAAAGTAATAAGAAAACACCTGTTAAATAAGTTAATAAATGTTGTGACCATATCATATTTTGAAGTGCAAACATTGAGAGACAAATTATTAAGAAATATACTTTTTTCAAATTATAATCTACATAATAGTATTTTTGTGAAATATGAGTTCTTAATATAAAGAATAATATATAGGATAATCCTGTAGAAACTGCAGCTCCAGCAGCACCATATATTGGAACTAATAAAATATTCCCTACGATATTTGCTAAACAAGCAGCCCCAGCAATTACAATATGCCATTTGGTTTTTTTAGAAAAATTCAACCCAACTACTGTAGTTTCCGAAATTGTGTACATCATTGGCATAAATATTAAAAAAGGCATTATTATTGCAGCTTCTCTAAATTCAGGGCCGAGTAAAAAAACAATAACATCTTTAAATAGTATTGTAATAATTGCAACCGTAAACATAACTAACCCTATAATTCTGCTAGTTCTTGAGAAGAATTCTTTATCATCCGGATATTTTTCATAGTGTTCATAGCAAACAGGAGACCAAAATGTTGTGAAAGTAATTTGAACAACATTTAATAATGCTACAATACGGAAAGCAGCAGAATATAGACCCAACTCTTCAAAATCACTCCATTGACGAATTGCTATTTTGTCGAATGCTTGAAATAACCAAGTAATAAGTGTTGTTAATACTAAAGGATAACTAAATTGAAATATATCTTTCTGTGAATGTTTTACGCTCATTACCTTACCCTTGAAAGGATTCCAAAAAGACTTTTCTAATAAAATTGAAATAACTGAAAGAATAATTAATGATATACCAGTAGAATATATGAGAATTTCAAAATTCCCACCTATAGAATAAAATAAAACTAATAATAGTATAAGATTTAGAGATTTATTCGAAATTTCCATTAATGAAAATAAATGACCTTTTTGTTGCATCCTAATAACTAACATGGCAAATCGATAAATCACTTGGAAAATGATACTAATAATTAATATAAAAAACACCATACTATTTGTTTCATCAAACAAAAATAGCATTATTTTTTCTCGAAAAATCATAAGAACTATTAACACAATTACAAGTATAATAAAAGGGATTTTCATTGTATTGAAAAGAAGTTTTCCGCGTAATCCCTGCTCTTCTTCATAAAAAAAACGAACAAATGCCTGATCAGTTCCAAAAATAATAAATATCATCAACACATTCAATGCCAAGGTAAACATTGACGCCTTTCCAAAATCCTCTGGTGTTAAAATACGTGTTGAAATAATTGTTGTTATTAGGCCAATAATTAAACCTACTCCACTTCCATAAAAATAAGTTAAAAACTTCTTGAATAAATTATCACTCATTGATTAACCTAAATAGAAGCTATTTATCATCTGACAAACGTGTTCAATTTCTTTCTGTTGCATTCCATAATACATTGGTAATCTAAGTAATCGTTCACTCTCAGAAGTGGTGTATAAGTCTTCTCCAACAAACTCGCCATACTTCAATCCAGCTTCAGCCGTATGGAGAGGAATGTAGTGAAATACTGTAAGTACTTCATTCTCTATTAGAAATTTAATAAGTCTCGATCTTATTTCAATATCTTGGCATTTTATATAAAACATATGTGCATTATGCTCGCAATCCTCAGGAATAGATGGCAATTCAATATAACCTTTTTCTTCAAGTTCTTTTAAAGAATTATTATATATTTCCCAACTTTTGAGACGATCATCGTTAATTTTATGTGCTTCTTCTAACTGAGCAAATAAATACGCAGCGTTTAACTCACTTGGCAAATAAGAGCTACCTATATCGACCCATGTATATTTATCAACTTGTCCACGAATAAATCTGCTACGGTTGGTTCCTTTTTCTCTGATAATCTCTGCTCTCTCCATAAAAATTTCATTTTGAATGAGTAATGCTCCGCCTTCACCCATCGAATAGTTTTTTGTCTCATGAAAACTAAAACAACCAAGGTCGCCAATTGTACCTAATGCTTTCCCTTTGTATGTAGACATCACACCCTGCGCAGCATCTTCAATAACATATAGATTATGACGCTTAGCAACATCCATAATCGTATCCATTTCACATGCAACACCAGCATAGTGAACAGGAATAATTGCTTTTGTCTTTTCTGTAATAGCTGCCTCAATTAAGGTTTCATTTATATTCATTGTATCCGGACGAACATCAACAAAGACAATCTTTGCCCCACGAAGTACAAATGCATTAACTGTTGAAACAAATGTATATGATGGAGCAATTACCTCGTCACCAGGTTGAATATCAATTAATATAGCTGCCATCTCTAATGCGTGAGTGCAAGATGTGGTAAGTAAAGATTTTGGAGTGTTGAAGTTTTCCTCAAACCATTTATGACACTTATTGGTGAAAGGGCCATCTCCACTAATCTTAGTATTATTATCAATCGCTTCTTTAATATACTGAATTTCTTTCCCTGCAACAGGTGGAATGTTAAACGGAATCATTTTATTTCTCCTTTAATATAATAGTACCAATGTTTAATACTATGAATTCTATAGCCATTCTTAATATAAGCATTTAATGCATGAATATTAGTTCCTTGAGTAGAAACACTTAAGACTTTCAAGTTATTATGAACAGCAATATCCTCTATATAATTTAATAGAAATTGAGAAATGCCTTGACCCTGGAACTCTGGTAGCACTCCCAAAAGTCCAATCATAATCTCAGACTCTCGAATACGATATGTAACAAATCCAACTAATTTATTGCCATTAAAATATCCAATACATGCATCGTCCATCTTACCAACAACACTATTTATTACCCACGTATAATAAAATTCATTTACTTTTTCCTCTGAGAAAATATCAAATCTTGAATTCCTTCCAAATAATTCAAAAAAGATATCTTTAAAAGGTTCAAAATCCTTAACAGTTAATTTCCGGAAATCTAAATTATTTGTTTTAATTTCATCAAATTTAATTTTATGTAAAGTAATTTTACTTTCTTTAAAAGAAAAACCTTCTCTTTCCAACATATTGATAGAGGTATTATCACTTATTTCACATAAAGATTGAATAATAAAGTTACTATCATTTGGTAATTTAATACTACTATCATTATTTACATCGAGATGGAACATTTCAAAACCCCAAAAACCAGAATCCCATTTTAACTTTCGCATATTAAACCTTCTCTCTTCTAGAAGATTTTTCACTATTGAATATATATTCCCAGTCTTTAACTAACTTAATTTCTGAAAATTGTTCTCTAGAATTACTAATATTTAACACACGATCAGTTTCATTTATTGGAATAAGTACACTATCAATATCCTTAGTAATACTAAATACTTTTAAATCATGTTCTTTACAAAATTCCCATGTAGTAATATCATCTCTCATATAAACTTTCTTCCCAAGTCCTAAGAGTGTCGTAATATTTCCAACAGCTTGCTGTCTATTATGATTAAATATAGCTACATCAATTTTTGAAAGAACTTCTAAATAGTTATCAAATGGCATAAATTCTAAAAGAGGTTCAAAACTGTCACCAAATAACGCTTTGCCGCTTTTCACTATTTTTTCTGTATATTCCTTATCACCATAAGATAAAGGACAAATGATGTGGACATTTTTAGGATTTAATAAACTTAATTTTTCAAATATCTGCAGATGATTGTTTGATGGATCTGCAGAGTTACCTACTTGTATGTAAGTAACAGTATCATCTTTAATCTTCTCAAAAATCAGAATTTCTTTATATAAATTACTTGGATATATAAAAGAATAGTAATATTCTCCTCTTATCCCATACCACTCCTTGGCCAATTCATAATCACCCTTTATATGTGTGATAAGACCGCCAATCCTCTTTATAACAAACCTTCTCGAATATTCTTTAATTTTGGCTTTTAAAGTGAAACGCGGTTGCCGATAACTATATAAATCTGCCCCCCAAACAATCCAGAAACACTTTTTCAATAGCCAAGGTTGAAAGAAAAGTAATAACACTATCCTCATATCAAACAAACCATGAAGATAGATTCGGTCAGTTGCATATAACTCTTTTAAAACCTTTAAATTCCACGCAACTTTATCAAATTTAAACAAATTAATATAACTACCTTTAATATAATCAGTTATAGAATTTTTAAAACAAAAAAACTTATGTTCATTAGAATCGAATTTTGAAGTAATAAACTTTATATATGGTTCTACAAATTTCTCAGTATTTGTAATATGAAGATGTTTCATAAAACCTCCTAAGTCTTCTATCTCATTCTCATTAATTAATTTTTAATGTCATTATTTTGTTATCGACCTGTTTAATAATTCTCATTAAAAACTAGACAGCACTATCTTAACTACTTTTATTATTATTAGATAACGCTAAATCTACTAAAAGGTGAATATATACCAGCAAAATATAAAATTATAATGAGATTATACAAGCAAAGATATATAATAAAAGTTACAAATACCAATTGGTGCTTTTGGGTTAAGTATTTATATATAAGCTCCTTAACTATAAAAAAGCTGCCTATACTAAATAAGTAATTCATACGTAATCCAAAATTTTCAGCGTTAAAGGCAGTTAATACT
>Ga0209013_10005159_pt1 | contig 11298 bp, 9 predicted proteins | sample Cruoilmetagenom2_FD_187291 | JGI IMG/M metagenome (GOLD analysis project Ga0209013, IMG submission 187291) | Oil polluted marine microbial communities from Coal Oil Point, Santa Barbara, California, USA - Sample 2 (SPAdes) (version 2) | ecosystem: Environmental > Aquatic > Marine > Oil seeps ...
AGGATCAAACTGATCCTGTTCCGCCCGATGGTCTCGGTTGGCATCCGACCGAGACATGGCTCGCCACGTACGACCCGAACACGATGGCGCGGCTGGATTTTCGCCGAGCGCCGAATTCTGGAGTGGCACCGATCTACGGATACGCGGTCGCAAGCGATACAACTCATACCTACCTGTTTGCCAACTCCTTCGAACAGAACCTTGCGCGCGAGGGCGGCTATTGGAACGGCCCCCACTCCGCAACTCGGGTGTACCTGGCACGTGTTCCTCGCGGCCAACTACTGGCTCAGCCGGAGTACCGCACCGCGGAGGGTTGGACCACCAACGCGGCAGCTTCGGCCCCAATCCTGCAACGCCACTGGGCAGAGTTCCCGATGCAACCGCGCTTCATGGATGGTCAGTGGGTCGCCGTAGCGACCACTGACGGCTATTGGGGCGACTGGTTCAGTACGGACGTTGCGCTCGATCCGTGGGGCCCCTGGACGACGATCGAGGCTCGTCCCCTTCAGCCGCGCAACGCTGATCCACGGCGCAACACCTACCACGCGCATCTCGCTCCATGGCGTGACGGATATGGCAACCTCGTCGTCACCGTGTCGAACAATGCTCGCGACATGCTGCGTGACGCGTGGCCCGATCCGTCGCTCTATCGCCCGATGGTCATCACCTCGACGTGGGCTGCCGCACCCACTCCGCCGCCCGTGGTTACCACGATTCCACCGTCGACAACAGCGCAGCCGCCACCGACGACAATTCCGCCTACTACAACTCCGCCTACTACTGCCCCGGCAACGACGACCAGCACGCTGCCGCCGAGCACCACATCGACGACATCCACCACCTCGACCACGACGACGAGTTCGACGACAACCACGACGGCCACTCCATCGACGACTTCCACATCGTCGACTTCCACATCGTCGACGACTGCGCTGCTCAGTCAATCGGCCGACTGACCGCTAACCTGCCGTCTTCCGAGCCCTCGTAGCTCAGGGGATAGAGCATCGGCCTCCGGAGCCGTGTGCGGAGGTTCGAATCCTCCCGAGGGCGCCATTGATTTTGCGGCCTGATCAGGGCAAATGCCCTGATCAGAGCTCTGGTGAGATCACCGCTGTGTTGGGCTGTTGACCACTGTTCCCCGCCAGTTGCGGGAGGAGCACGGGAGGAACCTGCGGCAACGAGTCTCTCTGACGCCCGTCGCGCCGTCGGGTGTTGCTCGTCAGGCCGACACGCAACAACGTGTGGAATCGCAGCGGGCCCGGCTGTCGGGTTACGGCGCTCGTGTTCTGGGCGGTCGGCCTCGGTCGGCCGACGATCGCAATGCCGGGACTGTGCGGTTGCTGTGTAGGAGATGGATCGCGAGTATCGAGCGGCAAACGGGGGCACCATCTGGCACGGTCAACCGTGTAACGAATAGCCATCCCTCATTGAGAATCTCTGCGTACCACCTATGTGAGACACGCCAGGTCAGACCCTGTGAGCTGTTCGGCGTGTGAGCGGAGCGTCCGGTTGGCGGGCCCCCTATCGGACGCCGTACAGAAGGTTGGCGTCGGTGTGGAATACTTGTGTCACACCTAGTTGGTATGAGCTTTCAACAGCGATCACGAAGTACTTGCGATGTGGTCCTCAGTCCGCGGATGTCGGAGGCTTGGCGGAGCGGAGTCGGCGCAGTCGTGTTTGCCCTGATGGTCGTTGCATGCAGTAGCGGGTCGGGAACCTCAGCCGGTGAGAGTCGCGAGGAAACGGTGACATTCGCGACGGATGGGCAGGACGGCGCTCCATCGGATTCGATAGAAATTCGACCGGAGGACAGCGCGCTGGTCGACGTGCTCAGCACTGGCTTGGGTGTCGAGGCCGGCTTCATCGCGCTCGTTGAGGCGCTCGGCCGCGGCTACGACATCACCACCATCTTGTCCGCTGTAGCGGACGATACCCTGCAGACGGACGGCCAAATCATCGTCAGTGGGGCGCTCGTTGCGCCGACCCGACCCACATCCGTTCTGCTCATCGTCGAGAATGCAGACGCACCATCGGCCGACGCCGAAGGTCTTCGCCACGGATTAGTACAACGGCCCGCCGGCCTGGACAAAGACTTCGACGGCGTCAACGGACGTGGCCTGTTCACACTCCTCCGCGACGCTCGAATAGGCGATTCTTCCTCCAGCGACGTCGATTCCGGTATCCAAGTGACCCGGTTGATCGTCGTGCTCGCCCGCAGCGGCTATTCGATGGACCAGATTATTCAGGCACTCGTGTTCGACGAGAACGTCTGGGTAGCCAGATCAGGCTGCACCGCAATCGCCGACGGGCTCGACCTGATCACGCCCGCCTATCCCGATGCAGGTGGTTGTGCCGAAACCGTCGCACAAGTGGCCGCTGGTCAAGACGACGACATCGACGCCCTGGACAACGACGCGCCGATCGCGGCAGGAGAATTGGACCCGGATCGCCAACGCGGTGTGTACCAAGCTGCCCTTGAAGACATCAGTGAGCAGCTAGGAGCAGACTCGAGTTCGATCGTCTCGAATCTCGTCTCAGTCGACTTGGAGGGCGATGTACCGGAGGTGGCGCTTCTCTGGGTCGCCCAACTCACCGGAAGTTACGACCTGTCGCCTGACGTGATCTGTGTGATCGAGGCGCGCATGGAGATCGAACGCGCCCCTCTGGTTGGCGCCACGCTCGTTGATGGCAAGTGGAGCGGTGAGGCGAGTTTCTCGGTCGGATCGTTCGACGGCACATGTGCCCCGGGGAGCCAAGAGAACGAACCGGAGATCGGATCGATCACCGTCACGTTCACCGCCACTGATACGACGTTGACCGGAGCGTTCAGTGGCGAGGGCGACACGCTGTCCTTCATAGGCAGCGCTGTCAGTTGACGCGTGACCGGGCCGGATCGCGGGCGTCGGAAGAGAGCGAGCCGCAGCCTGATCGGCGACGCAATACCAACTTGAATGTCGGTTCTACCTGCGGCGCCCGCGAGAGTCTCGACGAACCCGACGAGCGAAACCGTGGGAATCACCCGCCCCTATCTGTCGCATGCAAACTGGAGACGGTGTCTTCGCCGCGAATTCGAACCGTGATTGTCAATACAACGGATCCCGAATCACCTGGCGTCGTTCTGGTCAGCCTTTCTAGCTGTCGATATCGGCGAACGCGACAACGATCCTCGAATCGCGTGGCTTCAGCCTGATTTGACCGACGAAGTCAATCTGGGCCGTCAAGTATCGACGCTGTTGGATACCCGGTCAACCACATTGTGCCTGGAGCACGTCAACACGAGAGCAGAGTTCGTCCGACTTTGGCGCAGAGATATCCCAACCCGAGAAGCGGCCTGACAACTGAGCCAGCGAACGAACCCGGGCTTCGCAACTGTCAGTGCTCAATCTTGAACTTGCTGTCGGTGCACCAATCGTCTTGGAGTTTCAGCACTCGCCTTTATCATCGGTCGTCGGGTAGTAGCGGATCGGGTGAGTTCGGTCGTGACCGTGCCACAGGTAGTCGTTGTATCCGAGTTCCGCCAAAGGTCGCAGTGCTGACTCCGGCGTGGTGAGCACGAACAGCGACTCCGTGCCCGATTCCAGATACCGCCAGGCGCTCTTGACCGGCCGCAACCATGGGCTTCTCGCTCGGCTTATGGCCAGCAGTACAGGCACCTGGTCAATGATCGGCCAACGGACGGTGGGTGACGGGCACGTTCGGCCGGCTGTCGGATCGGGATCTACTTGGAGGCTGTGCGGTTGATTGTTCGGTACGCCGTCGGGCGGGACACCGAGAACAGTTCGCCGAGGTCGGTGATGGTGTACTCACCGGTGTCGTGCATCCGTTTCAGCTCGCGTTGCTGCTTCGGAGACAGCTTTGGTTGCCGTCCCTTGAGCTTGCCTTGGGCTCTGGCGACCGCCATTCCCTCACGCGTTCGCATTCGGATCAGGTCGACTTCGAACTCGGCGAATGTGGCCAGGATGTTGAAGAACAGTTTCCCCATCGGGTCGTCCGGGTCGTAGATCCGGCCCCCGAGCGAGAGCATCACACCGCGCCGCGCAAGGGTGTCGCCGATGTCTCGAGCATCGGGGACCGAACGAGCTAGCCGATCCAGCTTCGGTACCACCAAGGTGTCGCCGGCTCGTACTGCGGCGAGGGCTTGATCCAGCCCGGGCCGCTCGCGTTTCCTGCCGCTCATGCCATGATCGATGTAGATGCGGTCAGGGGCAACGCCGAGCCCAAGCAGCACCTGGCGTTGAGCCGTAAGGTCCTGTTCGTCGGTGGAGCATCGGGCATATCCAATCAGTGTCTGGTCCATGGGTCACGGTACGAATGGCCCCCTTCAACCGAGACGGTTCGCTGCGTCCGACCGAACCAGCGCGAGTTGCTCACGTGTCCGGTAGGGGTTCCCGAAGTTGACGCTTCCCGACTCTGGATCGGACGTCGCTCCGACGCTCGGTCATCCACTTGTTGACGACTATCTGGAGTCTGTTCACGCGCGGTTGCGACCGAACTCGACGTTGGCGGTGGTCTATGACTTGAAGGTCTTCTTCACGGTCATCGACGTCGACCCGCTCGACGTTCACCGCCGTCATGTGCTCGAGTTCATCCGGGTGCAGCGGACCGGCTCGTCGGACAAGACAGTGATCCCGATCGACCAGTCGAACGGTCTTGCTCTGTCGACGATCCGGCGGCGCCTGTCGATCCTCGCCGGGTTCTATTCGCATCTGTGCGCGGTCGGAGAACTCGACCACAACCCAGTCCAGCGCGGCATGCCGGTGCGCGCTCCGGTGACTCGTGATCGGCGGGTGATCCCGCTGGTGCGACCGGTGAGGCACCTGCCCCAGATTCTCGATCACGACGACGTCATCAAACTGGTCGAAGCACTTCGCAAGGATCGGGATCGGGCGATGATCGACGCGATGCTGCTCGCCGGGCTGCGGCGTTGTGAGGTCCTCGGGCTGCGGCATCAGGACATTCGGTGGGGCGAGCGACGGCTGTTCATTGCGGACGGCAAGGGCGGTCATCAGCGGATCGTTCCGATCTCGCCACGCTTCTTCGACACACTGCGTTCCTATCTCGACTGTGAACGACCGGTCGACGCAGACACGCCGTTTGTGTTCGTTGTGTTGAAAGGCCCGAACCGTGGTCGGCCGCTGTCACCGAAGGGTCTCGATGAGATCATGGCCGGCGCCCGCAAACGCGCCGGGCTGGATCATGCGACGTGTCACGAGCTTCGTCACACGTGTTTCACCCGGCTACGAGAAGCCGGAATGGCCCTCGAAGCCTTGCAGGCCCAAGCCGGTCATCGGTCGATTTCGGCCACGCAGATCTATCTGCATCTGGCCAACGATTGGCTCGCTGGCGAGTACATACGTGCAGCTCAGGCCATCGATGCCCAAGCCGCGCTCGGCCGAAAGGTCGTGGCGTCATGACCATGCTGTCGATCGAACCCCAACCAGGCAACGAGCGCTGGGGGCGCATCGCCGCGCACGCGCCGGTCCTCGCCGCGACGTGCCATGACTACGTTGCTCAGATCTCGGTCACGGCCCGACCGTCCACCGCGAAAGCGGTCGATGCGTGCCTGCGAATCTTCTCGGACTGGCTCATCGACCACGACCCGAACGTCATCGCGTTCCGCCAGATCAACCGGCGTCACATCGAGCAGTTCAAGCTCTGGCTCGCGACCCGCGAGAACCAGCGCGGCGAGCCCATCAAGAAGTCGACGATCCATCTGCGGCTCTCGATGCTGCGCGTCGTGATCGAACGACTCATCGAATGGGACCACCCCGACACCCCGCCGAGGAACCCGATCCTGTGGACCGACCTGCCCAAACTCGACGAACCACTCCCAAAGTTCCTCGACGACGAAGACGCCGCGAAGTTTATGGCCGCCGCCGTCCGACTCGACCCGCAACGACGTCTGGTGGTCGAGATGCTGGCCCGCACCGGGCTCCGAGTGACCGAGTTCTGTGAGCTCACCGACAACGCCATCGTCAAGATGAACGAGACGCACTGGCTGCGCGTCCCGGTCGGCAAACTCCACACCGACCGCTACGTCCCGCTACATCCGAGCCTCATCGAGTTGCACCGGACCTGGCTCGAGTGGAACGGCCCCAACACCACCGGCCGGCTCATCTCGAACAAGGGTCGAGCGCTCAATCGCGATGTCGTCACCCGCATCGTGAAGCGCTGCGCACGTGTCGCAGGGATCGGCAACGTCCACCCCCACCAGCTGCGCCACACCCTCGCGACACAGTCGATCAACAACGGCATGAGCCTCGAAGCCGTCTCCGCGATGTTGGGCCATCGATCGATGCGCATGACCCTCGTCTACGCCCGCATCGCCGACCGCACCATCGCAGACGAATACTTCGCCGCAGCCCACAAAGTCGACCAGCTCTACACCACCCACTTGACAACATCACCGGCATAAGGGCCGACATCGGGCGGGTGTAGTGATGGCCAGGGTGCTGGTGTGTGCAGTCTGGTCTGGTTCGCTAGTCCTGAGCGGGGAGTGGGGTCCTTGGCCCCTTGTCGGTGATCTGCGGTCGAGCGATGATGGGTGTTGTCCGAACGCTCGCCGCCGACGGGGATGACCAGAGGAGCCGCGAATGAGTGATGCGAACTCGCCATGGCAACCTCCCGACGCGATGCCATCACCCATGATGGCCGGTTCCTTCGAGCCGTCCCGCCCGTCGTGGAGCCGCGCCGCGCTCGTCGCCCTGGTCGGTGCCGGTATCGGATGGGGAATCGTCTTGCTCTACGGAATGTTGCGCCTGTTCAGCGGCGAGGAAACGAACTGCACAGCAAATCGTGGATCTGCCTACCAAGACTGCCTGCGGAGCGGCGACCTCAATGGGCTCGGCGCACAAGCGCTAGCGCTCGGTCTGGCTGTGATGGGGTGCGTACTCGTCGCTCGCGCCGCGCGCCGCTCGCCGCGAGCGAAAGAGCGACCATTCGGGCAGAGCGCGGCACTGGCCGTCTCAGGATCGTTGTTCGTGGCGTCGATTGCGTTGTGGGTCTGGGGCTTGCAGGGCGGCTGGGCACCCGATCGCCCGTTCGACTACGAACCGGTCTCTCACACGACCGCCAACATGATCATGGCCACTGGGCTACTCATCGGCGCTGCGGTCGGTGGAGTCTGGCCGCTGGGGCGAACCAAGATCGCAGGCTGACCACAGCGGTCCGTAGATGGGCGCTGCCCGAAACAAAACGAAGAAGCCTCACTCGCGCATAACCGGCCTCTTGTCATGATTGACGTGATTCGAGGGCTCGGCCAGCCTTTGGGTCGGGGTTCTGGATGGTTCGCTCGTTCACCGGCTGCTCACCTCGTGTTGGGGTGTGGCTCGCTTTCGGTATGCGGCCTGAGCCTCGGACGAGGACGTGGCTGAAGAGAGGTTTGCACGGCTGAAAGAGGCATTGCCCTTCCTTGTTTGTAATCAACTGATACGACTGGAAGGGATATGACCAATGGATGAGATAGTGATCATCGGGATGGATCCGCACAAGGCGTCGAACACGATTGCGGTGCTGGACTCGACCGAAAACTTGTTGTTGCGGAAACGCTTCGAGAACTCTGACGATGGTTTCGTCGAGATGCTCGCCGCCGTTGCGGAGTATCCGAGACGGGTGTGGGCGGTCGAGGGCGCGAACGGGGTGGGGCGCACCATCGCGCAACGTCTCGTCGCGTTCGATGAACGGGTCTATGACGTGCCGGCGAAGCTCGCGACACGGGTGCGGGTGTACTCGACTGGGCACTGCTCCAAGACCGACAACACCGACGCGTTAGCGATCGCACGCGCCGCTCTGCACAGCACACATCTGCGCATCGTGAAGCGCGACGACGACACCGTTGCGTTGAAGCTGTTGTCGGATCGCCGCAAGGAGCTCGTTGGGTTACGCACCCAAGCGGTGTATCGACTGCACCGTCTGCTGCGCGAGTTGACCCCTGGCGGCGGACCGGGGCTGATGACTGCGGAGAAGGCGTTTGGCCTGGTCAGCGACCTGAAACTTGATGATCCGGCCGGTTTGATGCGCATCGAGATCGCGCTCGAGCACATCGAAGACATCATGCGTCTCGACGGCAAGATCGATGTCATCTCGAAACGGATCCACGCCGAGATCAAAGCCTCGGAAACAACACTGACCCACGTCAACGGGATCGGGCCGATCAACGCGGCGCTCATTCTCGGCGAAGTCGGTGACGTCTCACGGTTCCCGTCACGCGATCACTTTGCGAGCTACACCGGCACCGCCCCGGTCGCCGCGTCTTCAGGCGATCACCACCGCCATCGACTGAACCGGGCCGGGAACCGTCAACTGAACCATGCGCTCTACATCGCTGCGATCACCCAGATCCGCAACGACACACCCGGCCGCGACTATTACCGTCGCAAGCTTGCTGCGGGCAAGAGCACCAAAGAAGCCCTGCGCTGTTTGATGCGCCGAATCAGCGACGCCGCATGGCGACAACTCCAACTCGACCGGTCACCCGACCAGACCCAGGACCAGTCCTGGCCGCGCTGGCCATCCAAACGCGGCAACCTCCAGCACTATCGCTCACCCGACACGCTGCGTCTCAACGGCCGACCACAACCCTTCAAACCCACCGCCGTCTAACATCGGATGCTGGGTTCGGGATGTGGCCTCACCAAAGCATCAGCACCGAGGCGCAAGCTGAACACGCCGCAGACCGCAAGGTCACACAGACGTCCTCAACTGCCCATCCCGAACCCACCTCTTGACAGAGAGGAGCCGAAGTGTGCGGAGCCGACACAACTCAACGCCGCCCATAATGCGGCTCCGCCCAACCGAATGTGGGGCTGGGGTGGGGTTGTCGCAGGAAACCGCCGTGTCACCCCTGGTAGATGCGGGTGCGATAGTGAGGCAGCCTGTAAGCGGGATTCTGTGGCTCGACGTTGATGCGCCGGACCGGTGACCATCCATCTTTGCGGCCTACCCGAGGGTGTCCATGGCATCTCTCGATGCCATGGACGGACGAGCCGTCCATGTTCTCTGCTCGGCCTTGCTCCGGGTGGGGTTTACCGAGCCGACGACGTCACCGTCGCCGCTGGTGCGCTCTTACCGCACCGTTTCACCCTTACCTGTGACCGGTTGCCCGGCCCATCGGCGGTCTCTCTCTGTTGCACTTGTCCGTCAGGTCGCCCCAACCTGGCTCTCGCCAGCACCCTGCTCTGTGGAGTCCCGACTTTCCTCGACGATTTATCGCCGCGGTCACCCGGCCACCTCACTATCGCAGTATCCAGTCTAGGGAGTCGCCCACGGGACATCTATCGACTCAGAGACATCCGAAGTCGGGAGGTACGAGGTTGACGACGGTACCCAGATCTGGGAGCCGAAATAGGGCCGCGGCGTCGATGACGTTCTTGACGGCATCGTTCGCATTTCCGCCCGTCACTTTCATATGACGGAGCAGAGCGGCCGCGACTACGGGTGCGGCAAAGCTCGTGCCGGTCCAACGTGCCCAATGATCGAACTTGTCAGGGTCGGAACTGCCGGGCATCGGGCGGAGTTCCATCTTGCCGTCGAACTCGAAGAAGGCACTGACCAGGTCCGTGCCCGGTGCGCATGCTCGTACCCAGGACCCATGGTTCGAGTAGGGAGCTGGACCATAGGGGTCAAGCGCCGCTACGCCGACGACGTCGCTGAAACAGGCGGGGAACATCGGGCGGCTTGTTCCGTCATTGCCAGCCGACGCGACGACGGCCGCGCCAGTCTTGCGGATTCGTTTGATCGACCGTTCGAGAGCATCAATTCTTGCGTCGGCATAGCCCCCGAATGACATGTTCACGATGGTGTAATCGTCGAACGTGCCCAGAAGATCCTCGATGCGCTGGACAATCATGGCAACGTCGACATCGCCGAACGACGCAACAACGCGTGCCGGAACGATTGTGGGACCCGGTATCAGTGACTGGATGATGCCAGCGATGAAGGTTCCATGACCGCTCACCGGATCCAAGAACCCGTCCTTCTGAGTGCCGACAGACTTACCTTCGTCAGGCAACTCCCAGTCGTCGTGATGCCCGTCGCTGAGCTTCTTGAGGATCGGTGGGCAGAAGGTGGGTTCCGATATTCCGGTGTCGAAGATGACAATCTTCAGCTTCGATTCAGGATGTTCCGCATAGGGAAGCAGCTCCGAACTGGTTGAGCCTGCAGGGCGCGCCGTACTAGGTCGCACGCCGTCGCAGATGTAGGCATTGGCGTAGACGGGATTCGCGTACACCGGATTGGCATACACCGGGCTCGCATAGACCGGGTTGGCGTAGACCGGGTTGGCGTAGACCGGGTTGGCGTAGACCGGATTCGCGTAGACCGGATTCGCGTAGACCGGATTCGCGTAGACCGGGTTGGCGTAGACCGGATTCGCGTATACGGGGTTGGCGTCCAGCGAATGAGCGAACAGAACGAAGTTCGGTTCAGCGTGAAGGTTCTTGCGGTGCAGCTCGTCGAGCAGGTCTTCGACGTCGCCATCGAAACTGCTGCCGAACCGGTGGAGCCACTCGCCCTCCGCGGACTCATCATCAGTCGTGATTTTCACACTTCGACCGGACCCTGTGATCTTCTCAGCTTCGTCTTTGGTCTCCGTGTCCAGGCAGTAGATCTGGTTTGGGCGGTACGCGTAGCCACCACCGCGTCTCGAGTACTGGACGCGGTCCCCCCAGTCACCACGTGGGGGTTCAGGGGTCGGTGGTGCAGTGGGTGTCGAGTACCCCGAGTCGTCGCTCATGATGGATTCCCTTCGGTTCGTGAACCCAACTTCGTGGGATCATCGGTGCGAGAAAGAACGTCGCTGAACACGCTGCTCGCAACCGTCGCCGCGGCGACGGCTCCGAGATCGGCGCCGGCGGTCTTGTCGGCGACTGCGACTGCGCCGAGGGTCTGCACGGCTTGTTCGTGCAGGTCCTCGAGGAGCTTCCGATCGTTGTCATACAAAGTGTGGCTTGCAGCGGCCAGCTCACTTTCAGCAGATGCCTGCAATACAACCGCCAGCGACCAGTCTTCGAGACCTGCAGCAAGGCGCGCCGCGATCAATGATGAGTACGCCAGCATCACAGGTTGACCGATCCGTAACGCCAGGTCGAGGCTGGCCTGTTGGTGAGCTGCAGCCGAATGATCGTCGCCGAGTTGCATTGCGATTTCGGCGAGGTTGCTGTGGGCGCTGGCCAGGTTCGCCTCGAACCCGAGTTGCTCGTAGATCTCGAGTTCGCGTTGAAATGACTTGAATGCACTACTCATATCGGCCATGGCATAGTGGGCGATGCCATCGAGGTTCCACATACGGGCCTGGCCCAA
>Ga0209013_10005161_pt1 | contig 11297 bp, 8 predicted proteins | sample Cruoilmetagenom2_FD_187291 | JGI IMG/M metagenome (GOLD analysis project Ga0209013, IMG submission 187291) | Oil polluted marine microbial communities from Coal Oil Point, Santa Barbara, California, USA - Sample 2 (SPAdes) (version 2) | ecosystem: Environmental > Aquatic > Marine > Oil seeps ...
TTGACCAGACTGCTTGATATCTACTGGTGCTCCATCGGTCATGAAACCAGCCCCTTGCCGGATCACACTCTCGCCGGGTTGAAGGCCTTTCAGAATTTCCACCCAAGCGCCAGATTGGACACCCAGTTCGATTTCACTTTCCCGAGCCAAACCATTTTCAACGGTATAGACGACAATTCCGGCCGGGCGTCGAACTACACACTCTGCCGGCACGGTAGTACTTTGCTCACGCGTATCGACGACCACAGCAACGGCTACTGACCCACCGGGCCGCCAGTTTCCTGGATTGTCGAACTCAATGATGATATCCACTGAGCGATTTTGCAGACCAATTTGAGGGCGCAGTTCTGTGATCGATGCTTCAATCGATTCAGACTCTGAGCGGACAGGCGCAACATAGACTTTCTGTCCAACTCGAAGTTCTGTGGCGATGGTCTCAGGGAACGGGGTGATCGCTTGCAAGCGACTCGAATCCACAACATCGAAGAGTGGCTGACCCACGGCAACGAAATCTCCGACTGAGATTCTTTTGGACTGGACAATACCCGCAACAGGGCTCCTGATTCTGGTGTTCCTCAGGTTACACTCAGCATCGGCCAATCTCGCAAGTGCTTCATCGAGTTGCGCCTTCAAGGCCGCTTGCTGCGCAGCAGCATCATCCAGTGAACTTTCGGAAGCCAAATCCCTGCGCACCAGATCTTCAAACCGGCTGACTGTCTTTTTCTGATTTTCAAGCAAACCCTCGATCCTCTCAGTATTTGCCTGGGCAGCCAGTTGGCTGTTTCGTTGCACTTCATCGTCAAGTTCCGCCAGGATATCGCCTAAATTGACTTTGGCGCCGGCATCGACAAGGACTTTCCTGACGCGGCCGGGTGTCTCCGCAGCGATAGCGGGCGCCGTAGGCGCATTGAGCTTGCCGATTGATCGTTCGAGCGACTCCACCCGGCGCTGAGTTGCGGTAACTACTGTAACCGGGGTGCCCGTAAAGGCAGATCCAGCACTTTCCGGGTCTGCCGGATTGCAGCCAGCCAATGCAGCCGTCATCACAAACCCGATTAGAACAAACGCCGTTTTCATTTGACCAGTAATCCTTTCGCAATCGCTTCGAATGCTTCTCTTGCGAATTGTTGGGGGGAGTCGAGATGCCTGAACTCCTGAAACTGTTCAAGTATCGTCATGGTTTGAAAAAAGAACATATTCAAAGCCACAATGGTCACAGCAGTCATGGCGGGGTTCACGTCATCGCGGATCCGCCCCTGGCGTTGTTCTTCCTCGATCTGCTCGACGATCGTCCCGAAATTGTGATGAAGAATCTCTGCAACCAGGGAACGGTTGATCCCACTTTCGCCATCGATAACTTCTCGCAGAATTAGCCGGACCGAATCGGATTTCGAAAACAGACGTAAAAGGTGTTGCTTTCCAATGATCTGAAGCCGATTGTCATTGTCACTGCGCTCATCAGCAAGATCTTTGAGTTCGGTGCCAAACTCATCACAGGCCGATTTAAAAACCGCTAGATATAGGGCTTCCTTGTTTGGAAAGTGATGAAAAATATTGGCCTTTGACCCATCTGTTGCAGCCGCTATTTCGTTTATGGACACGCCGGTATAGCCTCTTTCGGCGAACAACGGTGCCGCGATACTTAAAATGCGGCGGGCTCCTTCTGACAGGGAATCAAGTTGGGCCATGCGTAAAATCTCTTACTTGACCGATCGATCGGTCAGTCAAGTTTATTTGAAAAATGAACTACAGTCAATTGAGATTAAAAATGAATAAAGATTGTGTGAAGTCAGCTCCGAATCGATTTTTCTCAACGGTGCCTATATCGGTCGTTCTGCTACCACTAATTTCTGGTATTTAACATCGCAATCATAGCCCGGACAGTATCTGATCCAATGCCGGGCGCATACGTTCTACGCAGGCGCGTCCTTCGTCAATGGCCACTTCTGCCTGATCAAACTCCATCAGACCGAGTCTGGACAAACGGGGAGACAACAATACATCTGGTGGCTCCCCAGCCATTCGACTGCGTGTAATTCGATCCTGCATGATATTTAGAGAACTGGCCATCACATCGAATATTCCCGGGAGTGCAATTGATGCACGGATGCTGTTCAGAAGATCACCTTTGCGTAGCCAGATTTCACGCCCCGTTTGGAGATCTGTCGCCACTGCGGCATATGATAAGGGAAGTGATTGAATATCAAGTCCCCCCACATACGCACTGGCAACCGCCATTAATTTTTCCCCCTTTATAAAACCACCCTCCAGAAGTGAAATATCCAGGTCACGGGATCCCACTGTGGATCCAGCTTTGGCATTACGAATCACATTTGCATTCGGTGTACCGTCGATTTCTAATTTGTTTTGAACCTCTATCCAGTTTACCCCAACTGGATAGAGAAAAACCTGGGACGTTACGCCGCCTGCAATGCCTGCAAGTCGGGCCATGACTCAGAATGGGAGTTCCGGGAATGGGGATTCTGGTATGCAACTACTGGCCGGCAGTTGTCCAACTGTTCGATGATCGAGGCAGCGGCTCCGGCCTGATCCCCGCCAACAATGAGCAGGCTGGCGCCCGCATCGGCCAGGACATCTACCAGTTCAGGCACAGCCAAACGCCAATTAAGAGGCACTAGAATGGCGCCCGTTTGGGCGCAGGCGAATAAGGCTTCAATTACCCGTGGGCTGTTGTTGCCGAGGCAGGCGATGCGGTCACCTTCCTTTATTCCGAATTCATGCTTGAATACAGCTGCGAGTTTGGTAATTTTGCTGGCCAGATTGGAGTAACTGTACTGCTGATCGCCGAAGATGATGGCGGGTTTGTTGGGGGTGGCTTCTGCCCGGTGAGTGATCCAGTGGTTAAGGTTCATTGTTGGTGATTATCTGGGTTTGGGATTTCGCCCGCAAGCGAGCTCTTACAGTTTTGGTTTCGCCCGCAAGTGAGCTCTTACAGTTTTGAATTCGCTCGTAAGCGAGCCTTACAGTTTTGGTTTCGCCCGCAAGCGGGCTCTTACAGGTTCAAATTACCTTGATCGTTGAAAGGGAGGGTGCCGCCTTTTCGGTAGGCCAGGGCCTGGGCCGTCGCCAACTGACGGTCATCTGCTTCTTCGAATACACGAACCTCGTAAAGGGCCGTTTTGCGGGTTGCGTTTACTTCCCTGGCCTCGGCGATCAATCGTGCGCCGGGGCGTGCGGCCGCGAGGAAATAGGTGTTGACCTGTTGGGCGACGGCGACTTCACCGCGGGCATTGCAAGCGAGTTGAAAGGCCTCGTCAAGAAGTGAAAATACCGCCCCGCCATGCAGCATCCCGAAAATATTCTCCATCCCGGGCTCGAATTGCATCGCAACCCTGGCGTATCCAGGCTCAATTTCCAGCACCTCGATCCCGAGCAGGCCGGGATAGGGTTCCTTTTTACAACGTGCCCATAATCGCGCGAGTGAATCTTTGAGCATGATAAATCCGCCTGGTAAAACCGCTTAGTACGTCAACATGATTTCTGATTTCTTGTTCGCCTCGACATCCCCGGCATAAAACCACATACGTTTCCTGCCAAAGCTTTGATACATCTCGAGCTGATCGTTGTAGTGTGCGCTTTTCTCACCAACCGGGCTGATAAACGCATTCTGTCCGGGTGGCGTTACTTCCCATCCGACGATCGCATTCTCCTGCATAATCATCATGTTATTTTCGGTACCTCGATTCTGCTCGATGGACGAAACCATGATTTCATCACTCCCCGCCTGGGGGATACCGAGAAAATTGATATTGGAAAACGGCCGTTTAGCCACGGGCAATCGATAGGCTGTCAAATCACTGCCCTGCTCCACCGCCAACAGGTCGAGTGTCTGAGAAAGCGATTGCGCAATCACGGTGGATGTTTTCTCACCATTGAGAAGATCATATCCGCCCCGGCCGGCCAGCGACTCGATAACCGCCTTCATGCCGGTCTGGATATTAGTACCGGCTGCGGTTGGTCTACCGGCGGTCGGGTATCCCGTCGCTGAAAACGGCCCGAAAGCACCGCCGAGATCGTCACTCAGGACATTTTTAAGCAATACACCTACAAAGCCGCGAAAAATTGCTGTGGCAGCACCGTCATAGTTGCCGTCCTGATCACTGTCGAGCGACTGCCAGTTCCAGCTTTGCAGAATTCCGTTCGCCGTCTTCAAACGTTCATCGTCCTGTTCCTGTACGGCATTGTCGATCAGTGGCAGAAGATACGGAGCGTGTACGTCAGTGTATGAACTCGTCGTCAATAATGCCCACGCCTGGTCAGCGGTGAACGTTTCGCTGCGATCAAGTGCATTGTTCAGAATATCAACACGGTCAGCTTCGGACCAACTGAAAAAAAAGAAGTCCGGATTCATGACGCCCTGCCCGGGTTTGTTATTCCAGTTGGCCAGAAAACCGGAGACCGGATTCTTGACATGGGGATTTGCCAACTCGACGGGTAAACGCGCAAGCCAATCCATACTGCCGTCACCTGTCACCGGGAAACGATTGTCATGGCCGGCAACCCGTTGCGGATACTGGCCGCCAAAAAAGTATCCGATATTACCAAACACGTCTGCGTAATACATATTGACGTTTATCGCCGACTTTGCCGCCTCGCCTTTCCATGATTCGAAATCGGGTGCGTGTGTGGCTGCGAGCCACGCCAGCAATGTTTCCAGTTCACGACCAGCCCAGGCCCTGTGTTTTGCATAAACAAATCCGGCATCGAGGTCCTCGTGAATAACGGGGCCGTGCACCGATCGATAAACATCGAGATTGACTGTTTCACCGCCACGAACCCGGATGACTTCGACGCGGTGTTGCAGATCCCGATATTTCCCCTGGTACAGATATTGCGCTGGTTTATCCGGATTAAGCTGCTCAGCATAAATATCAACAATGTCACCGGCGGCCCAGGTGCTGCCCCAGGTAATCGATTTGTTGTGCCCGAACATAATCATCGGATAGGCGAAAGGCGTATTGCCGACAACATCAATTCCAGCGCCATGCATGCCGACAGAATAAACATAGGCCGGGCTGAACCAGCCAAACTGAGGGCCGTTGAGTAGAATGGAACTTGCGCCGTCGACTTTATCCCTGCCAATGACATAACAATTGCTCATTCCGGTCGTTACCGCTGCGGTAAAGGCGGGGTAATTGGCCAGGTAATTGGCCGGCAAAGCCATTTCCCGGGATGTGTCGGCAAGATTATCCGGCACCGGTACCGACCAATCCTCGCGTGGAATTGTCGTCGGTGCATTGTCGGTGAAACGCGGATTCAGAAGGTTGAATAAATGCTTGCCCCGGGCCTCGCCATGCTGAGCAATGAGAGATTGCCGGATCTTCAGATTGTCCAATTCTGTATTGAAGTCGCCGTAGCGGTTCGCCATCGTGCCGACAAATATCATTACTACGTCATAGGCTGTCCAGTTATCCGGCTCAAATTCATTGTCGATAAACTGTTTTGGCATCAACTCACCGGTGTTGGCGCGAATTTCAGCGAGCCAGGCATTCATGCCGTCAGCGAAGCCGGTAAAAACACTCCTGTCCTCTTTTGCAAGCGCATCCAACTGGCGATGTATGGAAGCCGGATCAAATAGCCTGCGGGTTCCCTTGTCGTAGTCCAGGTATTGTGCTCCAAGTACTTCAGCAACCGTGCCCTGCGTGCTGCGCCGGGTCATTTCCATCTGGAACAAACGATCCTGGGCTACCGCATAGCCGTAGCCGTAATAGAGCCCGTAGACATCATCGGCATAGATATGGGGAACACCGTAATTGTCGCGTACCAGTCGAAGCTGTTTTTGTGATTTCTGTGGCTCGGCGCTTGCACAGCCGCCCAATACGAGTACTGCCAGAATGATGAGAATCTTATTCATTTTTTCAGGTTCTTCATTAATTCAACTCACAAAAAAGGGTGCGCGAGCGCACCCTTATCTTTGCAGAATCGCGTTGGCTACCGTATATACCAGGTCGCTGTTACACCATATGTTCTCGGCGGGCCCCAGGTACCGATCACACCAGGGCCAACCACGTAGGTGTGGGTAAAATAAGCCTCATCCGTGAGGTTCTTGCCCCACAAAGCAACTTCCCACTGGCCGCTGTTGCTGGTCCAGCCAATACGGGCATCAAGCAGGTTCTGCTCATCAATGACGGTGGCTGTAAACAAGTAATCGTTAAGCTGTTCATCAACGTGGCTGAACTCAAGATGGAAATTCCAGGCGCCAATACCTGTCGGCAGGAAATAATCGGCCATGATATTGTAAGAAGTTTCCGGAGCCTGGCGCAGATCCGAACCTGACAGGTCTTGTCCAAGTATGAACAGGTCATTCGCCTCAGTATCCAGCAATGCCAGGTGGCCTGAAAGCTGGAAGTTATCAGTCACCAGCCAGGTAGACTCGAGTTCAAGTCCGTAAATGTCGGCTGATCCGATATTGGTCGTTATGAAGGTGCCGAATGCAGAGCCCGGAACGGGGCCAAAGCGTACAATCTGAAGGTCCTGGTAGTCCATGTAAAAGACCGTGGCATTCACCCGCAAGCTGCGGTCAAAAAAATCGGCCTTCATGCCAAGCTCGTAGTTCCAGGCTGTTTCCGGGTCTACCGGGTTGCTCGCTACAGATTCAATACCTTGCGATCCCGCAAAACCACCGCTTTTGAATCCTTTCGATATGGTACCGAAGAACATCAAGCTGTCATGCGCGAAATACTGGGCGGCAAGTTTAGGTGAGAAATCGTTCCAATCATCCGACGGATTTACTTCGAAGGCTTCGGCGATGATGTTGAGGCTGCCCCCCATGCCGTTGCAGGCCGGCCAGTTTTCAAACTGTGTGCCGATGATCGACGGGTCATTGTCCCTGACCAGGTCACAGTTTACCGATATGGCGGTATAATCCTTCTTGTCAATCGTATATCGCGCACCGAGCGAGAAAGACCACTTGTCACTGGGCTGCCATGTAACATCTGCGTATGCCGCATAACTGTTGGTCGTATTCGCTGTTTGCGCATACTCGTTGCCTATATTGTCCTGGGGACCTCGAGCCGTCTGCCGGAACGGGTTGTCCGGATCATCGAAGCTGCCGGCGCGCGTAATAAACCATTGCTCTATGCGATCTGTGTCTTCGTTCATGTAGTAAAGACCGGCCGTATACTGAAAGTTACCCTCCAGCAAGGATGTCCAGCGCAATTCCTGGGAAAAGGTATCGATGTCTTCGACGATGTCATCGATAATTTCGTCGAACGGCAGACCAATAGCGCCGAGCGGTGCACCAACCGACGGCATTTCCCAATCGGTGTCTGCATGACGATATGCAGTGATTGTTGTCAGTACACCCCGGCCAAATTCGATGTCACCCTGCAAACTGACTCCCCAGGCATTTCGATCAGAAAAGCCATTGCGCGAAATTGTAGTTTCCCAGTCTCCGCCCCCACCATTCGCCGCCATGATTTGCAGCAACGGGGCCCGATTGACCACCGGTGTCCTGCCCATGTCGTCACGGTTGTCTTCCATCCAGTCACCTGACAATAACCAGTCTGAATTTGTCGACTGGAACCTCAGTTGCCCCCGGATCGATGTCGTATCCTCATCCGCAACGTCCCGGTTCAGAAGGACGTTCCTGACCCATCCATCGTGTTCCCTGTGGGTAAAGGATATTTTTCCGGCCAGGCTTTCAGAGAGCGGACCGCTGACCAGCCCGCGGTAACGCAATATGCCTTCGTTACCTACTGTGCCGCCCACTTTAGCGACTAATTCATCTGACGGCTTAGAGGTTACGACGTTTATAGCACCACCGATCGCGTTACGGCCAAACAGTGTGCCCTGCGGGCCACGCAGAACCTCAATTCGCTCCAGATCAAACATGTCAAAATTAATGGCGGCGGAACGACCGATATAGACACCATCGAGAAACAGCGCTATGGAATTATCCAAGCCGGCGCCATCGTCTGCCGAACTCACGCCGCGCAATGCGATGATCGCCTGGCCTGGTGCAAACTCACCGTAAGTCATGTTTGGCACACGCAAGGCAATGGTCGCCGGATCGAAGATATCGGCTCTATCCAATTCTGCGCCACTGATTGCCGTGACGGAAATAGGAATGTCCTGTATGTTTTCCGTACGATGAGTGGCTGTAACCAAAACCTCCTCTAACTGTCCGGTATTTTGCTCTTCATCCTGTGCGTTCGCCGTGCCAAAGATGGCAACGGCTGCCAGCAGTCCCAGACCACACTTCAAAATTTCACCTTTTCTACTCACTGTTCTCTCCCTCATCCACAGGTTAGCCATCGTTTATATACTGCACGAATGTTTTAAGCTTAAAGTAATTTGCACGACCTCCTCGATCACGGTTTCATATTGCATTACTCCCATGCTGAATCGTTTTGTCGTGTTGTTTTTGTTATCCCCGGCAAAATGATACAAGAATTCAAGTCAAATTTCAGATTTTGTAATACTAATGAAATGACAGCCAGTGTGATGTCCATATAAAAGAGGACAACCCGGTCTTACAAAATACGGGTTCGCAAATTACCCGCTACTGATTTCTTTGCGGTGGCCGCCCGTCGAAGCCGATGATGCTTTCCAGGGTTTTAGCCACGGCCAAAAGCCGCCGGTCTGAGTGCTCCGGCCCATCGATTTCCATACCCACCGGCAGACCCGACGCTGTCAGGCCGGCGGGCAGGCTTAAGCCAGGCAGTGCTGCAATCGATGCAGGATCCGTATTGTGGATATAGCTTAGAAGCGTTGGAACCTGCTCACCGTTCAGCTCAACCGTTTCCAGGCTGCCTTCTATCGGGCGGGCAGGCAGAATCGTGGTTGGAAAAATAATTGCATCAAGCTCCTGGTTAGCGAAAAGCTCCCGGAAATTCTTCCTGAGCTGCTCCCGGGCATCCATCGCCGCTGCGTAAACTTCGTCAGTAATCCTGTCCTCGCCGGTCACCATGCCAAACACGCCGTGTACATCCGGGCTGGCAACGGCAGCCGACAATTCGGCAAAATTTACCCCGGTATCAAATTCCTCCAGGTAAGCAGGCAGATCTCTTTCCACCTCATAGAGCGCGATCGGAAACGCACTCGATTCAAGCAAATTGCCAATATCCGGAACCTCTGTCTCGATCAATTGCACGCCAGCCTCGCGAATCCGGGCAAGAACAGCTTCGATAACAGCGGCTGTTTCCTGATCAAGGTTCTCGTAATAAAAAGCTCGTGGCACACCGAGCCGGATCTCGCTTGCCGCTATGGCTGTGACCGGCTCTTTAGCCGCTACAATAACGTCATCCAGCACGATCAGGTCAGAAACAGTACGAGACAGCAAGCCGATGGTGTCCCGTGTATGTGAAATTGGCGTAACCGCTTCCGATGGGTAACGCCCGGAACTGGGGCGAAAACCAACAATGCCTGTTAGTGCCGGGGGTATGCGAACGGAGCCGCCCGTATCGGTACCCAGTCCGGCCGGCACGATTCCGGCCGAGATTGCGCTCGCCGTACCGCCACTGCTGCCGCCCGGAATCAGGCTGGGATCAAAAGGATTTCTGACCGCGCCGAATGCGGCATTGTTGCTGGTAATCCCGAATGCAAGCTCGTGCAGATTTGTCTTGCCGAGAATAATGGCTCCTGCTGCTTCGAGCCGGGCGACGACTGTGTTGCTGACAACCGGCACAAAGTCTTTCAGGCTTGGCGTGCCAGCCGTATTGGGCATTCCGGCAACGTGTATGTTGTCTTTAACGACCAGTGGAATACCATGCAGTGGACCACGGATCTCACCATCTGTACGCGAGAGATCAAGTTCTTCCGCTTTCGCGACGGCCCCTTCAGCATCCAATGTGATGAAAACATTCAGGTCGGCGAACTGCCTGGACCTTGAAATCAAATCAGCGACAATCGCTGCGCTGCTGGTGTCGCCGCTGTCCATCAGGGACGACAGGGAGACGATATCCGGATATGCCGGAATGGAGACGGGTGTCATGAGTTCATCGGGTGCAGGTGCTTTCTGATCGGGTTCAGGTGATTTCGAACAGCCTGATAATGCGAGCATGAGTGCTGGTAAAACGTAATATGCTTTCAAAACTTCTCCAATGTGGGAGCATCATTGTAAGAGGTCCCTTGGGGCCGAAAGGCTCCGGAATATTACAAGAGCGGTCGGCCCCAAGGGACCTCTTACATGGTCAGTTTAGCGCCAATCTCGCTTTGAGAGAATTTTCGAGCCTGTTTCTCTGCAAGCCCGCTGGCATACAAGGCGGCGCCGTAGGCGCCGCAATATTGTGCGTCTTCAATGAGAACTGCGCGCTGGTCCGGTAATTTTTCTTTGAACAGATCCAGTAACACCGGATTGAAGTTCATCACACCACCTGAAAAGACGACGGTATCGGTGTTAAGACTTGTCATTTCAAGAATTCTCTGGACCACCGACGCATAAAGCGCATGGATCAGGTTTTCCAGGCGTTCGCCGTGCATCAGGATCTTTATGACTTCCTGCCCCGAGAACACCGTGCAGTAGCTGTTGAGCGTCATTTCCTTGTCGTGCGCACTGGCAAGATCCGTCAGATCTTCGAGCCTGACTTCGAGGCGATGCGCCAGTTCCTCGATAAAAGCGCCGGTCCCGGCCGCACATTTGCGATTGATGACGAACTGGCCCACCCGGCCATCGTGGACTTCAATAACCTTGGAATCCTGGCCGCCGATGTCGACAATTGTGTAAGGCCCTTCGAGTTGCAACTGCTGCTGCGCTCCGAGGAAATGCGCGCTGATTTCGGTTAGTTTACCGTGGGCAAAGTCGATATGGTTCCTGCCGTAGCCGGTTACCACCAGGGTATGATTTTCCTTGACGTTTTGCTGGTCATCCGACAGCGGTGACAAGACCGAATCATCACCTGACAAGGTTTTACGTACATGTTCCATCAATGGGAAAAGAGTACGCCCCTTGCGTTTGTGCAAAATCTTCCCTTCGCTATCGCATACACAGACCTTGATCTGCGTGCTGCCGCAGTCCACACCCCAGAAGAAAGGTCCACTGTGGTTTGTTGCGTCCAATGTCGTACCAGCGCTACCCATATCAAAGTGTCTCTACGAAGGCCTCGATAATAGTGGCTGACTGTTCGTCCGAGAAACAGCGCAAATCGCACAGATCGCCGTTGATTATTACCGCCGGAATTCCACTCTCCCGCAAGCGGGCTGGAAGATTGTACTGGCTGTTGCTGTTGTTCGGGCAGGTCTTGGCCTCGTGGAAAACCACACCGTCTATGGCGTATTCATCCACCAGTTTACGGATGTAGTCTTCCTTGTAACGGTCATTGCGGTTGATAAAAATC
>Ga0209013_10005162_pt1 | contig 11296 bp, 10 predicted proteins | sample Cruoilmetagenom2_FD_187291 | JGI IMG/M metagenome (GOLD analysis project Ga0209013, IMG submission 187291) | Oil polluted marine microbial communities from Coal Oil Point, Santa Barbara, California, USA - Sample 2 (SPAdes) (version 2) | ecosystem: Environmental > Aquatic > Marine > Oil seeps ...
TAAAGATATAAACGAAGGTAATATTTCTGAAGCACCGATCCGAAAAAGTGTCAAAGAGATGAGACAGGACACCTGGCTGGTCAATGTCCTTAGGAATGCTGTAGATCACACGATGGACGAGTATGGTTGGGCAAATCTTGCAGATATAGGTACCTATATCAACAACTCTACTTCATTCTCTCCTATCAACTATGGATATAAGAAGTTAAGTAATCTCATTAAAGAGATAGATCTGTTCGATATTGCTTTTGATGATGTGAGTAAACAGATGAGCATACGTGATAAGAGGTTAGGAAATTAAATCCTCTTCTCTCTTTTTTTTCTTCTTCTCTTTTGGTTCAGGTTCTACAAACTCAGTTTTAATAAGTCCTGCTTCATGTAAGAATTGAGAAGGTTTATAGTCTATTTTCTTCATCTTATCGTACTTTGCCAAGGAAAGATAGAGTTTATCCATTGCACGCGTCACAGCCACATAAAAGAGCCTGCGCTCCTCTTCTATGCTACTCATCATCTTTCTGTTTGGGAATCTTCCATCAACAAGATCGACAACAAAAACTTCGGGAAATTCTAAACCTTTACTGGCATGTACAGTAAGCAGGTTAACCCCCTCACCTTCACTCAGTTCTCCACCACCTAAAACCATAGCATTTACAAAACGACTTAGCTCCTGATATTGTCGTGACAGGTCCAAAAGAAGTCTGGCTTTTCTCTCTATACGTTCTTTTGCCTGCTTTTTTTTCTCCAAGTCTACTTCACCCGACTTGAGCCTTCCTCTTTGTGAAGAGAGCATTTCAACAATACCTTCATAAAGTTTGGAAGAGATGGCTCTTCTAAGTACATTTGTAGGATTTTTCTCATTTTTAACAGCAGTCATGAAAATATGAAAATCTTTAAAAAATTTGACACCATCCTGTATGATCTTGGGGTGTTTAAGCAAAGGATGACTATAAATATCATGATGCAGGTCCAAGTGTTTAAATCTTGCAGCAGAGCCTATTTCATGGTCATCATCAAAAAGCCCAAGCTGTACATTTTTATTGGGGTTTAATTTAGGCAGATCATGTACTTTCGGATAAAGCACACCTTGCATAAAACTTCCATTTCCAAAATGCATAAAACATTGAAAAAATTCTTTGGAGAGTGCAGAGCCAACACCTGAAGCATATTCAAACACATGAATGAATGCCATCATATCTTTAGGATTTACCATAAGTGCAAGCAGATCAAGGAGGAACTTTATCTCTTTTGCATCAAAAAAGCTTGTACCACCTTTTCGTTTACAAGGTATACCTACTTCACGTAGACATGCTTCTATACCATCAGCAGAAGAATTATTTCTAAATATAACTGCTATCTGATCATTAGGAACATGTGTATGTTTAATGCTTTGGGCAATTGCCTGATACTGTTCAAACAGATCGTTATACATAAGAAGTCTTGGGGGGTGTGTTTTTCCGTGTCTTCCTACTTCCAGTTTTTTAGGGTAAATACGTTCATTACGTTCTATGACACGGTTCGCCAATGAGAGTATCGGCGCAGTGGAACGATAGTTTGTCTTAAGTGTAAAAACCTGTGCATCAGGATAACGTTTTGAGTAGGTAGCAATATTTTCAATATTTGCCCCATTAAAGGCATAAATACTCTGATCGTAATCACCTACACAAAAGAGTGAACGTGGTTTAAGTGTGTCAATTAACGCACCTTGCAAAGTATTTGTATCTTGATATTCATCTACAAGTACCTCTTGAAAAGGTATGGTGTTTTCTTCCAAATGGCTTTTCATACGTAAAAGAAGGTCATTAAAGGAAGCAAAGCCATAATCGATCTTCTCTCTCTCAAACTCTTCAGCAATATCCATATAGGCATCCATGATCACTTCATGTTCCGGATACTTTTCTAAAAACCATACATCAAAACCCTCTAGAGAGGCATTTTGGTACAAAGAATACATTTCATACAGATACGTTGCAGAAAAGGGTGCAAGGGGAAGATTCATACGTTCAAAGTTTCTTTTCTCATAAATACTTCTGAAAAGTGTTTTTAACTCTGAAGGTTGTTTGAGAGCAAGGTTTGGATGTAACTCTTTAAGCCAACGGTAACTTACAGCATGAAAAGTGCCAGACTCTATTTGTGATACGACTTTTTTGGGAAAGAAACGCTGAAGACGGGCTATCATCTCACCTGCAGCTTTATTTGTGAAAGTAAGCAGCAAGATGCTTGAAGGCTCTATTCCACTTTGTAAAAGATGCGCAATACGCCCTACAATAGTAGAAGTTTTACCCGTTCCCGCAGAGGCAATAATAAGATTGTGTCCTAAAGGTGCTGTAGCAGCACGCAGCTGATCTTCGTTGAGCGAGCTAAGTGGCAACTATTTATGACCAATAATATAGTAAGTATTTTTATTGTCAACTTTTTTAAGTTCAAGTTTGTATTTATCTGCCCAGTGTTTGACCAGTTCGGTAAAGGCTGAAAGGTTATCTGCATTACTGTCTTCATGACATTTTATTTTCAGATGATCTTCAGAATTTGACATAGCGATAAACCCTTTTTCTACAGCCAACGCATCATTAAAAGAAGGTATATGAGGTGAAAATTTATCGAAACCATCCGTATTTGAAATAATATTATTGATCTGATTGAGTGTTTGTTCGCTTTTTGTATATCCAAGTTGCATCAATAGTGCTTCCGGTGTTAAATCAAGGTGCATATTTATCCTCTGTATTGATTTTTTAAGAGAAAAGGATTGTAACAAATTTTTGATTAGTTAAAGGAAATATATTAAAGTTAGGGAAGAAGAAATTTCCCTAATGTTAAAAGAGTGTTTCAGATGGAATTTCAACTCTATCTATGAGATCTTTATAATGTTCGAGATTTTGAAATGCTTTTTCATAACGCCAGCGTAAAACAAATTCTATAATTTCATTTTTAAGTACAACGTCTAAAGTTTCAGCTTTTCCAAAATAACCCAAGGAAATATTTTTTGCTTTCTTCTTACCGTTTTTATCCGGTTCATAGGTAATGGCAATAACCTGAATATATTTTCCCTCACGTACTTCACCAAAATCATCTTCCTTCAGTCCAATACCGGAAAGATTCATAGCTTTATAAACAAATATCTTATCAAAATCCGGAGACTTTTCAAAGATCTTTAATTTTTCATAAAGGACTTTAACCCGTACAATATTATCTCCACGTACATCTTCTGTATTTATAGTTTTTTTTGTAACAGAAATAGTTTTTACCGGTTTTTCAATAACTTCTTTTGGACTTACTTTTTCTTCTTCGTGAAGAGGTTCAGAAACAGTATCTTTCTGCTCTAGTTTCTCTTCCAAGCGACTTGTAAGTGCCCTAAGTTTATCTAAACTACTAGACATGAAGCTTCCTTTATTATTTATAATTAAAGTCTAGCAACCCGGCTATCTACGTGAGACCCGTGGCTTTCCGTCCCTGCTTCACAACAGGTTTGGCAAATATTAGATAATATAGTACATAATATTAGTTAATAGAGAGATTAAACCATAGTTAATAATATGAATTTTTCTATTTTTTAATGTAAAGTTAGAGATTGTTTTAGATATTTTTTAATATATTTTAAACATATCTTCCCCTTAACGATACTTTAGATAAAATCTTTTTCAATATAGATAGTATGTAAGGAAACAAGGTATGGATTATTTAGAAATAAATGGTGGGAATAAGTTAAGTGGGTCAGTGACGATAAGTGGAGCAAAAAATGCAGCACTTCCAATTATTGCAGCAACGATTTTAAGTGATACAGAAGTAACACTTACCAACTTACCCAATGTTGTAGATATACGTACCCTACTCAAACTCCTGACCATGCTCGGTGGTAATGTAGATCATAAAGATACCGTTGCACATATTAATAATGGTAGTATCAATTCGACTAAAGCAGTCTATGAGATCGTTTCACAAATGAGAGCTTCTATTTTGGTTCTTGGTCCGCTTCTGGCAAGGTTTGGAGAATGTGAAGTGAGTTTGCCTGGTGGTTGTGCCATTGGTCAACGTCCTATTGACTTACACCTAAAAGCTTTAGAAGCAATGGGAGCTGTTATTGAAATAAAAGCTGGATATGTTCATGCTATGGCTCCAGAAGGACTTAAAGGTGCCAATATTATCTTTGACAAGATCACCGTAGGTGGTACTGAGAACATTGTAATGGCAGCTGCTCTTGCAAAAGGTACAACAACCATTATTAATGCAGCTAAAGAACCTGAAGTCGTACAACTTTGTGAAATGATCGCTGATGCCGGTGTGAAGATAGAAGGTATCGGTACCCATGAATTGATAATCCATGGTACAGACAGAGAAGCACTTCACTTTAAAACGGTTGATATTATTCCTGATCGTATTGAAGCAGGGACATATCTTTGTGCAGGTGCTATCACCCACTCTTCTATCACACTGAACAAAGTCAACCCTCAGCATCTCAGAGCAGCAACAGATAAACTAGAATCTATGGGATGTACATTTGATATAGGTGAAGACAGTATGACAATACACCCTCCTAAAGAACTAAAACCTGTGAATCTCATTACCATAGAGTACCCCGGTTTCCCTACCGATATGCAGGCACAGTTTATGGCTGTAGCTGCGATGGCAGAGGGTGAAAGCATCATTGAAGAGCGTCTTTTTGAGAACCGTTTTATGCATGTAAGTGAGCTTAACCGTTTAGGTGCAGATATATGGCTCAAAGGCAGCATTGCAGCTGTTAAGGGTGTAGATAAACTCTACGGTGCAGATGTTATGGCAACAGATCTCAGGGCCTCTTCAGCACTTGTTCTTGCTGCACTTGTAGCAGAAGGCACAACCAATGTACGTCGTATCTATCACTTAGATCGTGGATATGATGACTTGGAAGGTAAACTCTCTGCCTTGGGTGCAGATATTACCAGAAAACAAGAGGAAAGATAGTGCTATGGCAAAAGAGATAGAAAGAAAATTCCTGGTAGATACCTCTAAACTCCCTACTCTTCCAAAAGGCCATATTATGAAGCAAGGTTATATTCCTACACAGGGTATCACCGTACGAGCCAGGATCAGTGATGATCAGGCTTTCCTCACACTCAAAGGCAGAGCAACAGGACTATCACGATCTGAATTTGAATACCCTATTCCCATAGAAGATGCACAACAGATCCTTGACGAGCTTTGTGCACATCCTCTCATAGAAAAAATCCGCTATCTCATCCCTTATGGAGATCATACATGGGAACTGGATATATTTGAAGGTGCCAATGAAGGATTGGTAGTTGCAGAGATAGAACTTTCTAGTGAAGATGAAGAATTCAAGCTACCTATCTGGACGACAGAAGAGGTCTCTCATGATACAAAATACCGTAATTCAAACCTTATACGTCACCCTTTTAGTAACTGGGATATCTAATCTAAATTAGTCCCTCTAAGTACATCTAGCACATTCGTCGCATAGCACCCTTTAGGTAAAACAAAAGAGAGTTCATAATGTGCTTTCTCTTCCACGTAGTTTTTTGTGATCTCGGTGACTTGTATCCATGCGTATCGTCTGGCACCGTTTAAGTTCATCTCTTCAGCATATGGTGCTTCTATAAGTCCTGCCGTAGCTTCTGCTAGTTTTGTTTTCTTCCCGGGAAGTAGCCCCGCAGGTGCAATGTCTTTACGCTCAAAACGTTTTGCTTCTTCTTCCAAGTTCTCTACATTAAACAAACGTCCATAAGGGTAATGCATCATTACATCACCCTCTACAAGTTTAAAGAAGTTAGGCTGATCTTTGGTTCCCTGGAGTGAACCTTCAGGTAGTTTCATTATCTGTTCTGTTTCAGCTTCAGTGAACTTTTCAAGCAAGTGGTTAAGTTCCATACGCTTGGAGAGCCATCCGTTAAACAAGTAGCTTTGATATGATCCCATCAAAAATTCTTTAGTTTTTCTGTCACGTATTTTAAGTGTTCCGTCTATAAGCTTTTTACCATCAACCCAATTGTTCCCATCTGTTCCAAAACGCTGGTATCCAAAATAATTTGGTACACCATTAGCTTTAATCCACTTCAACACAGAGTCAAGCTTGTCTTTTTGTACACCAAGTACCTTTTTAAGACGGATGCTAAAACGGTTACCCTTTAAATGCCCTACGCGTATCTTGTTATTATGGCGTACGGTGTCGAGTATCTTTATCTTATCATGGGTAAAGGCTTTAAGCTTCTCTTCATGCACAGCCATCACTGAAATGTACTGTATGGTCATCGCATGTTTATCTTTAAGCCCTGCATAGCCCATATCACGTCTGCGTATACCTACATGGTTAGAAATAGCATCAAGCATTTCCCAGGTGGTCATCTCTTTTTTACGTACTTTAAGCACAAGATGTTCACCTTCACCTGTGAACTCATAAAGAGGTATCTCTTCAACGGTAAAATCTCTTGGTGAAGAGTTAAATACAAATTCGTTTTTTACGTTTAACGGATAGATTAGCTGCATATTTTTCTTTCATGTTTTATTAAGTGCTATTTTATCTGTTGAAGCTGTGAAAGCATATTAAACGACTATACTTTTTAGGAAAGTGATGGAAAAAACAGTTTGGATCACTTTATATTCACAATACATACACATTTATATGACACTATATGAAATAAGAAAAATTTTCAATAAAAAGGTGAAATCATGAAAAAGATAAATATTTTAGCTCTACTTCTGTTAACTGCCCTGCTTTTTAGCTCTACACAACTTTTGGCTAGAAGTTCTGCTGTTGTATATTCACATAATTATCAAATAGACCAAGATCTTGATCTAAATGCTGTCGCATCTATATTTGGTGATTCAAGAGACCTGTATGACTTTGAAAGACGTTTAAATGATCCATTCTACCAAATATCAAATCTTGATCTTAACCATGATGGATATGTGGACTATTTGCGTGTTATAGAGACTATAGACGGTAATTTACATTTTATAGTTATTCAAGCAGTTATAGGAAAGAGACGTTTTCAGGATATAGCTACTATAGAAGTCTATAAGAACTATAACCAAACATATGTTCAGGTTGTGGGTAACACTTATATCTATGGTCCAAACTATATCATAGAGCCTATATACTCATATATACCAGAAATATTTAGAATATTTTGGAAACCAAGATATTATCGTCCATATTACTCTAATTACAGATGGAGACATTATCCGTCTTATTATAGACCTTGGCGTCCGGTACCTGTACCGTACTATCATAGACACATTAGAAAGCATATAAGTCATGCACATAGCTATAGATATACAAAGCATAGAAGAGCCAAACATCCTAGAAAGATACATAATAGAGTTAAACAAAATGATTATGCAAAAAAATATCCAAACAGATCATATAAGCGTAGAACAAGTCATAAAAAAAGTGTAAAAAAAATAGATAACAGAACTTATAGACAGAAAGAGAGAACAAAGAAGACAAAGCATAGACCTGTAAATAGATCAGCTACACCAAAAACAAGAACATATAACTCTGTAAACAGATCAACAAAACAAAAAAGGAAAACTTCTAACTCTGCACACAGATCCACTGTAAAACAGGCAGTAAAACCTAGAACACGATCAAGATCAGTAGATAAACATAAAACTCCATATAGAAAAGATGTAAAAAAACCTATCAGACCTACCGACAGGTATATGAACAGACAGGAGATCCAACAAAGATCTATATCAAGAGAGAGGAGACAGTAACTGATTTAAGTCAATTACAGCACAGTTTTTGTATACTCCATTTCATAAAATATAAGGTTTTTAAATTTGAAATTTAACAATAAAAAGGTCATCATTTTCGACTTGGACGGTACGCTTATTAACAGTGCTCCAGACCTGTCATTGGCAGTGAATCACATGCTACAGACATTAAACCGTGATACTTTTTGTGATGATGTCATACATGGATGGGTAGGAAATGGTGCAAAAATACTCGTACAGCGTGCTTTATCGGGACAAAGTATGATAGATGAAAACCTTGATACAGTTCTATCGGCTAAAGCACTCGATATTTTTTTAACTTTTTATGCAGAAAATCTATGTATCTCTACGGTTGCTTACCCCCATGTCCCGGTTACATTGAAAATATTAAAAGGGATGGGGTATCGTTTGGCTATTGTTACCAACAAACCTTTTGTTTTTGTAGCACCTATTTTAGAAGGTTTGGAGCTTGATACTTTGTTTGAACTTATTTTAGGTGGTGACAGCCTAGCTCAAAAAAAGCCAGATCCTATGCCTTTACTACATGTATGTAAGATATTAGATGTTACTGCAGAACAATGTGTGATGGTGGGTGACTCTAAAAATGACATCTTGGCAGCCAATGCCTGTACTATGCAGAGTGTGGGTGTGACTTATGGTTATAATTATGGTGAAGATATCGATTCTTACAATCCTGATATTGTCGTTGATGACTTTGCCGATATTCTTAAAACTTTTTAATTGAGACTATGATGATAAATGAAAAAGCAAAAATTGCAATTGTCGGTGGTGGTGTAGCAGGATCAAGCATAGCTCTCTATCTGGGTCAGCTTGGTTTGAATGTTACACTCTTTGAGAAAGAAACTAGTCTGGTAAATGGACCACCATTTTGCCATCTTCATGCCGGTGGTAATCTGTACCGAGAAATATCTGATGAGCAATGTATCAAATTACTTAAACAATCTATAGATTTTTTACATTTTTATCCATTTGTAGTTGACTATCGTCCTACAGTCATCGTCCTACCTAGAAGTGATAGCAGCAGACCTGATGCACTATTACCACGTTTGGAATTACTCAAAGGTGAATATGAAGCACTCATTGCAGCTGATGTAAATAATAAAGTACTAGGTGAAAGTAGTGATTATTACAAACTCTATAGCCGTGATGAGATAGAGCTTCTTAAAGAACAATCTATCGTTGTAAAACCACAAAGCTCTGATGAGTGGATGATACCCGTAGCAAAGAACATTGACTTAGATAAAGTACAGTTCCCACTTATCATGGTGCAGGAGTACGGACTTAACCTCTTTCGTTTAGCAGCAGGTGCATCACTGGCACTTGAACAGCTGGACTCTGTCACCCTTCGAACAAAGACCATTGTGAGTAATATACAAGAAAAGTGTAATAGCAATGCTTGGAACATTACCTACATCAAAGAGGATGAAACCCATCACGAAAGCTTTGATTATCTCATTAACGCAGCAGGGTTCAGAACAGGTAAGATAGATGACCTTCTTGGTGCTCCCTGTAAGGCTATGGTGGAGTTTAAGGCAGCTTATGTAAGTAAATGGGAAGAGTATAATGGCACACTCTTCCCTGAGATCATTTTTCATGGTGAGCGTGGTACACCACAAGGAATGGGACAGTTTACCCCTTACCCCGGCGGATACTTTCAGCTTCATGGCATGACAAAAGATATTACCCTCTATGAAGATGGTTTGGTTGCAAATACAGCCCTAAGCTGTCAACCACAACTGGGTCAAAACTTCATTGAGAAGATAGAAAAGTCATGGACCAAAGAAGAGACAGCACAGCGTACTAACTCTGCCATCAAGCACCTGTCACAGTTCATCCCTGCATTCTCTAATGCCAGTGTAGGTTCCAAGCCACTCTTTGGAGCACAGCAGATCCCTGGTGATGACCCTACTTTACGTGTAGCAGAGGTCTCTTTCCCTGCTCAGCGTTATGCCAGATGTGAGATCGTTAAAGTCTCTTCGGTTATGGATATGATAGATGCCATCATAAAAGAGTTTATACAGCTTACTTATCTAGACAGTTCAGTGCAGGGTAAAAGAGCTGCTAAGTATTTAAAAAGTTTAACAGAGGCTAATATTTCAGACTATGCCCAGACACTTTGTAAGGAACGAGATTATCCTCTTTGTCTGGCAAACAGAAATGTTTCAGACCATCAACGCAAAGTTGATTGAAAATGATGACTTTTACAGCTGAATCTATTATTATTTTCAGCTACTTCTGCAAAGACAGTTAAAGGTAGTTCTAGAGCTTTAGCCATACTTTTTAGCGCTTCTAAATTCTCTTTTTTAAACCCTATAAGCATTTCATACTCTTCCCCTGAAAAGCCTATATTATCATTGATAGTTTTTAATATATTAAATCCATATCCATTAATATTAAGTAACTTGTTCGTATCACAGTAAAGACCGTCAGAGATATCCATTCCTACTTTTAAAAATGGTCTTGCTTTCTCTATAAATTCTGCCCTTAATACAGGTTCATAAAAACGTGAATTATTAGAGATTTTCTCCCCTCTGCAAAGTGCATCCAAATCTCTTTTACTCTCACCTAAATTACCGGTAAAAGCAAGCAGATCACCCTCTTCCAAACCTTTACGTAAAAGAGGATCATTACTATGAGAAATGATCGTAATAGAAAGATGAAGTTTATCTCCCCCTACTGTATCACCACCGATGATCTCACAACCATATTCATTTGCTGTTGATTCTAAACTTTGAGTCAGTTCATCTATTTCATCATTAGAGATATTTTTAGGTAATGAAACTGTTACAAGTGCAAACTTCGGCTCTGCATTCATAGCAATGGCATCTGAAAGGTTGATAAGCATCGCTTTTCGTCCTATCTGAGCCATACTCATCCACTCACGTTTAAAATGCACATCTTCGAAGAAGGCATCCATGCTATAGAGGGTATCTCCCACGACAGCAGCATCATCTCCTATGTATTTTGAGCTTAGTTGATTTATGAGGTAATGTTCTTTGTCTATCTTTGTTTCACTTGGCATTTAGGACTTTCCTGCTTAATTTTGAACGATATCATTCATTTTATTGGCAAAATTGTAACATAGTTAAATCTATTTATCTTTAGTATAGTCTGAGATTATTAAACCATATCAAACCTTGGATATAATCTTCACAATAACGTTCAAGGAATAACTATGCAACCTATACTAGAAATCAAAGCATTCTTTTTTAATGCTAAAACAGACTACCTCCCTTACTATAAAAACTTCAGCATTAAATTGGCAGAAGAGATGAAAACCAAAGACATTTTAGCTTTCATTCAAGAGCAAAATGAGAACTTTATGTACCCTGAAGAGAATCTTATCTTTAAAATCAACGGCTTAGTGAGTGATGGAGAGCAGAGTATGAGTGAAGTAGTAGAAAGATTGGGGACATCACTACAGATTGACCCTGTAAACTCTTACCGTTCAAGCAATGGACTCATCATCGATGACAGTGACTTCATGAAAAGTTATGAGATCTTAGCACCTTTTGCTTCTGATGAAGACTTAGAGTACTATAAGACACTTTATGCCCTGCACTATGCT
>Ga0209013_10005163_pt1 | contig 11294 bp, 11 predicted proteins | sample Cruoilmetagenom2_FD_187291 | JGI IMG/M metagenome (GOLD analysis project Ga0209013, IMG submission 187291) | Oil polluted marine microbial communities from Coal Oil Point, Santa Barbara, California, USA - Sample 2 (SPAdes) (version 2) | ecosystem: Environmental > Aquatic > Marine > Oil seeps ...
CGCCTTGCCCCTCGGATCAAATGTGAAATCGCTGCTCCTGCGCAAGCTCGTCACAAACAAAAGCGCTTGTGGTGGCTGAGGAGCTGCCTCCTCGCGATTCCCCATTTGCTGCCTTACGCAGTAACAGGCGCTTTCGCTTTTGTCCGTTGGTGTATTTTTACAGTTATTGAATGTTTTTGTCTTATTATTGACTAAAAATAGCATTTTCTGTATGATGAAGTTGCTGACTTAAGATCAATCTCTGCATTGAAACTAAAGTCACCGCGTAGGTAGGAGGAAAGATAAGCGCGTAAAAATCAGGAAAAAAATTATAGCGCCAGAGCTGAAGAAATTGGACGAAATATATCTTTAGCAGACGAGGTGGAGGTTATCGAACATTCGGCGGATACCTCCCGACCGTATTTGCCCGGTTGTTATTCTTTTTCAGAAACCATTCGAGTGATCGGGTGACAAAGGGAAAAAGAAGGCATTCTTAGCTGAATAAGTATTTAGATGTATAAAACTTGTTTTGACTTGAATGTAACGGAGGAAAAAATTATGTGTGGAATTGTAGGATATATTGGTGAAATAGATGCAAAAGAAATTCTATTAAAAGGTTTAGAGAAATTAGAATATCGCGGGTATGACTCAGCAGGTATTGCGGTTTTAAATAAGGATGGCGTAATCATTTTCAAGGAAAAAGGACGTATTGCTGATTTACGTGACGTAGTAGACGAAGACGTAGATGCAAAACTTGGAATTGGTCACACTCGTTGGGCAACACATGGTGTTCCTAATCAGTTAAATGCCCATCCCCATCAAAGTACTACTAAACGTTTTACACTTGTGCATAACGGCGTAATTGAAAACTACCATTTAATGAAAAAAGCATATTTATCAGAAATTGATATGGCTTCTGATACAGATACCGAAGTAATTGTGCAACTGATTGAAAGATTTTCAAAAGACGGTCTATCTACGTTAGATGCACTAAGAAAAACATTACATCTAATTCACGGATCATACGCTCTTGCTCTTATCGATAAAGAAGATGCAGATACCATTTATGTGGCTAAAAACAAATCTCCACTTCTTGTAGGTTTAGGAGAAGGGTTCAATGTAGTAGCTTCTGATGCTATGGCAATGCTTCAAGTAACAGAACAATACGTAGAGCTTCATGACCAAGAAATCGTAATCGTGCATAAGGATTCTGTAGAAATTCAAAAACTTGATGGAATTATAGTAGAACGTGCATCTTATAAAGCAGAACTAGATATGAGCGATATTGAAAAAGGAACATATCCTCACTATATGTTAAAAGAAATGGATGAGCAGCCAGCTGTAATCCGTAAAATAGTTAAAGCATACCAAAATGAACTAGGCCAACTTTCAATTGACCCAGCTATTTTAGAAGCACTTCATGATGCTGACCGTTTGTATATTATCGCTGCAGGAACTAGCTATCATGCAGGTCTAATCGGTAAAGAATATTTCGAAAAAATCGCAGGTATTCCAGTAGAAGTGCATATTTCTAGTGAATTTGGCTACAACATGCCATTACTTTCTGAAAAACCGTTATTTATGTTCATTACGCAATCAGGAGAAACTGCAGATAGCAGACAAGTACTTGTGAAAATTACGGAAAAAGGATATCCTACGATTACTATGACAAACGTAAAAGGATCAACACTTTCACGTGAAGCAGATCATACGCTTTTATTACACGCAGGTCCGGAAATTGCTGTTGCTTCTACCAAAGCATATGTTGCACAAGTTGCAGTATTAATGGTAACCGCTTCAGTGTACGCACAATCTCAAAACAAAAACTTAGATTTTGATGTTGTGAAAGAACTTGGTATTGCAGCAAATGCTGTGCAAACAGTCGTGGATTCGAAGGAAGAAATGGAAAAAATCGCAAAAGAATTTTTAGAGACAACTAGAAATGCATTCTTCATCGGACGTAATGTTGACTTCTATGTAAGTTTAGAAGGTGCATTAAAACTAAAAGAAATTTCTTATATTCAAGCAGAAGGATTTGCTGGTGGGGAATTAAAACACGGTACAATCGCATTAATCGAAGACGGTACACCAATATTCGCTCTAGCAACTCAACAAGCTGTTAGCCTAAATATTCGAGGTAACGTAAAAGAAGTAGTAGCACGTGGTGCAAATCCATGTATTATTTCGATGGAAGGTCTTGCTGAAGAAGGAGACCGCTTCGTACTACCAAGAGTACATGAACTATTCTCACCACTTGTATCGGTAGTACCATTGCAACTTATCAGCTACTACGCAGCATTGCATAGAGACTGTGACGTCGATAAACCAAGAAACTTGGCGAAGTCTGTTACTGTAGAATAATAGAGTTCTAGATAAAGATGTTGTTGTTAAATGGCAAAAAAGTCGGGTACTGACATGTTCAATCGAAAAGTTTAATTTAAAGCACGACCCAGGTTTTATTGGGTCGTGCTTTTTTACATGAAAGAATACTTTTATAGAGTAAAGGAATTTACCAAGTTTATTTAAAATTATGTTATTGTAAAGCTGAGGGAAATTTTAGGATATAATAATTGGAATTATTTAACTAACGAAACAGGTTAATTTAACAAATAGTAATAACTTTATTGTAAAATAATACAGTATAGATTAAATAGTTTAAAGGAGAAAATAGTGGATATTAGAATTTTAAATTCATTTGAAGATGCAGGAAAATATCGTAGTATTAGACTTGAATCTCTAAAAAATACACCTGAAGCATTCGCTTCGAGTTATGGAGAAGAAAAAGACTTATCAATTGAAGAATTTAAGAATAAGTTTCAATCGAAGTCCTCTTTTACGTACGGAGCTTTTGATAAAGGAGAACTAGTTGGAATCATAACTTTATATCAAGAAAAGTTAAATAAACTACGACATAGAGCACATATTGGAGCAATGTACGTTTCTCCCTCTAAAAGGGGTTTAGGAATTGGGAAGATTTTAATGGAAGAAGCAATAAAGAAAGCAAAAAGTATAGAAGATTTGGAACAGGTATATTTAGCGGTTGTTTCAACAAATGAATCAGCAAAAAAACTGTATTCATTATTGGGATTTGAATTTTTTGGTACAGAGAAGAAAGGTTTAAAGTTAGAAAATAATATTTATTTTGATGTAGATTTTATGATTTTATATTTATAAGCGAAAAAATAATATAGTGAAACTGGTAACAAAAAGAATAGGATTACTTTTTATAGTAAACAAACGAGAATCATTGAATTTTCATGCTTGTTTCAGACGCAAGGACAAAAACCAATTTTAGGAGAGAATGACATGGAAGCTTTTGCAGAATACTTAGCACATATTGATAACCCACAACATCGGGATCGTACGGAAGAAGTTTTGGCTTGGGTAACTAGGAAATTTACAAATTTAGAGCCAAAAATTGCATGGAACCAGCCTATGTTTACCGATCATGGCACATATATTATTGGCTTTAGCATAGCTAAAAAACATTTGGCGGTTGCCCCTGAAAGTGCGGGGATTAATCATTTTTCAGATGATATTGTGCAGGCTGGCTATGATCATACTAAGCAGTTGGTGCGTATCCCGTGGGATAGTCCGGTTGATTTCTCATTACTGGAGAAAATGATCAAGTTTAATATTTTGGATAAGGCAGACTGTTCAACCTTTTGGCGTAAATAAAGAAATTAGATCTTATTGACACAAAAGTGGACCGTTGACTATGTAGTAGCGGAAATCCCTTCCAATTTTAACGAATAAAAATAGGCTTGTTCTCTAAAATGAGACAAGCCTATTTATATATATCCTTAAAATAAATTCATAATCCTTTACATACCCCCCAAGGGTACTGTATTATAAATATAAAGAATAGGAGGTTGGCTACTTGGATAATTTATCAGAAAGTACTGTGCATAATACTGATGTACCAAACTTGTCTTGTAGAAAAAGTCATCATCCTGAGCATGTTAAAAAAGATTTAACAAATAGATTAAATCGAATAGAAGGTCAAATTCGTGGAATTAAAGGGATGGTAGATAAGGATGTCTATTGTGATGATATTATCACCCAGCTTTCTGCCACCCAATCAGCTTTGAACAGTGTAGCGAAAGTTCTTTTACAAGGGCATTTAAAGGGATGTGTAGTTGATAGGTTGGCTGAGGGTGATGATGAGGTTCTGGATGAATTATTAGTTACGATTCAAAAACTAATGAAAAAATAATAGGAGGAATGAAAAAATGGAAAACGTACTATTGAATGTAAGTGGAATGTCGTGTGGTCATTGTGTGAGTGCAATTGAAGGTAGCGTTGGAAAATTAAATGGCGTTAATCAAGTGAAGGTTCACTTAGAGTCAGGTAAGGTGGACGTAGCTTTTGATCAAGAAAAAGTAACTCTAGAAGAAATTAAAGAAGCAATTGATGATCAGGGATACGATGTAGAATAAATCATTTAAGAAGAGTGCTAAGTAAGCACTCTCTTTCTTGCTATTATTTATACCCCTGGGTAGTATGTAAAGGAGAGGTGAAAATGAAATGAGTAGTGGAATAAAAGAAACAAGCCTACAAATTATAGGTATGACCTGTGCAGCCTGTGCAACAAGAATAGAAAAGGGCTTAAATAAAATGGATGGTGTGGAAGAAGCCAACGTCAACCTAGCTCTTGAAAAGTCACTGATCAAATATGATCCTGAAAAGTTAAGTGAAAAAGACTTTGAAAAGAAAATTCAAGATCTTGGGTATGGTGTTGCCATGGAGAAAAAAGAGTTTGACATTACAGGTATGACTTGTGCATCCTGTGCAACGAGAATTGAAAAGGGACTAAACAAGTTGGAAGGTGTTACTTTTGCCAATGTTAACTTGGCGCTCGAAAATGCTACGATTGAATATAATCCATCTCAAATTTCGATTACTGATATTATTGGTCGAGTAGAAAAGTTAGGATACGAGGCACATATCAAAGATAACGATAAAGTAGCGGTAGATTACCGGGAGCAAGCGATACAAAAGCAAAAGAAAAAATTTATCATCTCCGCTATTTTGTCGTTTCCACTATTGTGGACCATGGTAGGACATTTTTCTTTTACTTCGTTTATTTATATGCCCGAATTTCTTATGAATCCATGGGTTCAAATGGCCCTGGCAACACCTGTCCAGTTTATTATTGGTAAGCAGTTTTATGTAAGTGCGTATAAAGCGCTACGAAATAAAAGTGCCAATATGGATGTACTCGTCGTAATGGGAACATCCGCTGCATATTTTTACAGTGTCTATCAAGCCATCATTACCACTCAGGAGCACCACACAGCACAGTTGTACTTTGAAACGAGCTCTGTCCTGATTACACTTTTAATATTAGGTAAGCTTTTCGAGGCAAAAGCTAAAGGCCGTTCATCAGAAGCTATCAAGAAACTGATGGGATTACAGGCTAAAACAGCATTAGTTATTAGAAATGAAAAGGAATTAGAAATCCCAATTGAAGAAGTTATCGCTGGAGATATTATTTTAGTGAAGCCTGGAGAAAAGATCCCAGTAGACGGAGAGGTCTTAGAAGGAGACACTGCGGTGGACGAGGCTATGTTAACAGGTGAAAGTATTCCTGTTGATAAAACAATTGGAGATTCACTGTTCGGTTCTACGATTAATAAAAATGGTTTTATAAAGATGAAAGCAACGAAAATTGGAAGAGATACTGCACTTTCTCAAATTATTAAAGTGGTGGAAGATGCTCAAGGCTCTAAAGCACCTATACAGAGGCTTGCTGACAAAATCTCTGGTGTATTTGTACCGATTGTCATTGGAATTGCTATTATCACGTTTTTAGTATGGATTATCTGGGTAAGTCCTGGGGAAATCACTCCAGCACTGGAAGCTTTGATTGCAGTTTTAGTTATTGCTTGCCCATGTGCACTTGGACTTGCGACACCTACTTCGATTATGGCTGGGTCCGGTCGTGCAGCAGAGTTTGGGATCTTGTTTAAAGGTGGAGAACATCTGGAAACAACGCACCATATCGATACAGTAGTTGTAGATAAAACAGGAACGGTTACAAATGGTAAACCAGTATTAACGGATGTGCGTGTAGCAAATGGAGTCGATGAAGAAGAATTCCTCTCTATAGTAGGAGCAGCTGAAAAACAATCCGAACATCCACTTGCAGAAGCGATTGTTCAAGGTATTCAAGAACGAGGTATATCGCTTAAGACGGTTCAAAAATTCGAAGCAGTACCTGGATATGGAGTTAAAACGATAGTGAATCAAAAAGAAATACTTGTAGGTACTCGGAAGTTAATGAATCAGTATAAAATTGATATTTCTAAGATCCTCCCTGTAATGGAAGAATTAGAGGCTAATGGGAAAACAGCGATGCTCGCAAGTATTGATGGCCAATATGCTGGGCTAATTGCGGTAGCTGATACGATCAAAGAAACTTCTAAAAAAGCTATCAAGCGCTTACAAGAAATGAATATTGACGTGATTATGATGACAGGAGATAACCAACGTACAGCTACTGCAATCGGTAAAGAAGTAGGCATCAACCATGTTATTGCAGAAGTACTTCCGGAAGGCAAAGCGGAGGAAGTGAAAAAACTTCAAGCAATTGGTAAGAAGGTTGCAATGGTTGGTGATGGTATTAACGACGCACCTGCACTAGCAGTTGCTGATATCGGAATGGCGATTGGAACAGGAACAGACGTCGCCATGGAAGCTGCAGATATTACGTTAATTCGAGGAGATTTGAATAGTATTGCGGACGCAATTATTATGAGCCGCAAAACGATGAGAAATATTAAGCAAAATCTATTCTGGGCTTTTGCTTATAACGCGTTGGGTATTCCGATAGCGGCAGTAGGCTTACTTGCACCCTGGGTTGCTGGTGCTGCAATGGCATTTAGCTCAGTGTCGGTTGTACTGAATGCACTACGTCTACAACGAGTAAAACTAGAGAAGTAAATTCATGAAAATTGACCCACTTCGGCGGGTCAATTTTCATGTTTCAAGCATTATTGAGCCTGCATAATTTGTAAAAAAAAACTACCAAGAGAATATTCTCTCGGTAGTTTAACTTCATTCTACGCCGTAGCATATTTGTTTACTATCATTCGCCTGTGTCACTAAAATGCTTAATTCTGTTGCCGATTTCATCACGAACTCGTTGGAAGGTTGCCCATTTTTCAGCATCGGTTCCTTCTGCTTTTGCAGGGTCGTCAAAGCCCCAATGATCGCGTTTTACGTGAGGTGGTGTCATTGGACATTTATCCGCTGCATCCCCGCAAAGTGTCACAACGAAATCCGCATTATTTAACGTTTCCATGTCAATAACATCTGAAGTATGATTAGAAATATCGATATCAATTTCATTCATTGCTTTAATAGCGTTAGGGTTTAAACCATGTGCTTCAATACCTGCACTTAGAACTTCCCACTCGTCACCTAAATATTTTTTTCCCAAACCTTCTGCCATTTGGCTTCTACATGAATTTCCTGTACATAAGAAGTAGAGTGTTTTTTTTGTCATGGTTTTAATCTCCTTTGAATTATGCTATATAATTATTTTTGTATATTGCTACTTTTATTGGTATAAAGACTGTTTATCAAATCATCGTATTCTATTTGAAACGCATTCGCTAAGTGATGTATGAAAAATCTTGATGGCTCAGTCAGATTCTTCTCCGTTTTAATAAGATAGTCTTCGGATAAACCTGATCGATTAGCCAATCCTGTAATACTTAAGCCTTTAGACTCACGAAGAAATTGAATTTGTTCTCCAAAATCTTCTTTTAATAGAAGCTGGTCAAATTTACTGTCGTTAGAATTCATAACTACACCGGAATTACCTGTAATAAATTTTTGAATAGTTGTTTCAATCTCATCTCTTACACGTCTAAAAGTGTTTAGAATATGTTCTTCAGTTCCTTGCGCCTTTGCAGGATCATCAAGGGGCCAATGAAAATGTGATGACCTTGGTAAAGAAATAGGACATCTTTCCATCGCATCTTTACATAGTGTAATTACAATATCAGCTTTATTTAATAATTTTACACTAACTACATCAGATGTTTGACCTGAAATGTCTATTCCTTTTTCATTCATGACTTTAATAGCTAATGGGTGAATTCCTCTTGGTTCAATTCCTGCACTATAAACTTCATATGCGTTTCCTAAATACTGTTTAGCAAATCCTTCTGCCATTTGGCTTCTACATGAGTTTCCTGTACATAAAAAGTAGATTGATGTTTTATCCATGATTTTATTCTCCTTTAGAATAACAATAATGAAATATAAAGTCCCAATAATGTAATGAATAAGATTGGTACGGTTAGGACAATACCCGTTTTAAAATAAGTCCCCCAAGAAATCTTCACACCTTTTTGGGACAATACATGGAGCCACACTAACGTTGCAAGTGATCCGATTGGTGTGATTTTTGGTCCTAAGTCAGATCCAATGACATTTGCATAAATAAGTGCTTCACGGATTGTTCCAGAAGTATTCGTTTCTGCAATAGCTAATGCATCAATCATTACAGTTGGCATGTTATTCATAATGGATGATAGGAATGCTGCGATAAAGCCCATCGACATGGTAGCAACAAATAACCCTTGTTCTGCAGCTACTTCAATAACGCCAGCTAATGCCTTTGTTAGTCCTGCATTTCCTAATCCGTATACGACAACATACATACCAATAGAGAAAAATACAATATTCCACGGAGCTCCTTTGATAACAGTTTTAGTATCAACAGCGCTGCTTCTTCTTGCCATAATAATAAAGAAAATAGCTATAATTCCAGCAACAATTGAAACGGGAACGTTTATGAATTCACTACTAAAGTAACCAATAACCAATATAGCGAGAACATACCATGAAAGATGGAACATTTTTATATCTTTAATGGCTTCTTTTGGTTCTCGTAGCTTAGATAAATCATATGTTCTTGGAATGCTTTTTCTAAAATAAAAGAGTAAAACGCTGATAGTTGCAATCAGGGAGAATATGTTAGGAATAATCATCCGTGAAGCATATTCCACGAAACCGATATCAAAGAAATCAGCAGAGACAATGTTCACAAGATTACTAACTACGAATGGTAGCGATGTAGTATCTGCTATAAATCCACTCGCCATAATAAATGGGAAGATCATCTTTTCATTGAAATTTAAATTACGAACCATCGCTAGCACGATAGGTGTCAATATTAATGCGGCTCCATCATTGGCAAAAAAGGCAGCGACAACGGCTCCTAAAATACTGACATAAACAAACATTTTAATCCCGTTACTTTTTGCAGCCCTTGCCATATGTAGAGCGGCCCATTCGAATAATCCAATTTCATCTAATATTAAAGAAATAAGGATAATGGCAATAAAAGATAGTGTTGCGTTCCAAGTAATATCTATTACTTCTTTGACATCACTAAATCCTACAACTCCTACTAATAACGCAATAACAGCTCCTCCGCAAGCAGACCAACCGATATTCAATCCTCTTGGCTGCCATATAACGAAAATGAGGGTTACGATGAAAATCATTGATGCTAAAATTATTGGTGACAAAGTATAAACCTCCATTTTTCACTTGTGATGGACAATCTCTAGTTCTTAAATCCCTTATATAATCATCTACTTATATAATATTTCACTTATATATTAATTGCAACATTTTTTTGTTTTCTATAATGAAAGAGTAGCCATAATTATGAATATATTAATTGTGAATAATTTGTGACATTAGTTAAAGGAAAGAAGATAGTTTGAATTCGAAGTATTTTACAACACAAACATGTATCTGTTATCATAACTAGGACTTAAGAATAATTGGAGGAATTACAAATGAACATATTAGTAGTAAAAGCAAACAACCGCCCAGCAACAGAAGCAATTTCAAGCAAAATGTATGAAACATTTATGGAAAACATAGAAGGTTCAAACGTAACAACTTATGACGTATTTGCAGAAGATATGCCATTTATTGGTCAAGATCTTTTCAATGCTTTCGGTAAATCACAAAACGGTGAAGAGTTAACAGATTTAGAAGCTCGTCTTTTAACTGCAAAACAAAAAGCAATGGACGCTTTAACAGCTGCAGACGTAGTAGTATTTGCATTCCCATTATGGAACTTAACAATTCCAGCACCATTACAAGTATTCATCGATTATGTGTACCAAGCTGGTTTCACATTCAAATACACTGAAGACGGACAAGCTGTACAATTAATGACAGACAAAAAAGCAATCATTTTAAATGCACGTGGTGGCATCTACTCAGCTCCAGAAGCAGCACCAATGGAAATGGCAGTAAACTACATTAAAAATGTAGTAGGCGGCGTATTCGGTATGGAAATCATTGATGAAGTAATCATTGAAGGTCACAACGCTACACCAGACAAAGCAGAAGCAATTATTGCAGAAGGTTTAGAGAAAGTAAAAGCAGTAGCTGGTAAACTATCTAAACAATTAGTATAAGTTCTCTAGCTCTTTGAATATATAAACTACTATTAAAAAGCGTTTTATTAAGTCATGAAAGTGGCTTAATAAACGTTTTTTTGCTTATGAAAGAGCAAAAACTTTTATTTAAAGTTAAATTTTTATGAAAAATTATATATTCAAAAGCTTGGACTTTTATTTCTCATTATAGGTTTTAGAAAGTAAAAATCGGGAATACATAATGTACACCAAGAATAATATAGAAAATAAGAGGTAAGTGAACACATGAACAATATTAGAGAGTATAAAACGCAAGTGGAAGGTTTATTAGGAAATTACGAAATGGAAGTTCTTCAAGCAATGAGAAGTGGCGCAATAACTGATGAGATGGCAAAGAATTATTTACTACATGCAAAAAATGTTAAGAAAATTTTATCTGACATGATTGAAGTGAAGAAACAGTTAGAGGTTATTTCATTAGAAAACAAAAGTTAATATAAAAAATCATAGTAAACTCAGAGTGGATAAAAAAGGATTAAGAGAATCTTCGCACATATAGCGACGAGTTCTCTTATTCCTTTTTTAAAGGAAAGTAAAAGGATTTCACATACTTGGAACTCAGTTTGTACAATTTCTTCTAGTCGCTTTGGATAGTTTTGTTGCTTACACTTTTACTTAAAAGAAAAACGATGGCTTAAGAAAGCGACTACGTCACTTTCTTAAGCCATTCCTCTTTTTAGTCATCGTGTAGCTTACGACTGTCCGTCGCTCTCCAAAAATAATCGTAATCATCTCTTGAAAGCTTTGGTTAAGAAGAGAGGAGATGCATGCTTACCTAAAGAGGACGCCAAAGATGCAATTTTGGCTGTCATGCTGCCTCTCACTTGGATGAATGCT
>Ga0209013_10005164_pt1 | contig 11291 bp, 11 predicted proteins | sample Cruoilmetagenom2_FD_187291 | JGI IMG/M metagenome (GOLD analysis project Ga0209013, IMG submission 187291) | Oil polluted marine microbial communities from Coal Oil Point, Santa Barbara, California, USA - Sample 2 (SPAdes) (version 2) | ecosystem: Environmental > Aquatic > Marine > Oil seeps ...
CCCGCTTTTGCCTAAATATAAAATAGTGTTATAAAGTGTTCCGCCATCTCTCTCGTTTACTCCTATTATTACATAGGCGCCGGCCTTCTTTGCTGCTTCAGCCAATTTGTCGGTGTCTTTACTTGGAATTTCAATTGAGTTTTTGTAGAGTTCGGTAAATGCATCTATAACCTGCTTTCTTCCTTGTAGCGATCCAAGGTCTTTGGGCCAATATGGGTAACAAGGAATAGTGGCCTCAGGAAATACTATCAAGCTCGCTCCGTTTGAAGCTGCCTCTTCAATTAAGCTTTCTACCTTTCCTATGGTCTCATTCTTGTTTAAAAAAACAGGAGCCATCTGAACGGCAGCAGCCGTAAATTTGCTGTTTCCATTTTCCATATAGATTGTTTCTCCCTAGGTTACTCTCTTTAGTTGGCGGTTGCCCCACTGCTCCAATTATCTCATGAATGATAAGTCCATGTCAATGGAATAGAATTTTCTAAATAATGTATAGTATTTGAGTTATGAGTTTTAGATATTTATTTATAACTTTGATAGCTCTTCATTTCTTATCAGCACTATGTATCAGCGCTGAGACAGCAACAAAAACAGATGATCCTATTGAATCCTATATCACTCTACCTATATCAGTCTACATCCTAGATGGTCAGGACGGGGCGCTTTCAAGTACGAGGACGAACGAGCAGCTTACTCAAGTTTTTGATAAAGCTAATGAAATATGGTCGCAGGCAGGGATTAGATTTGAGATTAAATACATAGGCAGGATGGTTTTGCCGCCCAAAATCTTAAAAGAGCTTGTAAATGGTAACTATAAGCCCTTCTTAGGAGGCCTGAACCGTGATTTTCAAATTTCAAACCTCTCCCCGTTTAATGCCTTTTGCGCAAGCAGCATAGGACTGGTAAACGGTGTCGCGGTTAGAAGCGATATGTTTTTTGTAACCGATTTCCCAAGTGTCCGGCATGAACGTGTTACGGCTCATGAGATTGGTCATCTTCTTGGCCTTGGGCATGCCCACAGAGATGCAACGAGGCTCATGTACTCAGGAACAAACGGGACGGTTTTAACTAAAGAAGAAATTAAGACCGCCCGTAATAATGCGAAAAACAAGTTAAGTACTACTTATCGTCAGGATTAAGAGCATTAAAAGCTAAGGCAGCGGCTATTCCACCCAAGAAGTTGGCTATTAGAAATACCCAAATGCTTGAAATATCCATCAGTCCCATAGTTATTATGCCTACGGCCACAGCCGGATTAAATGCGCCGCCCGAAATACTCCCTACAGCATACGCACCGACCAGTACTGTAAAACCGATAGCCAGACCGAAATATGAGTTTCCGCTCGTGTTCTTAGATGTAGCGACGTTAAGAACTACAAAACAAAGCGCAAAAGTAAATAGGAATTCGGCTAGTAAAGAAGGGATTGGACTTATAACGGCAGTCTCTACTAGAACATCACCTTTAATCAAAAACACCGCGAATGCCGCGATTATTCCACCTGCGAATTGAGAAATCATATAACCGGGCACATCACTTCCTTCACATCTTCCCCTCATCCATACTGCGAGTGTAACAGCCGGATTGTAATGACCTCCGGAGATATGACCGCCGGCATATATCATTACCATTAGCACAGACCCTATCGCCAGCGGCGCGAATGCCCCCGCGCCCGGCTCTATAACAACTAAGCCGATCGTTAAGACCAGAAAGAATGTCCCTATCAACTCAACAGCGTATTTACTCATGATTTTATCCTCCGGGTAACATCTTGGGTTTTATATATACTGGATTTAATCCTAACAGAATTGCCTAAAATAATAAAGTAGGAATCTAACACTAGATTAATTGAGAATTATGAAAATATTGAAAGGTAAAACGCTGGGTTTGAATTTAGATAAACGGTCTTATTTCTTTTGAGAATGTTTTCATAGTGCTAAGTATTCCTTCAGAAGTACCGCTCAGAAAGTGTAATACCAGATGATCCACTCCTAATGCTTTATATTCTTTGATCCCCTCCACTATTTTTTCAATAGGTCCTCTCAGGGTGTCGTCGTCGCTTATCTCTTTGTCTTTATTAATTTCCAGGTTTCTCCTGAGAGATATTTTAAAATTATCTTTATTATGTTTCTTAAGGAGTTTGTTAACGTATTCCAGCTTCTCCTTTAGTTCTTCTGGTGTTAACCCGACAGGGTGCCATCCGTCTCCGTAAATTACGGCTCGCTCAATGGCTTTATTGCTCCCGCCCCCGACCCATATTGGTGGGTACGGTTTTTGATAAGGCTTGGGTAAGAACTTGATATCTGAGAACTCGAGATATTTACCTTTAAACCTTGGATCATCCTCGGTCCAAAGGACTTTTAGTATCTTGAGATATTCATTTGCTATCTCGCCTCTTTGGTTAAATGGTACTCCAAGCGCTTCGAATTCCTTTTGCAGCCACCCGGCACCCACGCCGAGTATTACCCTTCCTTCTGATAGCACATCCAGGGTCGAAATCATCTTCGCAAGCACCACGGGGTTTCTATAGGGGAGTATTATTACGCTTGTTCCAAGACTAATATTATGGGTATGTGCGGCTACATAAGTTAGGGTAATAAATGGGTCGTAGAATACATCTCCGAATACTTGATGTGAGTCCGGTATGACTACATGATCGCTTACCCATAGGGATTTAAATCCAAGCTCTTCTGCTGATGCAGCTATTTTAAGGATCTCATTTTTATCGGCATATTTGCCGAAATTTGGAAGTGTGATTCCGAAGTTCATTTTATGAACTCAAATATTAAATTAAACTTGGAAGGGCATTTTGCAACTTTGAATTTCCAGTAAACAGTCCTAGCTGTTCTTTGTCAGTAATATGCTTTCCTCTTCCAAAAAGGTCTTAAAGTTGAGCACTTTTTTTACATATCTAGGGGGATTCTTGGCTAAGGTTTTGCTTTTTGCTAATTTTGAGGGGCCGTAATTATAGGCTGCTAAAGCGTTTTCCACGCTGTTGAACCGGTCTTCTAAAAAGGATAAGTAATGAATTCCAAGCCTAACGTTAACGAAAGGATCATATAATGATTTCTTTCCACTATATGGAATTCCAAGATCCTTTGCAACATACTCTCCGGTTCTAGGCATTACCTGCATTAACCCTATTGCGCCTTTTGAAGAAACAGCTTTGGGTGTGAAGTTGCTTTCAGTTTGTATCACAGCAAGTATCAGAAATGGATCCAGATCATAGTTGCCGCATTCGTCAATAATGAGTTTTGCAAGCTTACGTGCATCTGTAGGTATTATTGAGTCGGATAACCTCAGTATGAATAAAAAGATTTCAGCTTCCTCGGATGTGATGTCATCTATTTCAAGTTCGTTTAGATCAGTTGACCACTTACTCTCGGACAAATGGGCATTTAGTAGACTTATTTTGTTCGAGCCAGTAAAGAAGTTCGAAAAACTATTGTTATCTAATGCTGAAAGATCCTCGGATTTTACGATGAGAAGAATTGCAAGACTTATGAACAGCAAAAACAAACCGGCTTTAACCATCCCTAAAAATGAAAACATAATATAATTATAAATAACTCTAAACATCCAATATACTCCCAGACTCTGATAATCAAACTAAGACATAGCTTTAAAAAATTTGTTGATTTATATCTTTTCTCTCGGTCTTTAAATTGTTGTATTACTTTATACTATCTTGAGTTGATACTGCTCATGACTTGATATTGCTACTCCAAGTCAAGGATATTTAAGTATTACTCGTTTAACCTCATCTTTCTATCACTTCTTTATTCGAGTTAATACTATATGCATGAAGCAATTCTTGTCAAGGGGTCTCTTCGCATGTGCGAAATACGGAAAGTAAAGTATGGACTAGTGCTTCATATTTGAAAGAGCTCTACTATAAATATTGTTGAGAAGGTGTTTCTAACTATGAAGCCTGTCAGGAATAAATTTATGTATAGTTTTTTATAAATTAGGAAATACAGATGTATTCAAACTAAAATCGCAATAGTTCTTCCAGCGATGTATTTCTTGACCATCAAATAGTTTCGTGTTAATTTTAGGTTCTCAAAATAGTATGGGTTTATTTAATTATAGGTCGTAAAATAAAATTAGGTCGTAAAATAAAATGAAGAGAACATATCAACCTCACGTTAAGAAGAGATTAAGAACACACGGATTTCGCGAAAGGAATAGTACAACCGGCGGAAGACGAACTCTTAAAAGACGGCTTGCAAAGGGTAGACATAGTCTAACGGTTCAGCGCTGGAAGAAATGAGCTTTCTTTTGAATTATACTTTTCCAAAAGAATTGAAGATCCGGAAAACATCTCAGTATGATGAGATTTTTGGAAAGGGCAAGAGGCTCAGATCAAAGCACTTCGATATTCTTTATGTTCAAAACGCTCTAGGGCATTCCAGAGCAGGATTAGTCGTAGGCAAGAAGAATGTGCGATCTGCTGTTAAGCGAAACAGGATAAAGAGGGTGGTTAGGGAAGTTTTTAGGAATAATAAATCTCTCTTTGATTCTCTGGATGTTGTTTTTTTGGCTAAAAAGGGAAGCGATACTCTTAACTACTCAAATGTGAAGAGAGAGATTGAGGAAACTATAAGGTTAAATTTGTCATGAAGACAAGTTTTTTGGTATATGTAGTTACCATATTTATTAAAGCTTATAAATATTTTATCTCTCCTATCTTGCCCCCTTCTTGCAGATTTCATCCTAGTTGTTCTGAGTATGCATTAGAAGCTTTTAATAAGTATGGGTTTATTAAAGGTTTCTGGCTCGCTTTGAAGAGGATTGGAAGATGTCACCCATTATGTGACGGAGGATATGATCCGGTCAAGTAAAGGTTAATGGATGGAAAATAGATTAAATTGGATTATATTTTTGGCAATAGCCTTTGTTATTATGCTAGGTCATGCTTACTTCTTTAATGACCCGCCAAAAGAAGCACAAAAACAAGGCGATGTAATTCAGAAGGTATCTGAAGATACTTTTCCTACTACTGAAAGCGATTCAACAAGTCAGTTAGATAGTTTTGATACCGACCCCACCTCTATCAGTGAAGTTAATGCTGCTCCCAAAGGCGCTTTAATAACTGTTGATACTCCTTTATATAAGGGCGTAATAGATACAGCAGGAGCTAGAATTCTTTCTTGGGAGCTAAAAGACTATAAAGCCAGCACGAACGGGGATGGTAATGAGCTAGTAAATCTTTTCAACGATTCTCAACCCGGATTTAATACTCTATTACAGGTCAAAGGGCTTAAAATGCCTGAGTTTCTTCCTTATCAGTATGGCGGAGAGAGTAATGTAAGTGTAACCGAGGGGACTAAGGAAATTGCCTTTCGGTGGTCCTCCCCTGAAGGTATTACAGTTAAAAATATATTTGAAATAGACTCCTCAAGCTATCTTGTGAAACAGAAATTTGAGATTTCCAATTCAAGTGAGGATTCAATACAGGAAAGAGTAGTTGTTGGGTGGCTTGGCCAAGTCAAAGGTGTAGGCATGAGAGGGGGAGACAGTAAAACTTTTATAGCTATGGTCTCTGACAGTGTAGAGAGGGTTGATAGTGATCCTGATGAAATTATTAATTATAAAGGTGTCATAAATTGGTTCGGATACTCTCAGAAGTATTTTATGTCTACTTTTCTTCCTGAAACCGGGGCAGAAACCGTTGTTGAATTAGGACCTACAAAAGAAGGGGGCTTAGTGAAGGCTCAATTCGCCTATCCAGCCAGCACGATTCCATCCGGAAAGAGTTCCTTAAGGACTTGGGAAGTTTATATGGGCCCGTTGGAACCTAGCTTCCTTGATCCTATTGGATACGGTCTTGATGAAGCTATTAATTTTGGCTGGTTTGGTTTTCTTGCAAAACCTATGCTCAAATTTCTGGAATGGCTAAACAGCTATTTTCACAATTACGGTATCTCTATCATTGTCATAACTATAATAATTAGAGCTCTATTCTTTCCTGTTACAGTAAAGTCTATGATCTCCATGAAAAAGATGCAGATCAAGACCGAAAAAATCAAGCCGGAGATGGATGCGCTCAAAGAAAAATACAAGGATGATAAGTCCAAACAAAATTCAGAGTTAATGAGTCTTTATTCTAAACACGGGGTTAACCCTCTAAGTCAATTGGGGGGCTGTTTGCCGCTTTTAATACAGTTCCCGGTATTTATAGCGATTTATGATATATTGCGACATTCTATTGATTTAAGGCATAGCTCTTTCCTTTGGATTCAGGATCTGTCACAACCTGAAACGCTCTTTGATATACCCTATGTGGGCATACCCTTTAGGCTACTTCCCTTGTTAATGGGTGCGGCGTGGTTTGTTTCACAGAAGATGACCCCGATGAGTACAGCCATGGGTGGAGAAAATATGAAGCTCCAGATGAAATTAATGCAATATATGCCTATATTCTTTATATATTTGTTTTGGAGTTTACCTTCGGGGTTAGTACTCTACTGGACTGTGAGCAATGTCTTGTCGATAGTTCAGCAGGTATATGTAAATCGTAAAGTATTGGCTCTTAAAGGAGGATAGTAATGGGAATAATACTTGAGAAAGAAGGAAAAACGGTATCCGAGGCGACTATGAGCGCTTGTGAGGAACTAGGGATTTCAAGAAGTGAAATCGATGTTGAGGTTCTCCAAGAGAGTTCTAAAGGAATTTTTGGTATAGGTAGCAGAAATGCAAAAGTTAGAATTACTGTAAAGGATGAGAACTTAAGCGAGAAAGGGCTTAAATCGAAGAAAGCTCTTGAAGATATTTTAGGATATTTAGTTCCAACTTATTCCATTGGACTTAGAGAAAATCCAGATAGAATTAAATTAGATATAAGAGATACAAACGATAAGGGCCTTCTCATTGGTAAGCGCGGTGAGATGATTAAGGCGCTTGAATTTATAGTGGGGAAAATTTCCGGTCGTTCCTGTGAAGACGGAAGGGACAAGAGAATATCAATTGATGTAGATGGATATAAAAGACGGAGAGAAGATAAGATCTCAATACTGGTTAAAGATACAGCTAAAAAAGTTAGAACGATAAAGAAACCAATATCGCTTGATCCCATGTCTGCTTCAGAAAGAAGGATGGCCTATATCGCACTTAAAAGAGAAGGTGGAGTGGGTTATGAAACAAAGGTTGAGCGTGATGAAAAAAGGATTATTATAACCCCCCATCAGTCAAGGGACTAAAAAAAGAGAAATACTCTCTATAATAGGAGAACATAACTGACTATGGATAAAACAAAAAAAGCTGAAGACGAATATATAGCTAAAGAAGAGGCAGAAAAAACTAAGCAGTTAAAAGTAAAACTGAAGGAGCAGCTCTCGGAACAAGAGAGAGAGCAAACTAAAGCCCAGTGCTATATGAAGTGTCCTAAGTGCGGCTCTGATTTAAACGAAGTTATCTTCCGGGGAATTAAAATAGACCGCTGTCTTTTCTGTGACGGTGTATGGCTTGATGAAGGGGAGCTTGAGAAATTGGCCGGGACTGAGGATGAGAGCATTATAGGGAATATAATACAAATTATTACCGGTAAGGCTTGAACCTCAAGAGTTATTATTGTCGTAAGGCTTTAAAAAATTCTCTTAGTAGATTTGAACATTCTATTTCACACACACCTTCCTTAACTTCAACATTATGATTTAATTTGTTATCAGTGCCAATGTTGTATAGGGAAAATACCGAGCCCGCTTTAGGGTCCCTTGCTCCGAAGACCAGACGATTAATCCTTGCCAGGACTATTGCGCCCATGCACATGGGACAAGGCTCTATCGTGACATAAAGAGTGCAGCCGTCTAACCTCCAGCTATTTAATTTTTCTGAAGCCTTTTTTATCGCAATGATTTCTGCGTGCGCGGTAGGGTCGTGATTAATTTCACGGAGGTTATAGCCTGATGAAATAAGGTTATTATCTTTGTCAGTGATAATCGCGCCGATAGGCACTTCACCTATACTCCCGGCTAATTGAGCTTGCTCAATAGCCAGGAGTATAAATTTTTTATCATAATCTGTCATAACTCGGCGGTGCGATATGACTAGAGTGAATAACTATTTTCTTGCACTAAATTTAATTCCAGCTTTGCTTCTGTCCCAGGTTTTATCCGTGATTTCTTTTATCTCCGCCACTTTGATTTTCTGAGTAGCGGTAACAGGGAAACCGTCTTCATATACTTCAATAAACCTTGGAACCATAGCTACCATAACTTTTTCAGCCATCCAATGGCTAAATTCAACAGGATCAAACTCAGCCCCGGCTTTTAGGGTTACATTTAGCTTGATTTCATCATCCGATACGTTAGGAAGTCTAATTCCAACTGCTACGGCTTCCTGCAGCGCATCATATTGCATTGCTACATCCTGTACCGCAATCGGGTCAACATTTTCTCCGGACACCCTTATTCTGCTGAATCTTCCGGCGAAGTAATACCTTCCGTCAACTCCTCTGGCAAAGAGGTCATCTGAGTTAAAAAACCCGTCATCATCAAATGCTTCTCTGGTCCTTCTTTCATCTTTGAAGTATTCATTTAATGTTGTGTGAGGAATAAGGGGTTTTATGTACAAGAGCCCCTTAGCTTCATCTGGAGGTGTCGGTTCTTCATAGGGATCCCAGAAAGGCTTCAGTACATTGGTAATATCCTCAGGGTCTCTTAGTTCTGTATAGTATCCCTCCATTGGGAAACCAGATGATCCCGGGCGATGGTCCTCAGGGTCTTTCCAAAGCACCATACCCATTTCAGTGGAACCGTAACCGTCGATTACCCTTACCCCAAAGCGCTCCTGAAACTCTTGTAAGTTTCTTGGCGCAGGGGAACCTAGCATAATTCTGATTTTATGTTTCTTATCCCATTCTGAAGACTTGGCGGCCCATAAATACTCTGCAACTGCTCCAAGCATGTTAACACCGGTAGCTCCACATTCCGCAGCCCATTTCCAAAAACTTGATGCTGAGAATCTGGTGAAGAATACAGCTGTTGCTCCTGCTCCCATAGCGCTGAATAAACACATAACCTGTGCGTTAGCATGTCCAAGAGAAAGTATGCTCATGAGAACATCTTCACTTCTTACGCCCTGCTGCTGAAGGTAGGCTCGTACGGTCATAATAACACCGCCGTGGTCCCTAGCAACACCTTTTGGCATTCCTGTTGTACCCGAGGTGAACATGCATCTTTCCATATCGTGTGTTGTTACCTCTACTCCTGTATTTTCATTTGAAGCGCTATCGAACGAATTAAATGGCAGGGTTTTTATTCCTCCTATATCAGAAGGAACATTATTTGGATCACCAGTCATAAATATGACTTTAAGGCTTTCTATGTCACCTGCGATTTCTTCTAGAAACGACAAGCTCCCCGGATCAACAATAAGCGCTCCCATTTCAGAATAGTTAATTACATATGCAAGCCTTTCGCCCTTTTCATCTTTGTTAATGGGCACTTGAACGCCGCCTATTTTATGGATCGCAATAATTGAAACTACATATTCTGAACAGTTGAGCATATACATTCCGACCTTATCGCCTTTATTAATTCCAAAGTTGTCTTTAAGACCGTTAGCAATTCTGTTCGCCCACTGATTTGTTTCCTTATATGTATAACTTTCAGAAACTTCTCCATCATTATTAGCAATTTTAAACATTGCTTTGTCAGGGAATTGTTCTGCGCCCCTCTCAAGGCATTTTGTAATTGGCTGCCAATCCGTTGTATCCTCAAAAGTTCCGAACGGAAGTGTTCCTTCTCCTAAGTATTTTGCATCCCGGGGTTTGAATAATAAACGCATTACACTCCTCCTTTCTTAATTTCTATATTTCAGACCAGCGAATAATATAAGGTCAATAGGATATACTTGTCAAACCGTCGGGCATATCTGCTAAAATATACAGCCTTAGTTTAATTGCATTTAAGCATGTATGATTTATAAATATGTATTCGCTATTGCTGTATATTATATTTCAAAACTAAATCGTGTTTAATTTGATTTGCAAAAAATCAGTAGTTTGAAAATTATTTTTTTATAATTATTGATCTGAGCATGAAAATAATTAACCGACTTATGTTATCTCATACACTTGGGAGTAGAAGTTGTCTATGAGTGTTACTGTTTCAGTAATGTTATTCGTTATTGGATTAATAATGCTTTTTTTAGGAGGGGAGGGTTTAGTTAAGGGCGCTTCTCGACTAGCACGTGTGCTTGGAATAAGCCCGGTCGTAATAGGTTTGACAGTAGTTGCTTTTGGTACGTCAGCTCCAGAATTTGTAGTGAGTCTAGTTGCGTCTTTAAAAGGGGCAAGCGATATAGTCCTTGGAAATATAGTCGGCAGTAACATATCAAACATAGGTTTAATACTTGGGATAGGGGCGTTAATAAGCCCTCTTGTTATTCATATCAGGCTAATAAAAGTTGAAGTTCCGATTATGATTGCGCTTTCGCTAATTCTTTATATATTGGCCTGGAGCTTGAACATCGGGTTTTGGCAAGGGTTTTTTCTATTCGGAGCCCTGATAGCTTTTACACTTTACAGTTACTTTGGTTCCAAGAAAGAGCCCAGGCAAATTGAGAAAGAATTTGAAGAATTTGTAAGTTCAGACAATAACGTCTGGAAACATGTTGTTTTTATAGTTCTTGGGCTTGCCGGGCTTGTTGTCGGAGCTAGATTCGTAGTTGATTCAGCTATTTTTATAGCTAGGATAGCTGGGGTAAGCGAGCTTGTGATAAGTATTACCGCTGTTGCTATTGGCACATCACTTCCTGAGCTTTCAACTACTATAGTCGCTGCTATCAGAAAAGAGCACGACATAATAGTAGGCAATATAATAGGGAGTAATATCTTTAATATAGGGATACTTGGCGTGGTCTCTATTGTTCATCCGGTAACAGTAGATAGTTCTCTACTCAGATTTGAATTTCCGGTAATGATCTTCTTCTCTATATTACTGCTCCCTTTCATGATGACTGGAAAGAGAGTTGGCAGGGTTGAGGGTCTTTTGCTATTAGTTCTATATGCCGGGTTTATATATATGGTTGTTAGATAGACTTACATCTACCTGGTGCGGAACTTGAGATCAGTTGTATTCCTGTCCCATGTGTTCTCTGATATTTCTTTTATCTCGGCAACCCTAATTTTCTGAGTTGCAGTTACCGGGAAACCGTTTTCGTAGATCTCAATGAATCGTGGAACCATAAAGACAGGAGACCTTTCAGCCATCCACGTGCAAAACTCTACCGGATCAAAGCTCGCACCTTTTTTTAGGGTTATATTAAGCTTGATTTCATCATCAGATACATT
>Ga0209013_10005165_pt1 | contig 11290 bp, 14 predicted proteins | sample Cruoilmetagenom2_FD_187291 | JGI IMG/M metagenome (GOLD analysis project Ga0209013, IMG submission 187291) | Oil polluted marine microbial communities from Coal Oil Point, Santa Barbara, California, USA - Sample 2 (SPAdes) (version 2) | ecosystem: Environmental > Aquatic > Marine > Oil seeps ...
AGATGTTTTGGTGTAATTACTGTCAGTCGGTCTTGTAAAAAGGAATTAGCCCGCATTTCTCACCAGAAATCTGCTGCAAAGCCGGGAAGCACAGTGTCTACTTCGTTACAGTCCCAAAAGCATTCTCTACATACTAACAGTATGCCTGCGAGTGCTTTTGGGACTGTGCCTCGTATCCACAGCACTTCCCGGCTTTTCGCGACGATTCTGGTGAGAAAGGCGGGCTAGCGGCGGTTCCCGGGTTGCTGGTTTATCATTATTGTTGGTTTTCTTTTTTATCACCTTCCTCTTCATCAGACCAGAAAAGTGTCCAATCCGGCATGGAGAGGTCGGGCAGCCAACTGGAGAAACCCATTCTCGGGGGATCGCCAGCCTCGATACGCTCAAGTAGTTTTTGCGCCTTGGGGCTGATAGAGGAGTCCGGGTACATTGAAAGAATATACTTGAGTCGGTGGATGGCCTCGCTGTATCTGTCAGTTCTTACGTAGAAGACAGCCACAAAATACTCGTGGTTGACAAGAAATTCGCGTGCCGCCAGGATACGGGCTTTTGTCTCGTTTGTATAGGGTGAATAGGGATATGCCCTGAGGAGCCTTGCGAAGGACTGAATGGCGTCACTAGCGCCGCTTGTGTCGCGGTCGATCCTGTCGGTCTTGGAAAAATCACACATTCCTGTCTGGAACATCACATAGGGAATTGCTTCATTGGTCGGGTGTCGTTCTTCGAACTCCTGATAAAGAATTTTGGCCTCCAGATAATCCTCCTGATAGTAATGACTGTCGGCCGCCTTCAATTCTGCCAGCATTGCCTGGGGACTGAAGGGGTAACGGTCCATGATTTCATTGAATTTTTCAAGGGCAGAGTGGTATTTCCCTACATTGAAGTCATCCATTCCTTCAACAGCAAGGCTTTCAGCAGATTGTTGAATGGTGCTTGATTCGTCAAATCCAAACCAGCTTTTTAACGAAGCACAACCTGTAAGACTGACTGACAGGATAATAAATAACACAATACAAGCAGCCCGCCGGCTTATTTCTGTTAGATGTAATAGGTGCATAATGTTAAACCTGATCAGAGAATTCTGAAATTGAAAAGAGAAAGACTAACCCTCACCTTGTACGTAATGTTCAACAGATAATTCTGCTGTGGCTCCCTCTCCCGCTGCCGTGACAATCTGCCTGAAATTTTTGCTGCGGATGTCCCCGGCAGCAAAAACCCCGGTCAGTGTCGTCCTCATCTCCGGGTCGGTCACAATAAAACCGTATTGATCAGTTTCCAGGTTGTCAAGCGGCAGCATTTCATTGTTGGCTATCACCCCGATAAGAATAAAGATGCCGGTTACAGCTAGAGTTGAGCGTGTATCGTCATTGTGGATGATGTGCAATCGTTCAACACCGTTTTCGCCGCCCTCAATTTCGGAAACCTGAGCATTAAATAGAAACTCGATTTTGTCATTGGCAAATGCCATATCCTGAACGATTTTGGTTGCCCTTAATTGGTCCCGACGATGAATGATGGTTACTTTTCGGGCAAATTTGGTCAGGTGAACCGCTTCCTGGATCGCCGTGTTTCCCCCGCCAACCACTGCAACCTCCTGGTTCCTGTAAAACGGGCCGTCACAGGTGGCACAGTAGGAGACACCCTTGCCGGTCAATTCGGTTTCGCCCTTGATGCCCAGCCTTCCCGGACTTCCGCCGGTGCAGATAATTACAGCCTGAGCTGTCAGAGTTTCACCGTTTTCCAGGTGTACAGATTTGATTTTTCCCTTGAGGTCAAGGGAGGTGACATTTGCAAACTTGGTTTTCAGGCCGAAACGGGCCGCATGGGCAGACATTTTTTCCATGAGTTCAAAACCGGTCACGCCTTCGACAAAACCGGGGTAATTGTCCACCCAGTCGGTGATGAGTACCTGGCCGCCAAGAGCACCTTTTTCCAAAAGAAGCGTTTTGAGCCGGGCACGCGCGGCATAAAGTCCGGCCGTAAGTCCGGCCGGTCCTCCGCCTATGATCATAAGCTGGTAGTCAACCTGCTGCATGAGCTAGTGCCTGTCCATGGTTTTTTTGCCCAATCTTTGCGTTATACTCAAAAAATTATCCTCGGAATATCATATATATGCCTGTGGTAATTTTTTGAGTATGCCTTAACCTTGAACAAAAATCCTCATTTCTGAACAGGCACGAGTTAATTATATTGAATAGCAGGCAATTCGAAACAAAATGCCTGGTTTGATCTGTCAGACAGCCTTTCCAATCAGGTCGGTCAGTTGGGCTTTACCAACTGCACCTGTGATCCGGTCAACTACTTCGCCGTTTTTGAAGAGTATCAAGGTCGGAATAGCACGGATTCCGAATTTTCCGGGAGTTGCCGGGTTGTCGTCAACGTTCATTTTTACTATCTGCACCTTACCGTCAAATTGTTCGGCCAGTTCATCAATGACCGGGCCGATGGCCTTGCATGGACCGCACCAGGGAGCCCAGAAGTCCACAAGGCAGGGAAGTTCACCCTGCAGCACCTTGCTGTCGAATTCACCATCGGAAATATGAATAACCTTGTCACTTGCCATGATCAACTTCTCCTTACTGCGTCATTCTTACGAGACTTGTTTTGTTATTACGAACAACTATTGAATTATCAAAAAAATTTTTTAAGTTTATACAATCTACCTTGCAGATCGTGCGGTGACAAGCAAAAATTCCCAAATCATCATAACATTAAGATGCTGTTTCTGTATTGTATTGATTTTACATGCCAAACAAAAACCTCTGCCCGGCGGTGCTCCAGGCAGGGTCTGCAGCAAGTGTGGATTTTTCATTTTGACAGATGAAAAAAGGCCATGCTATATTCCCTTAAAAATTGTTAAATAAATAGCCAAGCCAGCAAGAGGTAATTCCATGAAGACAGATCTGTCAGCTGCACTTTTTTTAAAGGCCAAAGCCGTCATACCAGGTGGTGTGAACAGTCCGGTGCGTGCATGCAAGTCGGTGGGGTGTGACCCACTGTTTGTCAAGAAGGCACAGGGAGCAATCATAACCGATGTTGACGGTAACGAATTTATTGATTTTGTCGGATCATGGGGTCCGATGATTCTCGGCCATGGTCATCCTGCCCTTATTGAGGCCGTCAGGGAAACAGCCCTTGATGGAACCAGTTTTGGTGCTCCTACGCCTCTTGAGGTTGAACTGGCCGAACTGGTGTGTGACTCTGTTCCGTCTTTGGAAAAAGTACGTTTTGTCAACTCCGGCACAGAAGCCACCATGAGCGCAATTCGACTGGCCCGGGGCTATACCGGTCGTAATGTCGTCATAAAATTTGATGGGTGCTACCATGGTCATGCCGATTCCTTTCTCGTTAAAGCAGGGTCTGGTGTAATCACCCTCGGCATACCCGGCAGTCCTGGAGTTCCTGATGATATTGTTAAAAATACCCTGTCTATTCCTTATAACGATATAGAAACCCTGGAAAAAACGTTGCGGGATGAAAGTCTTGATATTGCCTGCGTAATAATAGAGCCGGTAGCAGGAAACATGGGTGTTATTGTTCCTGACCTTGCATTTTTGCAAAAACTGAGGGAGTTGACCAGCGAACTTGGCATACTCCTTATTTTTGATGAGGTCATCACCGGTTTTCGTCTCGCTCTTGGCGGTGCCCAGGAGCGGTTCAAAATCATGCCGGACCTGACCTGTCTCGGTAAAATTATCGGTGGAGGGCTTCCGGTTGGGGCCTATGGCGGTAAAAAGGAGATAATGGATACCATTGCTCCGGACGGGCCCGTTTATCAGGCCGGAACATTATCGGGAAATCCTTTAGCTATGGCCGCCGGGCTGGCACTGGTGAAGGAACTCCGCAAGCTCGGTTTTTATGATGAGCTGGAGGAGAAAAGTGGTTGGTTTGCCGGGGAGTTTGCACAGATCGCCGGAAACGCATCCATTCCTATCGTTCTTAATCGGATCGGTTCTATGATGACCTGTTTTTTTACCGATTCTCCGGTGACTGATTTTGAATCGGCCATGAAATCGGATACGGATCGGTACGGTCTCCATTTTCGTCAGATGCTGGCAGGAGGAATCTGGCTTGCTCCGTCTCAGTTTGAAGCTGCGTTTATTTCGGCCGCTCATGACCGATTTCACTTGGAAAAAGCATTGAAAATGACTGAATCGTCATTCAAAAAAATGGCAGATTAGTAAAAAAATCATTGCTTTTGCCTGATTGGCATGCTACCAGTAAAACGCTTAAAGGTCCTTGTGTAAAACAGGTGATGGGATATGTCTGAGACGCGAAAAGAAATATTCAGGCAGCTTGGCGTATACAGTCACGTTGGTATGACCTTTGTTTTATCCATTTTTATCGGGCTGGGAATTGGCTGGTATCTGGATAACAAGGTGTTCGACGGCAAAACAGCCCCATACTTGACGTTTATTTTTTTGGGTTTTGGGATAGCCGCAGCATTTAGAAACCTGTGGCAGATAACGAAACAAATGTCAGATGATTAATAACACTGAAAGCAAAGATCCCGTTCAAATGGCAGCGGATTCAGGAAATGTTCTGCTCAGGAATGTGCAGCAGTTCAACTGGCTTGTGCTTGTCGTTTTGATCGGTGGTAGTTGGTATATGTTTTCCTGGCCTCTTGCACAGAGTGTCCTAATAGGAGGCATTCTGGCCAACGCCAGTTTTTTTATGCTTCGCCGTGATATCAATCAGTTTATGACAACCTTCAGCCAGGCAGGATTGAGCTGGCAGGCGGTTAAAAAACTGGAAAAGGTTAAATTCTTTCTCAAATTCTACGGTCGCCTTGCTGCACTTGCGGCCATTTTATATCTGTTGATTACCCTGATCGCAATAAATGTGGTCGGCTTGGTCATAGGTCTTTCGACGATTATGTTTAGTGTTATTGTCGTTGTTTTGAGTAAAGGGAGCATGCTTCTCTCTACACAACGTTTTAAAGGAGCTTAGCTTATGGAACATCCAATTCTGTTTATCAATGTCATTCTTGAAGCACTTGGGCTGCCTGTCCCTCATACCGTCATTGGGCACGGGTTATTGGAAAAGTTATGTACGCCATATATGACCTATACATGGCTGGTTATGGCTTTTTGGGTTATCGTTCCGAAGCTGACAATGGGACGGCTGGAGATTATTCCGGGCAGGGGCCAGAATTTCTGGGAGGTTTTTATCGGCGGCCTTTTTGACTTTGTTGCCGAGAACATGGGGCGTGAACGGGCTCGCATGCTCTTTCCCTTCCTGGCTACTTTTTTTCTCTATATTGTGATTGCTAACTTGATTGGTCTCATTCCAGGCTTCATGTCACCGACCTCAAACTTGAATATTACTCTTGGGATGACCATCATGGTTTGGATAACCCACCATGTTCTTGGCATACGTTATCATGGTTTCAGCTACATCAAGCATTTTATGGGACCGGTTCCGGTTCTGATCCCTTTTATGCTGATCATTGAGATTATTTCAAACTTTGCACGACTGCTTTCACTTTCCATGCGTCTTTTTGGAAATATCATGGCAAAGGAGACACTCCTTACGGTTCTGTTTATGCTGGCCGGCGCATACTTTGCACCACTGCCGATTCTTTGTCTCGGTGTCCTTGTATCGCTGATTCAGGCCCTTGTCTTTACCCTGCTGTCAATTTTGTACTGTGCACAGGCAATGGAAGATGCTCATTAAATTTTAGTATTGAAAACCGTTAACACGGAAGAAGGCCCAATATTCACTTGATTGTCTAAGGAGGAATCACAATGGACAAAATTCATCTCGCACTTATTTGTGTTGCAGCAGCTCACTCTGTCGGCTTTGCCGGACTAGGTGCAGGTATCGGTATGGGATCTGGTCTCAACGGAGCCTGTTCAGGTGTTGCCCGCAACCCTGAAGCAAAAGGCGCTATCACCACAACCATGATTCTTGGTATGGCTCTCGTTGAGTCAATCGCTATTTATGGTCTGGTTATCGCCTTTATTCTGCTTTATGCTAATCCTTACAAGGGTGCACTCGGATTGTAATTCGATCAGGCAGAAAAGATCTTTTGATCTGAAAGGGCTGCAGCTTAGCTGCAGCCCTTTTTTATTTTTGTATCAAGCGGGATGATGTATACAGTGCCAATGAGGAATACCCGCTAAGGTGTTCAGCTGAGACAAATAATTTCATGAAGAGACTGCATCTGGTCAGTTTGGGCTGTCCTAAGAACCTGGTCGACTCCGAGGTCATGCTTGGTCGGCTGGAGCTCGATGGATACAAGGTTGTAGAAGACCCGGCTGAGGCTGACCTCCTGCTGGTAAATACCTGTGGATTCATCGGATCTGCCGTTGAAGAGGCAATTGATGAAATTCTGCGCCTAGCTGAATTCAAGAAAGATGATCCGGAGAAACTACTTGTTGTTACCGGTTGTCTTGTCCAGCGTTATGGCATGGAATTAAAAAAAGAACTCCCTGAGGTTGACCTGTTCACCGGCACGGATGGATTCCAGGAAATCGATACTTTGATCAGGGCTGTTGAGAAAGGCAAAAGTCCCCTTATTGACCTGCGGCCGGCAGAGTATATCATGGACAGCACTTCGGAGCGTCGATTATCAACGCCTTTTTTCAGATCATACCTGAAGGTGACCGAAGGGTGTGACAACCGCTGCTCGTACTGTATGATTCCGTCAATTCGGGGTAACCTGCGCAGCAGGAGTATCCCCGACCTGGTCGCTGAAGCCGGCAACCTGGAAAATCATGGGGTTCGTGAATTAACCCTGATTGCTCAGGATCTCACCGCATATGGTAATGATCTGGGCGGCAAAAACGATTTAATCTGCCTGTTGGAAACGCTCATTGTTCAAACAGAAATTCCCTGGATTCGCCTTCTCTATCTTTATCCGACAGGCATTACCGACAGCCTGTTAGCACTTATGGTCGGTGAACCAAGAATACTTCCCTATCTCGATATTCCTCTGCAGCATGTATGTGATAACGTTCTCAGGCGCATGAACCGTCCTTACGGAAAGGGTGATATAGAGAACTTATTAAATCGAATCAGAAGTTATTTGCCGGAATGTGCAATCCGGACAACCCTGATGGTTGGTTTCCCGGGCGAAACTGATGACAATGTTGATGAGATGGCCGAATGCTTGAGCAGGTGGCAGCTTGATAATGTTGGTATTTTTCGTTATGAGGATGAAGACGGATGTGCTGCATTCAACCTTTCCGGCAAGGTCCCTGAGCACGTTATGCAAAAGCGCTACAGGAGGGTAATGGAAGTCCAGGCGGCAATCAGCAGGCAAAACCAGCAACGCTATGTTGGGCGGGTCGAACCTGTATTAATTGAAGGCTACAGCAGGGAGAGTGAATTACTTCTCGAGGGCAGGACAAGATTTCAGGCAGCTGAGATAGATGGATGTGTTTATATAACTGCAGGTACTGCTAATCCTGGCGATATAGCAGGAGTGCGGGTGACGGAAGCTCATACCTATGACCTGATTGGTGAGCTTTCAGGTCTTGACGGACAATAAAAAAGTTATTTTTTGGCGGATTTTTTCTTCACTTTTGCGTTAACCTTTTCTCGCATATCTTTTCCCACCTTGAAAAAAGGAAGTTTTTTGGGCGCTACCTTGATCTTTTCACCGGTTTTAGGATTGCGTCCGGTGTAGGAGTCATACTTCTTGACCACAAAGCTGCCAAATCCCCGTATCTCAATAGATTCTCCTTTTGCCAGAGCTTCACTCATTGTATCGATGAGTGTGTTCGTAATTAACCCTGCCTCACGGATGGGTATATTGATTTTTTCGGCCAAAGCCTCAATCAGTTCAGATTTGTTCATTGTGCTCTCCCTTCTGCAGTCGATTCTATTTTAACTGAGTATAAGTTTTATTATTAAATCAAAAACTATTAAATCGGAAACTGATGCTCAGTTATCTTGACGGCAATCTTTAGATAACTATTCAAATTTAATCAGGTATTTTATTGATTGTAAAGGGGATTTTGCCAGAAAATATTTTTTTAAGGTCATTTTCGTTAAGATAACGATATTGGCCGGGTTTCAAGCCTCCAATTTTCAGGCTTCCGTATGCAGTTCGTTTGAGGGTTTTGACGGGGTGCCCAATAGCGGAAAACATTTTTCGTACCTGTCTTTTTTTCCCCTCGTGAATGATTATTTCTATCGTTGTTTCAGTGTGTTGGCGGTCAACTACCCGTACTTTGGCCGGCCAGGTTCTGTTTCCGTCAATCACAATTCCTTCCTCTAACGGCTTCAGCTTGCGGTTGGATGTTTTTCCCGACACAGTCGTAACGTACGTTTTGTTTATCTCATAGCGGGGGTGCTGGATAAGCTGTCCGAGTTTACCGTCATTGGTCAGGATAAGGGCTCCCTCTGTATCGTAATCAAGTCTTCCCACCGGAAAAACCCGCTGAGTAATACCTTTCAGCAGATCGGTGACAATCGGTCTCCCCTGGGGATCAGACAGGGTTGTCACATATCCAGTCGGCTTGTTGAGCAGGAGGTAGATTTTTTCTTCGAGAATAATCGGCTTGCCATCGAAAGTAATGACTGCTGTCTGTGGATCAACCTTTGAACCCAGTTCGATGATAACTGTTCCGTTGACTGCAACTCTGCCGGCCAGAATCATTTCTTCAGCTTTTCGCCGGGAAGCAATGCCGGCCCTGGCCAGGATTTTTTGCAGACGCTCAGCCATAGCTGCAGATTTGTGGATAGCAGGACAGGGTACCGATCATGTTACCGCCATCCGGCAGGGATCATGTTTGATATTTTGTCGTCGACAAGCTTTCTGGTTTTCGGGTCAACCTCCAGAACATCTGTATACCATGGCTTCATCCTGCAATCGAAAATGATCGGGGGTGACAGGCCGACGTGAAACCGGTGAACCGTTTGATCTGATCCGTGGATGTCGGCCGCAGGTTCAAAACGGGTAAAAAAAGTCCAGAGAAATTCCTGCAGGCTTGTGGTCGCCTCAGATGTTGAATCGACCAGAAGAACAACCGGCCAGTCGGCAAGATCAGGCCAGCGGGAGAGTTCTCCTGCCAGGTCGGGAAAGTCAGCATAGTTCTTTCCCTGGAGAACAAGTGTTCCAGGGAGAAAAACAACCGGTTTGCTACAGCCATCAGGCAGGTTCCCGGCGAATTCACCGGGAAGTTCACGTAGTTTGTTCCGGCCAAGACCTATCATCATCGCCTTGGAGCCCTTGTTGACGGATGGACCTGTATAATCCAGGGTATCCTGCGATACATTGGCAAAGACAAACAGGTCACGGTCCCAGCGAATGCGTTCCAGGACATGGGTCCAGAGTTTCGGAAAATCGCTTACATCAAGTTCTCCATCCGTGATAATGAGAAATTTAGTCAGGGATAACTGTCCCTCGCCGAGTATCCGAAGACCTGCTGCAAACGCTTCACGCGGGTAACGGTTAGCAACCTTGGCGGCTGCCAGGCAATGGAATCCGGTTTCGCCAAAGGTTTTCAATTGACGCACCCCTTTCATAACCAGGGGAAACAAGGGCGAAAGCAGGTCCTGGAGAAAATCGCCGATAAAAAAATCTTCCTGGCGTGGCCGGCCAACAACGGTAGCCGGATAAATAGCATCCTTTCTGTGATAAAGGTGGGTGGCCTGGAAGACAGGATAATCGTGTTGCAGGGAGTTATAACCGTAATGATCGCCGAATGGTCCTTCCGGCCGCCTGACATGTGGCGGCACATTTCCCTTGACTGCAAATTCGGCCTGAGCAACAAGTCGATGGCCACCGAGTGGATCCTTTGCCATATCCAGTTTGCTTCCCTGTAGTAGCGATGCGAGCATCAATTCAGGTATATCTTCCGGCAGGGGGGCAATAGCAGCAAGCATCAGGGCAGGGGGGCCGCCGATAAACAAGGTGAGAGGCAGGGGCTGTCCTCGCTGTTCCGCTTCAAAATAATGATATCCGCCTCCTTTATGTATCTGCCAGTGGATTCCGGTTGTCTGGTCGTCGTAACGCTGGATGCGGTACATGCCGAGATTATGTCCTTTCCCGTCAGGATGTTCGGTATACACCAGGGGAAGTGTCACAAAAGGGCCCCCATCTGAATGCCATGAAGTCAGCATTGGCAGTTCTGTCAGACAGGCCGGTTTCCGGCAGCATTCAAGAATGGGGGCATGCCGTTTATTCTTCAGGCCGATCCTAAACGACTGTCTAATCAGCGGTTTGGCCTGCCATACTGTTTCGAAGGTGGGCGGCATCAGGTTTTCGATCAGATCTACCAGGTTTCGGACAAAATCAAGGGGCCTGTTGCCAAAGGCAAGCTCAAGGCGGCGGTTGGTCCCAAAAAGATTTGTAACGACTGGAAAAGATGAGTTCCTGACATTGGTAAAAAGCAGGGCCGGTCCACCCCGGCCTATTACGCGGCGATGTATTTCGGCAATTTCCAGATAGGGATCGACCGGGGTATCAATGCTGAGCAGTTCATTTTCTTGCCTGAGAAGATCAAGGAAATCGCGCAGGTTCTGGCAGGGGGGCATAATGACTCCGAATGAATCAAATCAGTGTCGATGATTGTTATCACCGAGGAAGAGAGCATGGTATTCATTTTCACTCAAGTGATTTCGCATGATTCCGGTAAGGAGCTGAACGGTCTGGTCGATTTCTTCCTCAGTCAGGCGGGGGATGAGTACAGAGGTAAGCTGCTCCCGGCTGAACAGTTGAAGAAAGGCAGCGAGTGAACGCTCGTCTTCGTCTCTGTTCAGGCCAAAGAGAATTTCGTGAGCAGAAGGATTGCGGTCCGACTCCATACCTTATCCCTTGAGGATTTTCCAGGATACCTTTCGGTTTCTTGGTCCGTCGTATTCGCAGAAAAAGATCCGCTGCCAGGTACCAAGCACCAGCCGTCCGGATTCAATGAATACTGTAACGCTGCTGCCGGTCAGGGTTGCCATCATATGGGACGGGGAATTGCCTTCCTGATGGCGATACGGATAGTTTTGTGGCACTATTTGCTTGAACACACCGATAAGGTCGCTCTGAACGGCCGGGTCAGCTCCTTCATTGATCGTGAGACCTGATGTTGTGTGGGGAGTATAGACGAAACAGACACCGTCACTGACTCCACTATCAGTGACGGCCTGCTGGATCGGTCCTGTTATGTCCACAAACTCCATATGGGAGGAGGTGGACACCGAAAATGTGCCCTTGTTTTGTCCCATTTTTATTATCAGCCTTTTGAAAGTCGTACAGTTAATGATCGCAGCCATTCAGCTCATACGGATTGTTTCAAATATATTACTGTTGTATCTGCCAGTGGCCGTTATCGTCTCGGCAGGCAGT
>Ga0209013_10005167_pt1 | contig 11288 bp, 5 predicted proteins | sample Cruoilmetagenom2_FD_187291 | JGI IMG/M metagenome (GOLD analysis project Ga0209013, IMG submission 187291) | Oil polluted marine microbial communities from Coal Oil Point, Santa Barbara, California, USA - Sample 2 (SPAdes) (version 2) | ecosystem: Environmental > Aquatic > Marine > Oil seeps ...
CCGAGCGAGAGAAATTTCAGTCTCACCCGGTAACAGGTCAAGACGTATTACCTTTTTGTAGCCATCAACACCAGGCACTGGGAAATTATAGGCACGGGGGGTACCGTCCTGTGTTTCACCGTCAGTGGTGCATGGAGTGAATTCCGGCTGATAACTGCCGTCCGGCATAAAGGTGGCCGCATAGTTTTCCTGATGGCATTGCATACAATCCATGTCATTTGCATTGAGATTTGAAGATGCAGACAGATCTACTTTGCCTTGCCCATCTACAGGCGCCCTGAAGGTAACATGACATTTGAGGCAGGCAAAATCAGCCATTTCCGGATCAGTACAGTAGTTATTAGACTGTCCCCATTTGCCATATGTATTGGTAGGCAGCCCATTAATCGTATCGGTAACCTCAGGCGTGAGTCCATCCCAGGCACCATGCACAGAGTTTAAAACATGGTTGCCTGCATCTGCATGACAGGCAATGCAGGTTTGAGGGCCGAGATACTCATTAATACCCATATGGGAACTATTTTTCGCATTCACACAGGAAGAATCGGCAGAACAGTCAGAATCAGCACAGTCGGTTTTGCCGTCCCCATTATTGTCTATACCGTCTTTACAATCTTCTGCGCTGGAGCTACAGGAAGGATCTGCAGAACAGTTTGCATCACCGCAATCAATCAGATCATCACCGTCACAGTCCTGATCAATGCCATCACAGACAATTTCCGTTTCCGGAACACATGTCTGGCAAGAAGGATCAGCACTGCAGTTTGCATCACCGCAATCAATCAGGTCATCACCATCACAGTCCTGATCAACCCCATCACAGGCAATTTCCGTTTCCGGAACACATGTCTGGCAGGAGGGATCAGCACTGCAGTTTGCATCACCGCAATCAATCAGGTCATCACCGGTACAATCCTGATCAACCCCATCACAGGCAATCTCCGGAGCACCTGGATAGATTAAAGCGTTAGTATCATCGCATTCTTTATTTGATTTGAAACCGTCGCCATCTGCGTCAACAGGAGCAGCTCCAAACGAATTGTCTACATTTGTCGAGATGCCTATGCTAAAAGCAAGTGCAGTGCTACAGAGCAGTGAATAAAAAAATTTCATTAAAAATCTCCCCCATTTTTACTGATTATTTAAGGTTTTTTCTTCAATTTTTCTGCTTCTAAACCTCCTTTTTATTAGAATTTTATTCTTAAAAAGAGTTGTCTTCTAATGTTGCAAAAACCAACTCTCACAGGAGAGTATTAGTCGTTTTTAGATTTTGTGCTATTTTTATTAATTGTAGAACAATCAACATCTTCAAGCTGGTGGATTGCAAAGATGATAACAATAATTAAGATCTATTATTGTTTTATTCAGTGATGAGAACACGTCCATCAAGGAGTAAATTTGGATTTTATATTGATACAGAAAAAAATGGCAAACTGCTTTGTCATATAGGAAGTTCGGCTGTCAGTTGAAACCTCTGGCTTTATTTTCTTGGGTATCATTTAAACTAAACTTTATAATAAAGTAAGTTTATGTCAGCGTATGATTGCGAGTCAAGAGCACAACGTGGTACCACTAGTAATTATATTACAAATTTGCTTTAACTAGTTGCATCTCAAGGCTATTTTTAGTGAAAAAATATTTGATTCTGACAGAGATGTGCTTTGGCAAGATCTACAGACGCAGGAAATCGTAACATTATGATGTTTCCTGATTCTGTGAACCACAGCCTGTCAGGTAATTTTCCAGAAAAAGAGATTTTTTGCAATTGAGACCAGATTGACGTTATCTGTACATCTCTTAACCGTCGGGTTACCTACTTTGATTTGACCTTACTTTAAAGTGTTTAAAAAATGGACTCCACCTAACAGGGGTATTAGTGTAGATTGATCCTGGAATACTAAGTGGCTGCAAATATAGACATTGGAGATCCGACCATGGAAAATACAAACTGCCAACTTAATTTCAGTACCAACGAGTTAGATTTAATTGATGAAATAGATCCTGATGAAGAAATCGGAACCACCATACAAACCATCAATGAACCCAGAATCCTCTCTCCACTCAGACAGAATTTCAGACATTTTGTCTCCGACCAGGACCGGGTGCTGTTCAGAGTCTCCCATGCCTCATTGCAAAAGAGAATAAGAGAGGGTAAGGAACCGCTGTCTTTTGAGCTTGCCGGCCCCAAGGAAAATATTTACTTTGATCCAACCAAGGTCCGGGCGGCAATTGTTACTTGCGGCGGACTTTGCCCTGGCATCAACAACGTGATCCGTGCAGTTGTGATGGCTCTTTATTACGGCTATGGTGTCCGCTCCATCATCGGCATTCGTTATGGGCTCCAAGGGTTTATTCCAAAATACAGCCTCCCGATTATGGAAATGGAACCTGAAATCGTTGAGCGTATCCACGAATCTGGGGGCACCATACTGGCTTCATCCAGGGGACCCCAGCCGATCGATGAAATAGTGGACTCCCTGGACCGACTGAATGTAGGTATGTTGTTCCTTATCGGGGGAGACGGGACATTCAGGGCAGCAAAAAAAATTGCCGATGAAGTCGAGAAACGTGGCCTTAGAATATCCATCGTCACCGTTCCAAAGACCATAGACAATGACATTTATCTGGTGTCCAAGACTTTTGGCTTTGACACCGCCGTGGAAATGGCCTGTCAGGCCATCAGGTGCGCCCATACAGAGGCTGTTGGATGTCCCAACGGAATTGGCCTGGTTAAGGTCATGGGGCGGCACTCCGGCTTTATTGCAGCAGCTGCCAGTAGTGCCTTACGGGAGGTCAATTATTGTCTGATCCCGGAAAGCGACTTTGATCTGGAAGGGGAAAAAGGACTTCTAAGAACACTGGAAGAACGGCTGAAGAACCGTGGCCATGCCGTGGTCGTAGTTGCAGAAGGTGCTGGTCAGAAGTATGTCACCGGTGACACTAAGGAACAGGACATATCAGGCAACATTAAACTGGGTGACATAGGCATTTATTTGCGGGATACCTTCCGTCAATATTTTGAACAAAGAGAAATGACCACCTTTGTTCGGTACATAGATCCCAGCTACATCATACGCAGTGTTCCGGCCAACGTCGATGACAGCCTGTACTGCGCCAACCTAGGCCAGAATGCCGTTCACGCAGCCATGGCCGGTAAGACATCCATGATGATAAGCCTCTGGAACGACAAATATGTCCACGTTCCCATAGTTTCAGCCATCAAACGGAGTAAAAAAGTCAATCTCAACAGCCGGTTCTGGCATAGTGTGCTCGAATGTACCGGCCAGTGTTCCCTTAAAAATTAACAGCACGAAATATCCCGATATTATTGTCCGTGTTCAGGCTGTAAGCCACCGGCTTTAGCCGGTCATATTTCAGCCGCACTGCTTTAACGGACTATCAGTGCATTCTAAGATCGATCATTAATGAATACTTTCAGTCCGCTGTGCCCGGTGACAAACCCACCTACTTCAAGTAGATGGTTTTTAGTATTGTGCGACATCTTTCCCCTGTGTTTACAAGGCTAGTTGTAGGCCTGGTCAATAATTGTATCGGATGCGCAACCCGAGTGATCAAATCAGGTATGAGAATGAGCTGAATGGCTAGAGGTGACATCACGAATTTTGTACAGTTTTTTGTATACGCATTGTGCAGGTTACTATTGCCATTTTCTAAAATTTACCCAATAATTTATGGGTGACTTATCTCCTTTCTCTGAATGAGACCTGATCAGGAATAACCTTAAATTGCCCCCTATTGGATTCGATTTACCTTGCCGTTGGAAACTTTTTAGAGCGTCTGCTACTCTTTGTACAGAGTCTGTGATGGGTACCCACTAAAACGCTTTTTATATGTTGCACTGAAGCGGCCCAACTGGAGAAACCCATAATGAATAACTATTTCAGCAACATTAGTCTCCCTTTGTGTGGAGTTTCGGAGATGCTGATAAACATCGGATCCTTCGTTTAACTACTCACAGTTTTCATATTAGTGACTATGTGTGATCACCTGTACCGAGCCGGAAGCCGAATTGTTTTCAGAGATCGGGTCGAAGGGTTGGCCTATCACAGTGGCGAAGTCATCGATGTCCTGAGGAGTTTTCACGCTTATCGGGACCATGATAGTTATGGTCTTGTTTGGCGCTATATTCGACGCAACGCAGATCACGGTGCTACATTTATGCAGATGGGTGAAGGTGACGGTACACGAGCCTTCGCTTATTGTCACGTTGCCGATTGTGAAGGTTTCGGTACTGATGAGCTTGTCGGTGATTGTTACCTTAAAAGCCGGGTCCGGTCCGAGGTTCCTTACTACGATGTTGCAGCTCGACTGCTGCCCGACCTTGATCAATTCTTCTGGTTCGCAGACCTTGGTGACTTCCAGGTCAGCACTAAATGAGCGGATAGCTCTTCTTTCATCTGATGCCACAACAACAGGTCTGGTGCCGTTGTCTTGCTGATTGATGAACTCGATGGGGGCGAGTTCATCAGAAAAACTTACGTTCAAGCAAGAGAGTGAAACAGTGCATGCCAGTAAAACGATAACAAAGAAAGATCTATTCATTACGCTATATTTTAAGGCCGCAACTCATCTTAAAGGCGATGGTGTCAATTTTCCCATATATAAATGAAAGGTCCCCATAAAGGGACCTTTCTCATTATACACCCTAAAGACGTGGTCATTGATTTGTTTGAGATGAGCATCGAGCAGTAGCTCCATGCTCATCCATTAGCATTACGGAATACAGTCTTTATTTCCAGCACAGCCTGGATCAGCGCAATCGATCAGACCGTCCATGTCATTATCGATACCATCACGGCAAGTTTTACCGTTACCCTCTTTGGTACCTCCATCGCCGGTCCCCTTGACATTGATCTCCTTGTCTACAGTATTGTTATTCGCATCCGGGTCAGTGGTAGAGGTGGAAACACTTGCGATATTGGTGATCCTTCTCACACTACCTCGAACCTCAGTGACGATATCAACAGATGCTGAATCACCTGCTGCCAAAGTAGCAAAATCGCAAGTTACCATATGAGTAGTATCATCATAGGAACAAGCACCGTTACCGGAATCCATAACGTAGACGATCTTCTTTGGATCAAGGGGCAGTTGATCGACCATTACCACATTCTGAGCGTCCGATGGTCCTGTATTATTTACAACTATGGTATAGAGGATCTCTTTTGACGGAATCTCATCTAAGAAGTTCGCGTCTTTAGTGATGGCCAGATCAGCCTCTGCATTGACCAGGGTATCTTGTGTCACGGTGTTGTTGCTTTCATCGGGATCTGACGTTCCAGACGATACGGTGGCAGTGTCAGTGATGGTCGTGCCGTCCGGTACAGATGGATTAACCAGTACCTGGATGAACACCGTTACGAACTCACTGGGATTGAGATCGTTCAGATCGCATTCCACAGTAGTCGATCCGTCTAGCGGCTCACAAGTGCCAGAGCCGTTGGAAATGGTGTATCCCACAAAGCTCACCTTATCTGGCAGTATGTCAGAGAGCATGACATCCACCGCCGTGGACGGGCCATTGTTGGTGATGGTCACGTCGTATGTGAGATATTCGCCTGCCAGCACCGGATCCGGATGATCAGATTTTTCAACCACCAGGTCTGCTTCCGCATCAACCGTGGTATTTGCCGAGGCGAGATCGTCAGAGTTGTCGATATCCAGCGTGTCGCTCGATACACGGGCGTCGTTGTGCAAAATATCTGTTGTCTGCGGCAGCACTGTTACCACGATAGTCATCGTCTCTGCCGGTGCAAAAGCCGCCAGAGAATCGAACGCACACGTAGTGGGCTGGGTAGAATCACCTGGCACACCAGCATTGCATGAGCCACCACCTGTTGCACTTACATCATCTATGCTCACACCTGCAGGTAGAATATCCTCAATAAGCACATTAACCGCAGTGGAAGGCCCATTGTTGGTGACCTCCAGAGTGTAAGTGAGTGTCGTTCCTGCTACCACTGGGTCAGGTGCGTCTGACTTGGTTAACTCCAGATCTGCAACAGCTGTTACGGATATTGAGCCCTCTGCCTGATTATTTGTTGGGTCTGGATCTGGTGTGTCGCTTACTGCATCTGCCACATCATTGATGTCCATAGCCTCATCAGCCGTGATCTCAATGGTGACAGTAGCCCGACCGGTTATTGATGGAGTCGCAGCCTGAAGAATGCCCAAGTCGCAGATGACTACATTACCGCTTTCCAAGCAACTTCCTTGGGTTGGAGTGATTGATACGATGATGAAGCTGCCGTCACTCAGATTAGTGTCTCTCAGCTGTACATTGCGTGCATCGGAGGGGCCGAAGTTATCAACGAAAATGGTGCATTCTGCTGTATCACCGGCCAGCAGTGGTCTATCCGGCTTACACAGTTTGGTCACCTTGAGATCGGCCAAGTCTTCAACGATAGTAGTGAGGCTCACTTCATTATTGGTGTCATCAAGATCCGGCCGGTCATTGTCATAGCTCACAACCGCCGTATTCGTAATCGTCGTAGGTCCACCGGCATTGGCCACCAAGTCGGCGTCCACCGCGACCTTGATTATGAATGTCACCGCATCTCCATTGTCGATATCCCCAAGATCACAGGTTAGCTGATCTTCTCCGCCGGGTCCTGTTCCGGGGCTGAGAGTACAGGTATCGGTGTCTGTAATATAGCTGACCCCAAGTGGCAGCGTATCAACTACCTTTACTTCACGGGCATAGATCGGACCGTTGTTGGTTACAGTTATAGTATAATACAGTTGCTCTCCCGCCAAGACTGGATCAGGACTGGGGCTCTTTTCGATTTCAAGATCGGCAGCACAGTCGTCGAAGCTGAAATAACCGATCTGAGTGCGGTTGCCTCCTCCCGTTACGTACTCGCCGGTAAACCAAAACGTACAGCCGTCCACCGGGTCCACGGACATACCGCTGTAATCGCCCCAGCGTCCCGTGCAAGTCGCGCCGCAAGTTCCTGTTCCTGGTCCCGTGCAGCAATCGGCGGGGGTGTCGGCGGCGGTGCAGTCTGAATTTGCTGTGCAATTGCGTATGAAACCTGCTCCATCGAACAGCGTTGCCTCCCCTTGCCCGAGTGTCCCCCACACGTCGGTAGCCAGACGGCCTGCATAGCGAATGCCGGGACTGACTGACGAGCTCGATACGTTGTATCCGACGGCCATATTTCCGAAGCGGTCGGCTCCGATGCTGCTCATCCAGCGGTTGATGCCATCGCCTCCATTATCCCAGGTGCCTTGCTGATAGAGCGTTGGTGAACCACTCGGGTCACGTATTTCGTACCAACGGATACCAGATACATTGCCTCCCGTGTCCACGGGATGACTGAGCCAGAGAGACTCGGTACCGCCAATGTTCCGGTATTGGGCTGGATATTGAAGACGATCCCCGAGGGTATCAAGAAAATGCTCCCCATCAGGATCCGGCTGTGGAATAGCTGCTGACAGGAGCGTGTAATTTGCAACAGTAACTATGTGGTCGGGTGTATGTCCAGTACCTTGACCAAACGTCGAGTTTGCAGGGTCTGCCCAATCAACGTGAAAGTTCCAGAGGTTGACGACGTTATTGTTGTTAAAGTGTATCGAAGCGAAGACATTCGGGTCGCCGAAAGGAGGCGGAGTGCCGTGCATGTTTGAGGGAAGAAGACTCCAATAACCGGCCTGGACATCGAAGTGCTGCTCGTTCAATCCGCCGCCGCTGAGAAGTGTGCTCTTGTCGAGTGCCCAGACGCGAACATATTTCGGGTTGCCGCTGCCGCTAGGGGGAAACATATTTGCGGACATATAATATGCGTCCGGCCATACACCCAACTTGGGGAAGTCATTGAGATCAGTTGGGTGTGCCTCAAGAACGTATTTGTGCCACCCGCCGTTGACGGGGTCACTCGTCTTGCTGACAGCAATACATTCATAGAATGGCGGGATCGGTGTCCGGGGAGGAGCCGGAGGAGGTTGAAATCCTGCAAAAGCCAAAATGGTCAGGATAAAACGATCTGCCTGAGAGTCATAGAGTACGATAGGGTCGGACGTGAAACCATTGTCGCAAGGTGTCCCTGTCGGAGTGCCTGAATTAAAGAGCGTAGTGAAAGCTGTTGGACCGGCAAGAGACGTGCCGTTCTTGTCCCAGATCTGGTATGAGACGTTAATAGTCTGGATATAATGATTGGGACCGACAACACCATTTGTATCAGGGGGGTTGCCTCCTGGGATCCCGGGAAAGTCATTGAAGGGTGACTGAATGAGAGGTATCGGTGAAACATACTCAAGGAGCATGTCCAGCGGTTCCTTCTGCAGCGGAACCGTTGTCTTTTTTCCAGGCAAGAGGGGGGCGTGCAAAGGAGCCTCCACCTGACTTTGCGCTCTGAGATCTGCTGGCGGCAAACTCCTGAGATCCCCGTCGAATGGGAACGGCCCCAGCCCTTTGCCCTCTTCTGCTAAGCACAGAGATGGCAAAATCACCACGCATATGGCTAAAAAAGTCAAAAAGTGTACAAATTTTCTCTTATTCATTGCCCCCTCCTTTTCAAGTTGAAACTTGGATAAATCTTTTCACATTTCATTTAAGGTACATTTGCATACAATCCTCCCTGATGGTGAAAAATGATGAAAGAACAAAAAAGCCGAACTACCTCACTTAAGGCAGCCCGGCTTACTCGCAAGTCCCGTAGCTTTCCGTCCCAGCCTCACGGCAGGTTTGGCTTTATCTTATTTGTATATTTTTATCTCAACATTTTAATTATCCCACAACAGAGATGCATTTGTCTATGGGTAGAATTACCCATTTTTCGTTGCGTAACAATACATATAGGTGATTCGAGTTAACATTATCTGTACATCCCTTCAGATTTCGATTGCCCATAGCAACGAAACCTTACCTCATAGAATTTCAAGTGTTACAAAAAGTGGGTAATCTGCCATTTTCTGATACCTGACAGGATGACTGAGACGAGTAATGAGTCCATTGTTACTGCCCATCTCGAACAACCCAAACATAACTTGGTTCTAGTGCCCAGCTGCGTGGTTCAGCATCACCAGCAGAAAAACTGACTGCCCAACCGACGCCTAAATTTTTAAAATAAGAGTTGTATGAAGAGGTCCAGTAGTAGGATGACTGTACATTTTGAAAAGGATGGCCAATTGGCAATGCTGGATCTTGCTGGCTTAAATCTAGCAAACTTTCTAATTCAAATCGGTTTGGCAACCGCCAGTCACCAGCAACAGAGCCATCATTCAAACCACAATCCTCTCCTGGCACTCCGCCATAACCATCAAAAATAGTTTGTGCAAAGGTAAGAGCAACATCTCTGGAAACATCATTACGACAATTTGCATTCTGCATCCAAACCAATCCTGTCAGATTATCAGTCACACTTCCATTGTTGTTGTCTGTGAAGCGAAGTTTTGGCCAAGGCGTGCCCTTTTGCAACTCACCGTCTTGCCCTGTACCTGCACAGGGAACTGAAGTGCCGGGAGACACCCAACAGTCTTGCTGTCCTGTTTTTCCTGGTAATGCAGGGCTACGCGTACCGGTTAAACTGTTACCGTTGGCATTGGAAAAAGTTTTACCTTTCAGTACATCGACTGGCATAGCATCGCCCGTAGCCTTTCTGCCCATAAGAGGAACCACTGCCACTTGGGCAGCAACAGCAAAAGAGGTAGTCATAAAAAAAGAAGCTGTAGTCCCTGCAAGTAACCATCCAATACCAAGTATTTTTTTCATATTTTTCCTCTCTGCTGTCTCATTCCAGGGCAACTCAGCTATCTCTAAAATTTGCAGTTCGTCTCTTGTCGTATAATAAGTATAGCTTCACTTTATTTGAATGTCCTCATGAATGTTAACAGAATAGGTTTTATCAATTGTTGCGCCTACAATAAACCACCACTGTACGCCATGCCTCCATCGTGTATGATCTCTTTGATCTAAGTAGAAGCTGGCGCAATTATTGATAAAACTTTGAGAACTGAAGTGCGGATTGGTACCGAGGGGTTAGAGCATTTCCTATGGGTATTGAATGAGCGGCAGAAAGTATGCCGGAGGCGCTGAATCCTTCATTGTCCGGTAACATGTGCTCCGGATCATCAACATTTTACGGCCATTGAGCAAAAGGTCGAATTATTTTTCAAGTGTATTGTCATTTTACGGTTAATAATATTTTTCTGGAGTCATATTGAACAGTGAAGAGCGCACTTCTCCTGTTCAATTCAAAATTAGAATTTTCGAAAAGTGCTACGCTATCACGTATGATCACCGTCAGGACGTATCCATCAAGGGTTCCGGCAGTATCTCCATGAAAAGCATCTTTCCTTTGCCGCATTCCGGGCAGAGAGAAAGATCAGTACCGTTCAATCGCAGCATCATCTCTTGAACTGTCTCTGTCAGTTTCTCAATAATTTCCGCATCTGGATTTATCAACTGTCGGAGCAGTGGAATAGTCGTCTTTTTGTTTGTATTGGCCAGAAAACCAAAGTAGCGGATTTTCATAAATCCGCCAGGGAGAATGTGCAGGAGAAAACGACGGATGAACTCTTCTGCTTTTACAGTAATTTCCTTGACGGTATTATCATCGCTGCGATCCCTGTAAGTGAACGTGACCTTACCGCCCTCAATTGAGACAATACGGTTGTTGGTCATAGCGGCCTTGTGTGTATAGCGTCCAAGATAATCAAACACCTGTTCCTGAACCTCCTTGGTTAAAATGGATAAGAACGACGTTACAAGTTCTTATAGACCAAAAAGGTTCTTGCTGTAATTTGATTTTTTGAGAGAAAGATTGGTGGAGACAACTGGGAGGAAGGTGTTAAATAAGGGGAACTGGATAGCTCCCCTCCGCGGAGCGGTTCAGTTCTCTGTACATCTCTTCATGTATCGTATGCTCACAGCAACGAAACCTTACCTCATATAATCTCAAGTCTTACAAAACGGGCAGAAACGACACGCAGTGTTAGTTGGCAGAGTGACTGGTTGCTACATAGATACAGTAGGTGTTTCATTTGGGATTTAGACAAACCATAGTACATTCGATAAGGCAATCTTAACGAAACGCCCTATGCAGACCCGCTTGTGGGGTGTTGTGGGGTCTGGGGGAGAAAATCCCCCGGCTACCCGATTGTGTGTTGATTGCATATAATAACGCACAACATATTGAATAGGTGAAAACAGCCAAAAGCGGACGCTCAATAAAACCAGTTAACGATGGACAAGATGCTGAACGAATCAACATCTTGCCCACCAGGTGAGCTATTACCAACCCATATGGTAATAAGCCCAAATCCGC
>Ga0209013_10005168_pt1 | contig 11286 bp, 10 predicted proteins | sample Cruoilmetagenom2_FD_187291 | JGI IMG/M metagenome (GOLD analysis project Ga0209013, IMG submission 187291) | Oil polluted marine microbial communities from Coal Oil Point, Santa Barbara, California, USA - Sample 2 (SPAdes) (version 2) | ecosystem: Environmental > Aquatic > Marine > Oil seeps ...
ATGTAGACCAGATAAGTAATAATTTACACCATAATAGGTCATTACAACTGTCGCTAACCCAAAAATGGTTGATACATTATATACAAACAATCCTGTTAATTTTGGAATGATTCTCATGTGTAAAATAAATGCATAAACAAGAATTGTTACTAATGCCCATGTTTCTTTAGCATCCCAACCCCAATAACGCCCCCAAGATTCGTTGGCCCAAATGCCTCCTAAATAGGTGCCAACACTCACCATGACTAAACCACCAACTAGTGTTAGTTCACTTATATAAGACATTTCTGTAATAATTCTTTTAACCCTATCTTTATTAGATTCAGTAATAAAAACCATCAATAATAAATTAATCATTCCGATAATTGCTCCTAACATTAAAAAGCCATAGCTGCCAGCTTCTAGTGATACATGTATAGTTAACCAATATGATTTTAAAACAGGAACTAAAGGTGTGATTTCTGGATCTAAAAAGCTCAACATAGAGACTAAAAGGATGGTTGAAGCTAGTACCATTGTTGCCGCCAAACCACCAAACGATTTTCTAGTAAAAATAACACCTGCTAATGTGGTGGTCCAGGCAATGTAAATCATAGATTCATAACCATTACTCCATGGGGCTCTTCCTGAAATATACCAACGTAAACCGAGTCCGATAGTGTGTAAAATAAAACCAATTACAACAAGTGTAAATAAGATTTTATAAATTATTTTCAAATTAATATTTGGCTTGAAAACCGAAAGAAATAAGAAAAACAGAAAAGCTAAACCTAGTATAAAATAGAAAGCCGCAAGCCTATTAAAAACATTTAAGTTATTAAGTGTAATCTCAGCATTAATTTTTGAAGAAGAAGGCATAACTAAACCTCCATTTTTTATTTGAAAATCTCTGAGCTCATTTAAAAGATTATCAGCTTCAGAATAATTTTTGGTCTCAATGCCTTTTTTTAATGCAGCTCCATAAGTATTAAAGAAGTTTGTCGCAATATGAGTATCATGATTATTAGAATTTCCACGATTCTGTCTTGAAAGCCAAGTGTTATTTGCATCGTTTACAACAGGAATTATTTTTAATAAATTTCCCGAGAAAACCATACTTAATATATTTAATCTCTCATCTATTTTTATGAGTTCCTTTTCGTAAACACCTCTATCTTTTGGGTTTAAATCATAGACTCTACGTACTTCATCTATTAATTTATAATCACCCTTATTGTCAAAAAAGTCATTATATGAAGCGTATTTATCAGTAACACTTAATTGTTTTAATATATCTTCATGTTTCCCTAATTTAATAAGTTTTACGTTGTTCCATTCGTAGCTATTTGCAAACATGCTCAACATGATTTGGTCTGCAGTTAGGCCTTCAAAACTTTCTTGGCGATATAATTTTCGCATTATCTCTCTGGATAAGGTATGGATAGGTTTCATACGCCCCTTATAATCTTGAACAACAAGTTTGCTAAATTCGTTTGCATGCTCTTTACTAACAGCATGATTTATATAATCATTGCTATTTTGAGATTGTGCAAATGAAAATGACAGCATGAATAAGATGATAAAAGTGCCACTTGTAGCTCTCAATTTTTTAATTTTTTTAAGCACCTGATGAAATCTGGTGTTTTTGCTAAAAAAAATCATAAGTAATCCAATTGTAAATAGTGCATAGCCTATATAAGAGATTAAAGTTCCCCAATAATCATTATTGACACTTAAATAAGTTCCTTTTTCATCATTATCAAAAGACGATTGAAAAAAACGATACCCTTCATAGTTTAAAATATTGTTCATAAAGATTTTAAAATCCATATGGATGTCTTTTCTATCATCAATTAAAACAACTTCACTGGCATATGAAGAAGCACTATTAGTTCCAGGGTATTTTTCAAGAATAAATTTTTTCAGCTGTATTGAAAAAGGTAAAATAATATCTTTAGAACCATAAGAAACAGCAACAGATAAGTCGTTAAAACCTAAAACTTGAGGTCTTCCAGTATTCCCTCGACTACCAAAAATAATAGCTTCCTGAGAATCACCATTTACAGAAACATCTAGAACTAAAGCTTTATAACTTTTGCTTGTCATTTTTCTGTCTTCAGATTCAATAATAACTTTAGCATTTTCATTAAATTCAGAGAAAACGAAATTATTATTACCATCAGAATAAAGTGAGCGTAATTTTAAGGGTTTATAACTATTAGAAGGATAAATGGTGTCTCTTTTTTGGGTCGCCATTTCCATTAATGTGAGGGTCTTACTGGTTGTGAATTGTAAAGAATTGTTTTTGTAAATTATGTTTATAGCATTAGAAAGGGGGCTAACCTTAAAATTATAAACGACATTTCTAATCTGTTTTGTTTGTCCTTCCGCTATAAAATATTCCTCTCTACCATTTAAACCTGCAACAACAATTTTTAAAATAGGTTTTCCTTCAATACTTGTTGATAGAACTTGTTTTGGATTAGGAACAAACTTTTTCACTTTAATATCGATTAAATCATCATCAATTAAATAAGATTCATGCCAATTATTATTTCCAACTGAGGCAAAAAGTACAGGCTCATTAAAGTCGTATACTTTATTATTTTTATTGACTTTAAATTTTAAATAGGCATTAGATGAAATAAAACTATTTGAAGAATCATTTTCACGGATATGCATCATGCCTTCAAATCCAAAATAGCGTGTGATACTAGCACCTATTAAAATTATAATTATAGAAGAATGAAAAATCAGTAATGCCCATTTTTTTTGCTGAATCATTCTAAATTTAAAAATGTTCACAACAATTGAAATACTAAATAAAAGTAATAAAAACTCAAACCACCAAGCTTTAAATATGACTTTTTGTGCAGCGCTAGTGCCGAAATCATTCTCTATAAATGTTGCTATAGCAATTGAAGTTGCAAATAGTAATATATATAATCCCGCAGCTCTAGTATTAAATAAAGGAGTAGTGTATTTTTTAATGAAAGTAATTAGCTTGTTCATATTCAGAGTAGGATTTAGCATAAAATTACGCTATTTCTTTTAAACATGTATAGGAGCTTATATTTTAATTCGTTTTTTTATAACTCCAAACAGCTAATCCATTCATAATTATAGCATATAGTAAGGTTTTTAGGAGTTGAGGTAAAATATCTGCAAAACCTGAGCCTTTAAGCATTACCATGCGCATTACTTCTACAAAGTATTTTATAGGATTAAATTCAGTAAGATTTTGAGCCCATATTGGCATACTTTCTATAGGCGTGAAAAGCCCACTCATTAAAATGAAAATGACTACAAAAAACCAAGCAATAAACATGGCTTGCTGTTGTGTGTCTGTAAAGTTTGAAATGAATAATCCAATTCCTAAAATGACTAATATATATATTGAGGTGTATAAATACATCAACCAGAAGCTTCCAAGCATTGGGACATTAAATATGATTTTAGCAATGACTAATCCAATAGTTAATATGCCCATCCCTATGACCCAAAAGGGGAGAAGTTTACCAATAATAAATTGACTTTTCTTAATTGGTGTAACGTTAATTTGTTCTAAAGTTCCAATTTCTTTTTCGCGAACAATATTCATTCCAGAAAGGAATAAGACAATCATAGTCACCAATAACACCAATATTCCTGGGACCATATAAGTCTTATAATTTAGTGTTTCATTATACCAAAAAGAAGGAGTAGTTGTAATTGTTTTTGGAAGATTTATTTTGTCTGAAGGGTGCATGAGTTCTATTTGGACTTTTTTATTAAAACGTTGAACTATTTGAGAGATATATACATTTTCAACACCTGCAGCTGCGCCATCTATAGCATTTATAGTTACACCTAAACTAGCGTGTTTATCTTTTATTAAATCACGCTCAAAATAACGAGAAACTTCTAAAATAACATCAATTTCACCATTTAGCATCGCGTCGTTTGCAAGAGTTTCATTAGGAAACTCAGCAATAACATTAAAGTAATCTGAAGCATTAAAGGTTTCAATTAATGCTCTTGAGGTTGATGTATGATCATTATCAATATATGAAAATTTGATGTTTTTGATTTCAAATGTTGCTGCATTAGATAAAATAAGGAGTTGTAATAAGGGTAGAATAAATATGATAGGAAGCATGCCTTTATTTCTAAAGATTTGCTTAAACTCTTTTTGTATAATGTATCCTATTGTTTTCATTATTCCAATCTGATTTTATATTTCTTTACACTTAAGCCAATAAAGAAAATAGTCATTCCAATTAGTATTAGCGTTTCTTTCCAAATGAAAGTAATGCCAACACCTTTAAGCATGATTGCTTTTAAAATAATAATAAACCACTTTGCAGGAATTACATTACTAATCACTTGTAAGGGTGTAGGCATACTAGATATTGGAAAAATAAAACCTGATAATATAATTACAGGAAGCATTAATCCCATTAATGAAATCATCATGGCTGTTTGTTGTGTAGCTGACATAGTAGATATTAATATCCCAAGTGAAAGTGAAGTGATGATGAATAGAACACTTTCTGCTCCTAATAAAAATAAGCTCCCTTGAACAGGCATTTTAAAGATGAAAATGCTCAATATAATAATAACAATTGCATTAATTATTGAAAGAAAAATATAAGGAACTACTTTTCCAATAATAACTTGAAAGGGTTTTAATGGCGATACGAGTAAAATTTCCATAGTCCCCATCTCTTTCTCTCTTGTAATTGAAATGGAGGTCATCATTGCAGAAACTAACATTAAAATAATGGTCATCACACCTGGTACAAACATGAAAACACTCTTTAATTCAGCATTATATATCATACGTGCTTGTGGTACTATTTGATAAGAGATTTTAATGTCCTTATTAAGTTCTTGCTGATACTTTTGTAAAATAGAATTTGTGAAATTGCTTATTGTATTTGCTGTATTGGGGTCAGTTGCATCTGTAATTATTTGAATAGTTGCATGATTTTCTTTGATAAGGTTTTTACTAAAATCTTTTTCGAAAGTTAAAACAGCTTTAATTTCACCTTTTTTAAATTCTGATTCAATTTCTGTTTTATGCTCTAAAAATTGATTGATACTAAAATATTTAGAAGCAGAAATTTTATTGATAATTTCTTTTGTAGTCGCATCTTTAGAATAATCTAAAATAGCGATATCTACATTGTTAATTTCATTTGTTATAGCAAAACCAAAAAGCATAATTTGTGCTATTGGCATTCCAAAAAGAATAAATAATGACCTCTTATCTCTAAAGATATGGTAAAACTCTTTTCTTATGAAAGCTGTAAACCGTTTCATTCTCTAGCTAATTTTAAAAAGACATCGTTCATGCTTTCTACATTAAACTGTTTTTTGAGATTTTTAGGAGTGTCCAACGCTTCAATTTTACCATCGACCATTATGGATACACGATCACAATATTCGGCTTCATCCATATAATGTGTAGTGACAAAAATTGTTGTTCCATTGTTGGCTGTTTGGTAAATCATTTCCCAAAATTGTCGTCTTGTTATTGGGTCGACTCCACCAGTTGGTTCATCTAAAAAAACAATCTTTGGTTCGTGTAATAGTGAAACCGAAAATGATATTTTTTGTTTCCACCCTAGAGGTAATGAGCCAACCAATTGATTGCTGACTTCTTGTAAACCTAAATCATTAATAAGCTTTTTTCTTTTTTCTTTTATTTTCGTCCTTGACAAGCCATAAATACCACCGAAAAAGGTAATATTTTCTTTAACGGTTAAATCATTATATAGAGCAAATTTCTGGCTCATATAGCCAATATTTTTCTTAATGTCTTCAGGGTCAGTATATACATCAAACCCAGCGACATTGGCTTCTCCGGAAGTAGGATTAGAAATACCAATAAGCATTTTCATTGCAGTTGTTTTTCCAGCGCCATTTGCTCCTAGAAACCCAAATATCTCACCTTTTTTCACTTTGAAAGTAATAGCGTTTACAGCAGTGAAATCACCAAACATTTTGGTTAATTTTTCAACTATTATGACGTTTTCTGTATCCATTATTTAGCTAATTCCATAAAGATGTCTTCTATGGATGGATTAGTTTTTTCAATTATAATATTTGTAAGTTTTTCAGCTTCTAAATAGTGATGTAAATCTTCTGGATTGAAATTATGTCTGTTATCTGTATAGTGAACAAACTCTCCAAAAGGATAGACACTATATTGATGTTTATAATTTTTGAGACTTTTAATTAGCTGATACATATTATTTGCCCCAACATTGAAAAGCATTTTTGGAAAGTCTTTTACAATCTCTTTAGGTTCATCAATTTTCAATATGTTCCCATCCTGAATTAATGCTATTTTATCGCATAAAGCAGCTTCATCCATATATGGCGTGGATACTAAAATAGTAATTCCTTTATGTTGCAATCGCTTTAGCATCTCCCAAAATTCTTTACGAGAAACAGGATCAACTCCAGTAGTAGGCTCGTCTAGAAAAAGCACTTTGGGCTTGTGAATTAATGCACAACATAACGCAAGCTTTTGCTTCATTCCTCCAGAAAGTTTACCTGCTCTACGGTCTTTAAAGGGTTCTATTTGAATATAGATATCTTTAATTAAATCGTAATTTTCTTCTATAGTAGTCCCAAAAATTGCTGCAAAGAAGCTTAGGTTCTCTTCAACAGTTAAATCTTGATATAAAGAAAACCTCCCAGGCATGTACCCTACACTATGTCTTATGCTTTTATAATCTTTTAATACATCTAAATCAGCAACAATAGCATTGCCATTATCTGCAATCAAAAGTGTCGTTAAAATTCTAAAAAGTGTCGTTTTTCCTGCGCCATCAGGTCCAATTAAACCAAACAACTCACCTTCTTTAACTTCAAAAGAAATATCATCTATTGCTTTTAAATTATCGTAAGATTTTGAAATATGTTTAACCGATATGCTCACAATTTCACTTTTGTTGTTTGCTTAAATAGTTTGGAATTATTAGGGATAAAACAGCGATTAATGTCCAAATGCCTACTCTAAAAAACATTGCTATTATACTTTCTGAAGCAGCGGAATCACTCATAAATTTCAGATATATAAAAACCATAAAATGCATGAACAGAATAAATAGAGTAAACGATTTGCTTTTTGCTTTATTCTTCCAAATTGTATATGCCGCAATTATTGAAACAATACCAAAGAGAACATTGTATGAAACCAACCAAATCAGTACATTGTAATCTTTGGCATCAATTTTAAGTAATACTTTTGAGCCAGCAAAAATTGACATCATTCCAATGAATAGAGCAAGAAATGCTGCAGCTTTTTTAAATAATCTTTTATTTATAGGTGCTTTATTCAAAATAGTTTTGATAGCCTGCTAAATGAGTATTCATAATCGAGAAATTTTCTTTACAAATTTTTAAATCTGATGATTCTAAACCTTCAAAAATTTCTATCATTGGTTTTAAATAATTATGCAATTGGTTATGTGACTCTCCTTTCATTGTGCATTTTTGAAAAATGGTGGTAAATTCATCTTCAAGACTAGTTTTTAAGCTTGAGTATGCATTTACATTTTCTTCATCTGAAAAGGAATACATTAGTTTTTGCATTTTTACAATTCCATCAGTAGTTTCACTATTGGCTTTCCATAAACCTCCATTATTTGTACTAACACCTTCTATTTTTATTGTGCTAGTATCAACAATTAGTTTGTCCTTATTGTTTTGATTACAAGAAAAAATGAATATGCTAGTAATTAAGATTAAAGTTATTCTTTTCATGATTTTTATTTTATGATTAACAGCCATTACCACAAGATTCGCCTTTTTTATGCTTACACGATTTATTATTACCTTTCATCATGCCTTTTCCTTTTCCTTGACCTTTTTTCATTCCGTTTTCCATTCCACCTTTATGTTTTTCATTCATATGCTCTTCCATCCACACTGGTTCATCAACATCATTGTCATACATATATACTGCTATTTTTTCTATGTCTTTTGTTGCTAATTCCATTTTAGGCATTACTTTAAATTTATTTACAGCTCCAAACATTAATGCTTTGTCTTCAGTTGGGTTTTGTACCCAATTAACTACAGCATTAACAAAATCTTCTTTATTAGAATATGCTCTTGTATAATGCATTTTCACACCTTTAAATGGTGGTGCTAAAATTTCATCATGTGATGCTGAGTTTGGGTTGTGACACACATAACAATTAATTTTCATTAATTCGTAACCTTCATCAGTTTGAAAATCATTAGGAATCATTTCTTCTATATCTACTGAAGTAAAATCTACATATGACATTTCCTTTTTTGTTTGATTACAACTCATAAAAAGGGCTGTAATACTTGCTAATAAAATTACTTTTTTGTTCATTTTTTTAATTTATTAAAGTTCATTTTTTTATTAAAGAGTCTAACTATCCGTTAGGGTTATTCATTTTTAATCCACATTTCTGCAGGCATTCCGATTTTTAAACTACCATCGTTAACAACATCTATTTTTACTGCATATACTAAGGCAACACGTTCTTCTTTTGTTTGAATTATTTTTGGAGTGAATTCAGATTCAGATGCAATCCAAGTAACAGTGCCTTTAAAACTCTTCATGTCATCTTTATCGTCAATTTTCACTTTTACATTTTGACCAATATTAATATTGGCAAGCTGTGTTTCGCTTATATAAATACGTAATTGCATTGTAGATAAATCGGCAATTTTGTAAAGAGGTTTACCAAAAGATGTAATCTCGTTTTGCTCTGCGTATTTAACTAAAACGGTTCCATTTATTGGATTTATGATAATGCTTTTTTTGATTTGATCATTAATTTGTTTGAGCTGTATGTCTATGCTTTTCAGCTCATTTATTACTGGAGAATTCTGAATCTCAACACTTCTTATTTGCTGTTTAATTACATCAATTTCACCATTAATATCATCTAGTTGCTTTTGTGTTCCAGCATTATCTTTTATAAGGTTTTCAGTTCGGGTTTTGTTTACATTTGCTGTTCTTAATTTTGAGTTTAATACTGCTATTTGTGATAGAACGCCTTTTGATTTAGATTTAATAACTTCTTTTGATACAAGCAGTTGCTCTTTTTTTAATGATAGAGGAATGGTATCGATATACCCTAGGAAAGTTTCTTTTTTAAGTACGTTACCTTCATTAATTTGGAATAGTATTAATTTCCCGTTGTTTTCTGCTGAAACTGTAATTTCTGTAGCCTCAAAGTTCCCATAGCCATCTGCGGATACATTATTATCATTACATGAGGTGAAAATCAATGCAACTATACTAAATCCGAATAAATATATACTGTATGTTTTCATAATTTATTTCTGTCCTTGAATAATATTATAATTTGCTTTTGCTAATTGTAATTGAATTGTATGCATTAGGCGAGTGTTTTCATCTTCAAATAAATTGGTTAATTCTGTCACATAAGCAGAAGAGGTTATAACACCATTTTTTAATTGTGATTCAGCTGATTTTAATACTTCTTTTCGTAGTTCAATGATTTCAGTATCTGTTTCAATAAATTCTATATACTTATCAATTTCTACTTGTTTTTTATTGAGTTCTATATTGGCGTTTAGCTTAAATATTTCTGTTTCATTATCAACAATATCTTTACTGATGGCATTAGACTTCCTTTGTTTGTCATTAGAATTCCAATCGAAAACATTCCAATTTAGTTTGACGCCAACAATATAAAAAGCCTTAAATGAATTATCTAGCATATTTAATCCTGGGCTGCCATAACCGCCATTTGCAAAACCAATAATTTTTGGAAGGTTTTGTTTAGTTAATATTTGTTCATTACTGTCAATTTCTTCTTTTTTAAGTTGAAATAATTCTAACTCAGGTCTTAAAAGTGTATAAGAAGCATTTGTTGATATAATAGGTTGTTGAAATATTGTCGAATCATTTATAGGGTTTCCAATAAGTGAAGACAAAGTATTCATGAGAATAATTTTATTTTTATTTACTTCTACAAACTGTTGATTGATTTTGAGTAATTCGGCACTTAAAACTGTATCAGATGAAGGTAGTAATACACCATACTTAATTCCAGATTTTACTTCTTCAAGTTTTGTTTCAAGAGCTTTTTTTCTTGCTGAAAGTAGAGCCCTTTTTTCTTGTAATAATAAAACAGAAAAAAACAGTTGATTCACTTGTTCTTTTAATTGATATAATTTGACTTCTACCTGTTTTTGTTGTGCTTTTAAAGCGGCAGATGTAGCATCTAATGACGCATCAATTGTTCCACCACCATAAATTAATTGATTTACTGAAAGTGTTGCTCTGTATTGGTCTTTATTAAGAGGCTCTTGATTTGGAACGGCTACTTCTATAACATCAGATTGATATGTAGCATGAGCAGATAAATCAAATTGAGGTAGTTTTTCAGTATTAATGACATCTAAATTGATGACACTTTGTTTTTCTAATAAATCTCGTTGTTGTGCTAAAGGATAGTTTTGGTTAACCAACAAATAACATTCATTTAATGTGATTTGCTGTTGCGAAAAAACACCTAAAGACATTAACAGAATTATATATATAATTAGTTTCTTCATTACCTTTATGTTATAGAATTTATAATAAAGTCGGCTACTTCTGTTTTTCTCTCTTTCATTAATTTTTTAAAAGCTTTATCATCAACATTTACAAAAGCTTTAATTAAAGGAGTGGCAACAAAGGGAAAAACATTTAATGCCAATATATTTATGAATAGCTGATCGCCTTTAATTGGTTTTATTTTACCGCTTTCCACTTCTGTATCGACCTGTTTTTTGAATTTTTTAATATTAGGAAACCCTTCATTATCTTTCATTTTTAAGATAAATTCTGGATTTCTATTAAGCTCTTGAATAATGAAAGCAGGTAAATAAGGATGCTTAATAATGAATGAAATATAATTACTAGTAAAATTTATTATTTTATCTTTTATAGATGAATCATCGTTTAATATCTTATTTAATTGAGGTGCTAATAATGCAAAAGCATTTTTAAAAACGGCTTCGAAAAGTAATTGTTTACTTCTGTAATAGTAATGTAATAAAGCTTTATTTATTCCTGCTTCGTCAGCTATTTCTTGCATTCTAGAACCATCCATTCCTTTGCGTTGAAACACTTCTTTAGCAGCATTTAATATCTGACTTTCCGTATTTTCATCCTTATTTTTAGACATTTTTAACTATTTAGTTTAACTAAATGGTTAACAAATATACAAAAAATATAATTGGAGATTATAAACTTGTGTTAAAATCAATATGATACCTGAAAAAGCAGGAAAGAATTATGCTTGAAAATATTTAATA
>Ga0209013_10005169_pt1 | contig 11285 bp, 10 predicted proteins | sample Cruoilmetagenom2_FD_187291 | JGI IMG/M metagenome (GOLD analysis project Ga0209013, IMG submission 187291) | Oil polluted marine microbial communities from Coal Oil Point, Santa Barbara, California, USA - Sample 2 (SPAdes) (version 2) | ecosystem: Environmental > Aquatic > Marine > Oil seeps ...
ATCCGGCTTGCCCAGCCAGGCTGGCAACTGCTGCATAAAGGTTGTCTGCAGAACAAGAATAAATATGCCAAGTATCAGGTAAACTATAAACATTGAAGGCTAGCCCGGGTTTCTCACAAACATCTCAGCAAATGATTTTATTTTCATAATTATTTATAACACTCTGCAATTATTCATATCCCGCTGATCAGGTTATAAGTCACGCAGTTTCAAATTTTGCAGTTGACTGCTGAAATATGTGACTGCGGGCTGTCGCTCAGTCCTCTGTCAGGGAATCTTTTTTCATTATTATTATGAGATGTTCCAGTTGAGAAAAATCTACTGCAGGCATAATTTCGATTTTTTGAAACATGCCGCGACGGCTTTTCGTGATCTCTGAAATGGTTCCTACCATAAGCCCTTTTGGGAAAACCCCTCCAAGGCCTGAGGTGAGAACAAAATCCTCCTTTTCAACCACAGCACTTTTTAAGACATAATTAAGGCCGAAGACATCACGTCCCAATCCCTTCACAATTCCGTGCACCCTTGTCTTCTGGGTTATGACATCAACAGCACTGTTTGGATCTGTTGCCAACAAAACCTTGGAATAATTAGGGGATGAGGTCAGGACCTGACCAACAACACCCTCGACGGTTACAACCGGCATGCCCTTCTGGACACCGTCACTGGAACCTCGATTAATTGTAAATGTACGGAACCAGAGAGATGGATCCTTGCCAACAATTTCTGCTGTTAAGGTAGGGGGAGGAAGGGACTCCTTAAGATCAAGCAACTTTTGCAGGCGAACGTTCGTTGCCAGGGCTTCCCTGTATTCAATGTTGGCAGCCTTGTATTGAAATAATTCCTGCCTGAGTTTCTCATTCTCCTCTCTGACACGGAGAAGATCCACATACTTCTTCCTGTAACCACCTGCATAGTTGGAGGCTTTAGAAATTGCTGATTGAACGGGGCCGATGACTTCAAGGCCAAACTTGTGGAGAGAGGTAAACTCCTTACGGCCTGCCATGGAAATTATCAGAATGAGTATTGCAGTCAGAAGACAGCCTAAAAGCAGGAAAAAACGCATCTGTCCTGATCGCTTTCCTCTCTTCCGTATCATTCTACTCAACTGGGAAACCTCTCTTTGCCCAATGCTTGCTACAATGGCATAATTTCGGGATATGCTACCTGATCGGTTTTACCGGTCACCAGTTGATCTTAACCTCTTTCAAGATATCAATGTTATCGAGTGCAGCACCTGATCCAAGTACTACTGATGAGAGTGGATCCTCGGCAACGATTATGGGCAAACCTGTTTCTTTATTGAGACGTTGGTCAAGATTTCTCAGTAAAGCTCCGCCGCCGGTCAATACAATACCCTGATCAACAATATCGGCAGACAGTTCCGGCGGGGTGAGTTCCAACGCTATTTTTACTGCATCAAGAATTGAATCAACCTGTTCCGAGATCGCTGACCTGATCTCGGCTGAATTGATGGTAAGGGTTTTTGGAACGCCGGATACAAGATCGCGCCCCTTGATATCCATGGTCTCATATGGCTCTTCAGGCATCACATTTCCGATGGTAGTCTTGATCAACTCAGCAGTGCGCTCGCCGATAGCCAGATTGTGCTTCCGTTTGATGTACTGCAGGATAGCCTCATCCATCTTATCACCGGCAACCCGAACCGACTTGGAATAGACAATACCGGCGAGCGAAATTACAGCAACTTCCGTGGTGCCGCCGCCAATATCAACTATCATGTTTGCCGTTGGCTCAGTAATTGGCAGCCCTGCGCCGATTGCTGCTGCCATCGGCTCCTCGATCAGATATATTTCCCGGGCCCCGGCAGATTCAGCCGATTCCTTAACCGCGCGCTTTTCAACCTGGGTAATTCCTGAAGGCACGCTGATTATTATCCGGGGATGCACAAAGGTACGCCGGTTATGCACCTTTTTAATAAAGTAGCGGAGCATTGCTTCCGTGACTTCAAAATCGGCAATAACTCCATCTTTTATGGGCCGCGTGGCAACAATATTACCCGGTGTCCGCCCGACCATCATTTTGGCCTCTTTGCCTACGGCCAGCACCTTATTGCCCCTGGCATCCTTGCGGATCGCTACAACTGAAGGTTCACGCAACACTATGCCCTTGCCTTTCATATAGACAAGGGTATTAGCTGTACCAAGGTCAATTGCCAGATCGTTTGACATCCAGCCGAGAATTGAATTGAGGGGCGAAAACATTGAAACTGTCCTTTTTATATAATTATAAGTTGGATACGAGTAATTTTTCAGAAATAGGCTAAAGTCCTTAAAAAAAAACCACGGACATCAGCGGGGCCTCTTAAAACTATTAGACTACGAACGTTATTCCTGTTGGCATCGTGTTTTGTACGATGCCAACAAATATGGTCCTAGCATGCAGCATTGCATAAGTCCATGAAAAATGACGTAATCTAACAAAGTCTCCTGGGCTTGGCAAGAGATATGGATAGGATGACCATTGATAAATAAGAAAGAACTTGACAGTTTCTTTTAAAACATGGTATCCAACCACCTCTTTTCATCAATATATTTGGCACTGGCAACGTGGGGCTATAGCTCAGCTGGGAGAGCGCTTGAATGGCATTCAAGAGGTCAGCGGTTCGATCCCGCTTAGCTCCACCACACAAACGATAAATCAAAAACTGCTGTGTCAGCTTCTTCTCTATTCAATTTTTCTCCTTTCCTGATGAATTATCCGCTGGAGGAGCCTTTTTGCCGGAATTTCGAAATATAATCGATCCTTCCGATGCGTAAATTAATTCACGCTTTTACCTTAGACGCACCGCGTATCGAAGATCAATGACCGGCTATTCTTTATGCGTTTCATTCTTGTAACAGATGAAGCGGTTTTGTCAGGAAGGAAAGCCCCCATCTCCGACTCTTTACCTGCCGCTCCTTTTGAAAGTAAAAACAAATAGGTTGCAACGAGTGAGCATCCCAATTAATGATTATAATTGAGGTTTTTTTAATGGGGCTTGTATTGTATTATAATTGTACTTATTATTACTTTTTATGAAAATAACGGTGATTAACGTCTTTAGTTTCCCCAAATTCCTTAATTTTTCCACTTTAAGGTAGAAAACTATGTTCGGACAATCAGTTAAGCATGTTATCATGATTGTAGTGTTCCTGCTCCTCCTTCCCCTTACAAACAACTGCAGCGATCAACCGGAAGCACCTTCAGAGAGCGCTGTTTTTTCCCAAAAAAAGTTCTACCTGGGGCTTATACCTGAACAGGATTTGTTCAGCCAGAAGCGGAGGTATGCCGCCCTGGCCCACTATATTTCTGAAAAAGCCGGAGTGGATGTTGAACTTAAAATCCTTCCCCGATACGGCAACATCATTGATAATTTTCTTTCCCCCCAGCTGGACGCCGCTTTTTTCGGAAGTTTTACCGGCACCCTGGCAATCAGAAAACTTGGAGTGGAGCCTCTTGCGAGACCGGTATGGTTTGACGGTAAATCAACCTACTACGGAATGATTTTTGTAAGAAATGACAGCAATATAAAAAATGCGGACGATATGAAAGGAAAACGGTTTGCTTTTGTGGACAAGGCAACGACTGCGGGCTGGCTCCTGCCTCTCCACTATTTTAAGGAGAACAGCATTGAGGATTACCGGACATGGTTTGCTGAAACCTATTTTACCGGAACCCACGAGGATGCCATATATGATGTCCTCGATGGGAGGGCGGATATCGGCGCCGCAAAGAATACGGTCTTTGACCGGCTTGCCCAAAAAGAGAGCAGGTTGTTGAATGAACTGCATATCCTGACAACATCACCGCAGGTTCCAGCCAACGCCCTAGCTGTGAGGAGAGGCTTGAGCAACTCTTTCAAGATAAAGCTGAGAAATATCCTGCTGCAGATGGATCAAGACGAACAAGGCAAAAGAATATTGGGTGAATTCGGTGCGCGGAAGTTTGTCACCACAACCCCAAAAGACTATGATCCTGTTTTTACCTATGCCGACGATATCAGGCTCGACCTCAGCAAGTATGATTACAAAAACCGTTAGCGCCTGCGACATCGATTCATATGTTTTATAAAGCATTTGATGCAGCAGAATACGTCATTGTGAGAAACCCGGGTTAGAGGCCTCCGAACTTCATGAAAAAGAAAATTTACTTCGGCTTATTCTGTCTCATTCTCTGTTTTCTGGCAGGAGGATTGTATATAGGCGCATCGATAGATAAGGTGACAGACCGGCTCGAAAGTATCATTATCCTCCATAAAGTTGAATTTTTGAGAGAAAATTTGCTCAACAAGATCGTTGTGGTTCAGGCGGATCTGCTCCTCAAGGATTCTCCCCATTCCAGGAAGGTTGATACCTTTGTCAAACATGTGGAGGAGATGCACCAGGAGGCTATGAATTGCTTAAATTGCCATCATGAAGAACCGGTGAGGCAACGCATCCTTCATTTTGAGAATCAGATAGATGTGTATCTGAAAAAATTAAGCCGGGTTTATACACTGAGGGCAAATGATTTAAGGTTGAAAAAAGAAAAGGAAATCGCCTTTGATATTGGCCAGGCTGCGCTTGAAGAAGTCAACAGCATAATCATAGAATCTTCGCATAAAACGTCTCAGCGGATTATGCAGGCACGGCAGAATATTAAGAAGTCAAAGAGTCTACTCTATACGCTGATGATAATGGGCCCTCTCATCATTATCTTTACAGCCTTTTATTTTTTCAGAAACTTTACCCGATCTATCACCACTCTAACTAAAGCTACCCGGAAAATTAAAGAAGGTGAACTGACCTATAGAATAACAGATCAATTAAAAGACGAGTTCCGTGAACTGGCCACGTCTTTTAATCAAATGGCGTTTTCTTTGACAGAACAGCAGATCAGGATACAGCAGGCTGAACGTTTGGCCGCAGTGGGGGAACTTGCCGCCGGTCTGGCCCATGAGGTGAAAAACCCCTTGACAGGGATCAAGATATCCATTGAGGTACTCAAAAACGAATTGGACCTCGAGCAGGATGATAAAGAAATATTTTTGAGGATCATCAATGAGATAAACAGGATAGAGTCATTACTCAAACATCTGCTTAATTATGCCCGCCCCTCAAAGCCCCGGCCTGCTTCTGTCAGTATTCACGAAATTCTGGAAGGGTTAATCAAAACTTCAGAGTTTTCATTCAAAAGAACTAAAGGGGCTTCCGGTATGATCAAGGATATCAATTTTGCCAAAGACTTCGATTCCGATATCCCGGAAATTTGTGCTGATCCGGGGCAACTGCAGCAGGTGTTTCTGAACCTTATTTTAAACGCGACCGACGCCATAAGAGAGCAGGGAACAATAAGCATAAAAACCGCAGGAACTCCGGGCGGATCCGTGGAGATTCGGATATCCGACACCGGCCAGGGTATTGACCCAAAGGCCCTCGGCATGGTATTTAATCCTTTTTTCACCTCCAAATCAAAAGGAACCGGTCTGGGGTTGGCGATCTGCAAACGACTTATTGAACAGCAAGGCGGCACAATCAGCGCCCTTAATAACCCGGAAGTTGGGGCGACCTTTGTCATCTCTTTGCCGGTAAAAAATGAAAACAAAAAGTGTGAGCTATGAAAATGAAAGGCAGAATTTTTCTTCTCGATGATGATGAACTGATAATTACCATGCTCTCCAGGGCCCTCAGGAATGAAGGATTTGAAACCCAGGTGCAGACAAGCGGCCGGGATGTTATCGAGAAAATTGAGACCTGGCATCCCGACCTTGTAATGCTGGACATTCACCTGGGTGAAGACCGGAACGGCCTGGATATCCTGAATGAAATCAAGGAGAATGAACTCAATACCCAGGTAGTGATGCTGACGGGTGACGATACTGCTGAAACAGCAATCAGGGCCATGAAAATAGGGGCCGCTGATTACCTGACCAAACCCTTTAACGTTGACGAAGTCATAATGGTCATCAAAGGGGTTCTGGAAAAATCAAAACTGAAGGATGAGGTCAGGTATCTGAGAAAGACACGGAAGAGCTATGACCATCATGAAATGGTGGCCGAGTCTCCGGCGGTTAAGGAACTTATAGAACACGCAAAAACAATTGCAACAGCAGGGGTACCGACTATCCTTATCACAGGCGAATCAGGAACAGGAAAGGAGGTGCTGGCGCGTTACATCCATAAATGGATGCATCTGGAAAAAGGGGAAGCAGCCGAAGATATACCCTATATAGCGGTGAACTGTACCGCTCTGCCTGACAACCTTATCGAAAGCGAACTTTTCGGTCATACAAAATGGGCTTTTACCGATGCGAAAACGGAGAAAAAAGGCTTGTTTGAGCTGGCCGATGGAGGCACCATTCTGCTTGATGAAATCGGTGACATACGTGCCGACATCCAAAGTAAATTCCTGCGGGTTATTGAAAACAGAAATGTCCGCCGGCTGGGCGGCAAGATTGATCTCCCGGTTGAAGTGACCGTGATCGCCACAACCAACAGAGACCTTAAGGAGGCTGTGGCAAACAAGGAATTCCGTGAGGATCTTTTTTTCCGGTTGAATACCTTTGCCCTGCATCTGCCGCCTCTCCGCGACAGGCGTAAAGACATTCCTCAGATGGCCCGATATTTTCATGATCTCTTCAGACAAAGATATGCCAAGAAAAACCTCAATGGCTTCACCGCTGAGGCGGAGAAGTTGTTGCTTGATTACACCTGGCCAGGGAATATTCGGGAATTGAAGAATGTTATTGAAAGATGCGTTGTCCTTGAAAACAATGATCTGATAAGCCCTGAACATCTGCCCCTGGATTTGAGCAGCTGCGGAGGAAACACTTCATCCTTTATCGAAAGACGCAAAAACGCGCGTCTCATCCTGCCTGAAGAAGGCATTTCTCTTGATGACGTTGAAAAGGATTTGATCAAACAGGCCCTGGAGCGGGCCGGCAACAACCAGACCAAGGCAGCCAAACTGCTCAATATTTCCTACGATAGTCTGCGCTATCAGGTGAAAAAATTCGATTTAAAGTAAGCGGGTATATTGAGCAGAAACAGCGAGCGCTTATGCCTCTTGAGAGGACATCCCCCGTGCCGCAGAAGATTCCTCGCGGCACGCCGCAAGGAACTTCCACAATCAGGCAAATTTCACCCCCGTTCTGCAATTTTCTTCATCTATCATTCTGCTCCAGGCGACCACTCCGGTTCTGTTGTCCATTTTTTCATCAAAACCGATAACCTGAGACTCCTCCTAAGGAAACTGGGCCAGCAATCCAATGCCGTTGTCACTGATGTCAACTGCTTGCGCCTCCAGTGACCAGCGGGTGGAGGCTCCCTTTTCAATGACGCTCATTTGAAAAGGTATGTTTTCGCTACAGGGTTTCCGGGGGTGTTTTCTTGATTTTTTTACAAAGCCGCTGCCGTTATAGCGGAAACCGGTATGAAAGTTTTCCTCTTCTGCCAACACCTTCAGCACCACTTCCTTGATGCCACAAAGGTTAAAAGGCTTGGCGATAAAATGGCAAGCCCCGTTGGCAATGGCCCCATTGATTTTTTCGCTGAGTTCGGGAGAACCGAGGTAACTTGCGGTCATAACAATGATTTTCGTGTGTGGGCAAACATCCTTGATGATCTTCATCAACTCCAGACCGTTAAAATCCGGCAGATTAATGTCGAGTAAACACAGGGTATATGGGCAGTACGCGAGATTTTCAAGTGCCATTTGAGTCGTGGAAGCCACTTGCACTGTAAAAGATTCCGCTTGCAATACTTTGAACAGACCATAGAGTATGAGTTCGTTATCATCTACAACAAGAATATTTTTATTCACGGATCCCTTTCAGGTAAGAAATTTTTTCTCATGACGCTCGATAATCGGCGCAGACATATCAAACTACCCGAAAATCTTACACATTTATAACTTATAGTGATTCTTGGGGCGGACTGCAATGAAAATTACGGCTTTCCGAGGAGATACATCTCAGGAAATGCTTTGAAATCCCATCAAAAAACACCCCGGTTTTCCCTCTTAAAATTTTCAGATATTAACGAGTAATGATTGATAGACATGTTGGCTAGCAGACAAAGTGATTATCGATGCATATAACATCATCGATTCCTTTACATTTTGGTACTTGAGAAAACAATCATAATGCACTGAACAAAATCATAAAATATAGATTTGAGAACTGAATAAAAATCAATGTCACCTACCCAGAAATTCAAACCCAAAAGAGCCGGATGAAATTTCCATCAACCGGCTCTTTCCAATTTAAAATTTTTTATGGATTTCTATTCTTTTTTCTCCTCCAAGGCTGCCAAAGTCTCTTCAAGTTTTTTGATCTTTTTCGTCAGCTTCTTCATAGTTTTATTGACTTTACCAAAGTTGTACCATTGTTCGCCATTCGGGGCTTCAATCGGATGGTTTGCAGCCAGGTCAGAAGAATAAACTCTCCATGAATCATCCCAATTTGCCGGATTTTCAAAACCCATGAGTCTGAGTTCAAAATAGGTTAGAGTTGAACGGGTTCCTGTCTGACAATATCCGATGGTGCGTTTACTTTTATCAAGAGATCCGAATTTTTCCTGCAATGCCTTAGCATCAATAAAACCGGTCGCTTCCATCTTTTCTGTTTTCTTGTCCAGTTCCTTGAGCATGGTATCTTTGTGCGAGACATTCATTGTTACATTGGGAATATGACCACCCCTCAATGCTCTCATGTCTTTGCCCTGGAATTCTTTTTTTGTTCTCGAATCGATGAGTTGCACATTATTAATCGCACCTGTAGCAATCCCTAATATTTCATCAGTTGAGGCGTAACGACTGGCCACTACATTGGCTTTAAATGTTTTGGGTTCCTTTATGGTCGGGTCCTTTTCCAGGCGGAAGCCTGAATTACGCCAGGCTTCAAGTCCGCCGTCCATGAAATGTACCTTGTCATGGCCAAGATATTCCATAACCCAGAATCCCACCGAAGCATCGGTCAGGGTTTTAATATCGCCGTGATAGAAAACCACATGGGTATTATTATCGATCCCGGCTTTGCCAAGCAGCTTTTCATATTTTGAAACATTAGAAAACACCCTTGAAGTTGGATCCCTGAGTGCCTTTTTAACGCGTTTTCCCAAACTGATAGCACCGGGGATATGACCTTTGGCGTAATCTTTCAAATCCCTGGAATCAATGACCACCCAGTCAGGCTTGCTAATGTTTTTTTCTAATGCTTCAGGCGTGATAAGCAGGTCAGGATTGGCCCATCCAGCAGCGCCTGCCAGCCCTGCAACCAGGAGTAAATAGACTCCTGCGACGATCAGTATTGTTAATTTTTTTTGCATAAGTGTTCCTCCAATTTTTTTTATTGTTATTTGCGGTGTCAATATCTGATAAGTATCTTTATTCGTCAGCTCTCCACACCGTTATTTACCCCGGGCAAATCAAATGCAAGGAGCACTTTATTCATCTGTTTCCTGGAGGCTTTTGTAATAATCCTGCACCTCATCTGTAAGGCCTTCGATTTTCTCTTCAGTGGCGCCGCCATATCCGGCAGCTTCTACAGCACCGAAATAACCTGGCTCAGTGCCGGTGTGTGCCGAGACTGCATATCCGCCGCCAAATGCAAGACCCCAAAACAAAATTGCCAGAATCAGCCATTGAGTGTTTTTCATCGCAATCTCCCTCTATTATTCGTCATCTTCATCTTTATATAAATGTTCATACTGTTTCAAAAGATCGTCAGGCAGCGGTTCTCCCTCTTCAAGCAGATCAATGTTGTCACCAAAGCCTACTTCAAGAAAAGGCGGGACACTGTAGCCCATCATGAAACCGGTAAAGCCGACAACAAAAATTATCACTATCCATAGGTTCTTATTCATTATCCTGTCCTCTCTACTGTTCCCTTAAGCTTTTTGAATTATGAAGATGAATTTAGACCCATCTCTTTGTTGCTCGAGAACCGGGTTGCCCTCATTTGTGCACATGGCAGAGATGGATTCGGCTGAAGATGGGTTGTCAAAGACCAGTTCAAGCTTGTCACCACTGTGCAGTTTTTCCAGAACTTTTTTGGTGTAGAGCTGTGGATGGGGGCAGACATAGCCGCAAACGTCAAGCTCATAAAGTCCAGGTTCTTTTTGGTTAAATTGCATTGCCATGATATGAATCTCCAGTATTAAATTTATAAGTCAAAATCGATATTGGCCATTTCCCGAGCCATTTTACGTTCCGTATACCAGTTGAAAAACTTGACGCCGATATAGGCGCCGCCGATCATGCCCACACCAAAAGACCAACCGGATATGTCACCATTGGCGGTTCTGACAAAAAAGGCCCCGACATTACAACCAAGCGCCAGTCTGGAACCAATCCCCATGAGAGCACCGCCGATCAGAGCCCATATAGCCAGTTCCCTGGTTGGTTTTTTCCACTTAAACTCGTTATTCATCAGGGCCATGACAGCAGCACCGCCGATGAGGGCCACCGACATCCAGTCGGCCGGGTTGATGGCCGGACTGGGGATGCCGTTTACCCAGCCAAAATAAATATTGTCCATATTGTTCCAGCCAAGCTTCTGCATTACCCAGCCAACCCATTGTGCCTCCTGGGTGGTCACATACCAGTAACCCGGATCGAAGACGGTACCTTTGGCTGAGATGCCATAATCAAAACTGAGACGCTGCAGGATAGTGCCGGCATTCTTGACACCGAATTTCATGCGCAACCCCTCGATAACAAACATCTGCAATCCGCAGGCAATACCGAGAAACAGGCCGGCAATAGCTGTACGCTTGGAAGAAATTATCATGGCCCAAAAGCCCCGGAGGTGGTCAGCTAAGCTGGCACTGCGCCCCTCGTTGGCCTGCAGATCCAATACGTATCTTTTTCTGGACCAGAATATGTAAACTAATGCCAATAGGAGAATTGCCGGCAAAATAACGCCCACAAAGGTGTTGGCATACAGGGCGCCGACCAGGGTATGGTCATCCAGGCCGAGGAGCTTGGCAAAGGTAATTACCGGTTGCTCCCAGACATAACCGGCCAGGTACTGATCAACCCAGCCGTCAGAAACATTAATTGAATTTGGAAGCCCCTTGGTGAGCGCTGCTTCGGCCCAGGATTTGGGCACAAGTTTGTTCGTCCAGCCGCCCAGGTCGACAAAAGTTGACTGGGTAACACTGATCGAAAGAATTACCAGCATTGAAACACCGTTGCCCTCGCCAGCTTTGTACAGCGAGCCGGAAGCACAACCGCCGGCAAAGACCATGCCGATTCCGAATATTAACCCGGCAATAACGGCATGGATACTCCAGGGTGCGGCA
>Ga0209013_10005170_pt1 | contig 11282 bp, 11 predicted proteins | sample Cruoilmetagenom2_FD_187291 | JGI IMG/M metagenome (GOLD analysis project Ga0209013, IMG submission 187291) | Oil polluted marine microbial communities from Coal Oil Point, Santa Barbara, California, USA - Sample 2 (SPAdes) (version 2) | ecosystem: Environmental > Aquatic > Marine > Oil seeps ...
GGTGGTGAGATCGGAAATTCCCTTTGCGAGGAGGAGAAATTGGATGTGGCTGCCGACCTGGTGAAAAAAGCAGAAGCCAAAGGGGTAAAGCTGATTCTTCCTGTGGACCAGGTGCTGGCCGATAAGTTTGACAATGATGCCTATACCGAAGCAGCCGACATTGATAACGGAAAAGCCGGATTTATGGGTCTTGATATCGGGCCTGAATCGGTAAAATTGCTGAGCGAGGTGATCATGAACAGCAAAACCATTCTCTGGAACGGTCCCATGGGTGTCTTTGAAATGCCAAATTTCCAGAAAGGAACCGTAAGCATTGCACAGGCCATTGCCGAATCTACAGCCAAGGGTTGTTTCAGCCTGGTGGGCGGAGGCGACTCTGTAGCTGCCGTAAATAAGTTCGGACTGGCCGACAAGGTAAGTTATGTATCTACCGGCGGCGGGGCCATGCTGGAGTATATTGAGGGCAAGGTTTTGCCCGGCATCAAGGCGATCAGGGGATAGATTCCTGCTCAAGTATCTCAGGGGTATGAAGCAAGCATTATCAGAGAGCATTTTTAAGATAAATGATGAGATGACCTTCAGGGCCGCAGCCCTGGAGGTTTTTCATTACCAGTCGAAGCATAGCCCTGTGTACAGGGATTACCTGTCTGCACTCGGGATTGATTCCGCATCGGTCACAGAGATCGAAAAGATTCCCTTCCTGCCCATTGAGTTTTTCAAGTCCCACACTGTACTGGCCGAAGGCAAAAATGCCGAGCTGGTCTTCGAAAGCAGTGGCACCACAGGAACAAGTCCTTCCAGACATCATGTGGCAGATGCGGAGCTCTACCGGGAAAGTTTCCTGAGGAATTTCTATGCAAATTACGGTTCTCCTGAGGAACTATGCATCCTGGCCCTGCTGCCCTCTTACCTGGAACGGGAAAGTTCCTCCCTGGTTTATATGATGGATAAGCTGATCGGCTGGTCGAAACATCCCGACAGCGGCTTCTACCTGGATCAGCTGGGGGAGTTGTCAGCCATCCTTCAGAAACGTAACAACGACAGTTATCCCACCCTGCTGCTTGGTGTCAGCTTTGCTTTGCTGGATCTGGCTGAACAGCATCCCTTGTCCCTTTGGAATAATATAAGCGTCACGGAAACAGGAGGCATGAAAGGGCGCAGGAAAGAAATGGTGCGGAGCGAATTGCATGAAGCCCTGGGCAAGGCCTTTGAGCTGGACGCTGTGCATTCCGAATACGGAATGACCGAGCTGCTTTCCCAGGCTTACTCTGCCGGGGATGGTGTCTTTAATGTACCCCCCTGGATGAAGATCCTGATTCGCGATCCCAATGATCCGCTCTCCCTGCTCCCTTATGGCCAGTCGGGAGGAATCAATATCATCGACCTGGCAAATCTTTATAGCTGTTCTTTTATTGCCACTGCCGATCTGGGGAAAGCATATGAAGATGGCAGCTTTGAAGTGCTGGGCCGTTATGACCACTCCGATATCAGGGGGTGTAACCTGCTGATATAGAAGTAGAGTTCTGGGATTTTTGTACCTTATTCCTGATTTCATCAAGAAGCCCATGCATAAGGTCCTGTTCATTCTCGCCGCGCTATGCATGCTGCAAATACAGCAGGATTTAATTGCGCAAGATCTGACTGCGCAGGACATTGATTCCCTTCTAAATAACAAGCGGGTTTATAACTCTGTTAGCATTGGTGAGCTTCCAGAACCAAAAATCAATGGTGTTTTGGATGATGAGATATGGAATCTCGGAGAATGGAAATCCGATTTTATACAACAGTTTCCCTATAGCGGTCAACCCGCCACTGAGCAATCCTATTTTAAGATCCTCTATGACCACTCCAACCTTTATGTGGCCCTTATTTGTAAGGACAGTGAGCCGGACAAAATTATTGAAAGACTGGGCCCCAGGGATTCCCGTGCCGGGGATATAGCCGGCATTGCCCTTGACAGTTATTTTGACAAGCGAACAGCTTTTGAATTCAGTATTACAGTGGCCGGACAGAAAATGGATGTAAAACACCTGGGTGATTGGGGCTTTGATTTCAACTGGAATGCTGTTTGGGATGGTGCAACCTCGAGAACCGATACCGGTTGGATTGCCGAGATAAAGCTGCCCTTCAGTCAGATCCGCTACACCAACCAGGATGAACATATATGGGGACTGCATTTTTACAGGGTGATCTCCAGAAAACAGGAAGCCAACAGCTGGAATCCCATACCCAGAGAGGCTCCAGCTACGGTATATCTCTTTGGGGAATTGAAAGGAATTGAAAATATCAGAAGCTCCCGCCAGGTGGAGTTCCTGCCCTATGCCCTGGGTTCATACTCACATCTTCAGGGAGATGATCAGGGAGGCGCCTTCGGTTTCAATGCTGGTTTGGATGCTAAAGTGGGTATAAGCAGTGATTTTACGCTGGACCTCTCAGTAAATCCTGACTTCGGACAGGTGGAGGCAGACCCTTCCGTGCTGAATCTCTCTTCCTTTGAAATCTTTTACGAAGAAAAACGGCCGTTTTTTCTGGAGGGAAATGATGTATTTGATTTTGAACTGGACGGGGACATCCCTTACTATTCAAGAAGGATAGGAAGTTCCCCCAGATTTACAAATCCCTATGCTGACTGGACAGTATCCGATTTGCCTGACCGGACAACCATTCTGGGCGCAGCAAAGCTGACAGGTAAAAATAATAATGGCTTATCTGTTGGACTGGTCGATGGTTTGACTGCTACAGCAATGGGAACCATCTACGATGATCAAGGATCAGAAAAAGAGATCGTGGCTTCGCCTCTTTCCAATTACATGGCCTCCCGGATAAAAAGAGATTTTAAAGAAGGAAATACAGTTGTGGGAGGGGTATTCAGCCTGGTAAACAGATTTTCGTCCGACTCTGTAAGCAGTCTGACCCTTCCTTCCAGTGCATTAAGCGGAGGACTGGACCTGCTGCGCTATTGGAACAACAAAAACTACTACCTGGAGTTCAAAACCGTAGCCAGCCAGATGAATGGAACAAGTGATGCTATCCTGCTGAAACAGCTGTCAAATATCCACCGCTACCAGCGTCCTGATGCCGATTACATTGAAGTGGATAGTCTCCGGGAACAACTTGGAGGACATGGAGCTTTGGTCAAACTGGGGAAAAAAGGAGGAAAGTGGAACTTCCATATGCAGGGGCAATACAGAAGTCCGGGATTGAACCTCAATGACATGGGATACATCAGGCAATCCGATTTCTTTGGAGAAATGACCGAAGTTTCCTACAAAATGAATGTGCCGAAAAAATGGATCCGGAATTACGCGCTGATGCTGTCCCAGAAAGCCAGATGGAGCTTTGGTGGAGAAAATACGGGCAATCAGGTCCGGGCATCACTATTGCTCCGAAACAACAGATTGTGGACCTTCAGAATAAATTCCAAATACGAGTTCTCCATCTTGAATACTCGGGAATTAAGAGGCGGGCCTGCACTGCGTAATGATCCCTATTATCTTTTGGGCTCATCGGTGCAAAGCAACTCATCTAAAAAACTCTATGGAGGTATCTCATACGACTTTTCATCCACGAGCATGGAAAATTCATATGAAAACTCCCTGATGCTCAACCTTACCTGGATGCCGGTTAAAAGACTAAAGATTAGCGGTCAGGCACATCTGTGGTATTGGAAGTACCACCAGCAATACGTATCATCCATTTCCGGAACCACATCTGCCGAATATGTGGTAGGACATATTGATCGACAAACCACTTCCTTTACTTTCAGAGGTGAGCTTTATATTACCCCTGAAATGTCCATACAATACTACGGAAGCCCCTATTATTCAGTTGGTTCCTATGATGAATTCAGGCGTGTGGATCAGTCCCAGGCCCATGATATTAATGAACGCCTGGAGAGCTTGGATGTAGCTTATGATCCCACGGAAAACACATACTCATATGTAAAAGATGGTGAGACTTTTCAGTTTTACAATCCGGATTTCAGCTTTATACAGTTTCGTTCCAACCTGGTCTTCCGATGGGAATACAAGCTGGGGTCCACCCTGTATTTTGTCTGGTCGCACGACCGCTCAGGGTGGGAACCTGAATACAATCCCATTGGAGATATTGCAGGGGATCTGTTCGGCATTGAGGGAAACCATGTTTTTATGATCAAAGCCAACTTCTGGTTTTCCCTATAGTACCGGATCCTTACATCTTCTGAACAATCTCAATGGTATTGATATCCTTAACCTGGATGGCAAAGTTCCCCTTCTCTGTCTTGCCAGTAAACCGGATATATCGTACCATTTCATAGATTCCCGATGCACCATTCTTGAAGGTCAGTTCAAGTTTGATATAACTGGGGTCGCTTGGTGTCAAATCATGGCGGACAGATATCCAGCTTAGATCAGCAATATCCACATCCTTTTGATCAGATCCCTGGTAGACTGGGAAATCTGATGTTCCGCAGGAAGACGAAGAAGAGGAGGATGCATTCTGAACAGTGGTGGTTACTTTCTCAAGGTCGGAAATTTTTACTGTTACACTCTTGCCCTGTGCAAATGTTGCCAGTCCAAATGAAACAAGCAAGATGGCTGTCAAAATAGTTCTTTGTCTCATATCTCTTCAATTTTATTTACAATTCCGTACACAAATATAAGCATTGCATTAATGATACTGGCCGGGAGTGATTTTCATAATTATAACTACATCATATACCAGATACAGGATGGTCCCTATGGCCCATCCCTGTCGCGATTTGGAAAAAAAGGTGATAACCAAAATGGCTATCCCCAGTAAACCAAAGAGGTTCCACAGATCCAGAAAATGAACATTAAAAAGGACCGGGTTAAGTAGCAGGGACCACAATTGTATAAATGCCAGAGCCATTAGAGCCCAGCGTCCGTCCCGTAGGAAAAACTCAAAGGCATCCTCTTTTTTTTCAGCTCTGGAGCGAGGGATGACCAGGACTCCTGCCAGAAACAGTCCCAAAGCATAGACCAGCATGAAGATAAAAGCACTTGCCGTCCAAGTTTTGATAAGGGTGTTCAGCTCAAAAGCCGCCCAGAGAAATTGCATTTGAAAGACAAAAACAAGTAATGCCCAAACCAGTGGAATCCAGTGAGGTTTGCTCAGATGCCTGTCCCGAAATCGGTCTACCAGTCCGCTCAGGAGCCGGGTAATTCCCAGCCCCACAATCAGCATCATAGTGCCAGCCAGATATTCAAAAGGTGTCATAGAATAAGATAATCACCATTGATAATAGATATCTAACAGCCCCGGAGCAGCTATGTTCGCTGTTGACTTCTGTAATGGGAAAGCTTCCAATGTGATCCGTTTTCTTCACATTAGAATTCAAGCGTTTCTCTTTTTGATTTGGGCAGGCTGGCAACAACGATGGCGTATGAATGGTCGATCCATTCCTTTAACTGACTATTGCTGATGCTGCCTTGAAGATCCACACCATTCCAGTGTTGCTTGTTGAAGTGCCCGGCAGCTGTAACTTCAGGGAAGTGTTCCCTCAATTCAATGGCCCGTTCCGGATCACATTTAAGGCTTAATCCCCTGCTATCCTCAGACAGGTCAAGCAATGCAAACATCTTCCCGGCCACTTTAAATACAAGTGCGGTATCATTGAATGGGAATCCTTCGGTGACTCCGGGTTTGCTAATGCAGTATTCTCTGATTTCTTCTATGTTCATTACGTTTGAATATTAGCGGGAAATTACAACAATTGATATTTCTGAACAACTATTACTCAATTACCTGAGACATCACATCAATTCCTCTATCGAATCAAATTATATAATGACCTTTTTATCATTTTATAAATTTTTCGTATCTTCACACAAATATTAAATTTAAAAATATGAACATGAAAATAAGATCTGAAACACTTATCGGAGATATAGTAAGGGCAAACTATACTACTGCAAAGGTATTTGAAAACTATAGGATTGATTATTGCTGTGGAGGCAATATTTCCATCAACGAAGCATGTTCTTTAGAAGGAGTTGATGTAACTTTACTCATCACGCAACTGGAAGAGTCCATGGGTCGTGAAGACAGAGGCTCAAAATATATTGAAAACCTGCCCCTCTCGGCCTTATGTGATTATATTGTCGAAACGCATCATAGCTATATAAATGACAGGACACCTTTTATCCAACAGAACTTGCAAAAGCTTTGTGAGGTACACGGAGATAATCATCCTGAATTAATCCAGATCAGGGAGATGTTTGAAAATGCTTCAGCTAACCTTTTAATCCACATGAAAAATGAGGAATCCGTTCTTTTTCCATACATACAAAAAATGGTAAAAATGGAACTTGATGGAACGATTAAAGCAAATGAAATCGGAAACATAATTAACTCCATCGATGAACTTAGGGAAGAACACCAGGTGGAGGGAGACAGATTCAAGAAGATGTCAGAAATTACCAACTATTTTCAGGTTCCAGCTGATGGATGTAATACATTTGAGGTCACATACAGGACCCTGGATGAATTTATAAAGGACCTTCACAGACATATACATCTGGAAAATAATGTGTTGTTTCCTAAATCCCTTATACTTGAACATGAGTTAACACAGAATATTTAAGCAAATGCTATCCAAAAGTTCTGAATATGGGATAAGGGCCCTTGTTTTTATACAGTTGCAAAACTGGATGAAAAAAAGACCAGGGGTCGTTGAAATAGCAAAAGAGATTGAAGCTCCAGCAGCATTCACTGCAAAAATCCTGCATAATTTAACAAAACATCAGCTTCTGGATTCCATGAAAGGCCGGGGGGGTGGATTTTTTTTCAAAGACAATCAATCAGATTTATCCCTGTATGAAGTAATCCTGGTTTTGGAAGGAGATAAACTTTTCAATAAATGTGGATTCGGCCTTAAAAACTGCAGTGACTCCAATCCTTGTCCAATACACGACGGATATGCTCACCTTCGTGAGGGGTTTTTAAACCTGGCGAAAACAGAAACTGTTGCTCATATGGCACAAAGGATACGGGACGGACATGCTATTCTTAACCGGGCAATCCCATATCCCATGGATTAATTGATAACAATTTTTTAACCCCAGTAATGATTAGCTATGAGTGAGTTAATAGACAATTCCAAATACCGCAAGAAGCGCCTGAAAGAACTGATTCTCAGCCTGCATGACGGTGAATCTCCGGAGAAAGTCAGGCAAGAATTGATCCATACACTTAAGTCAATACCTTATGGTGAAGTAGTGGAAGTTGAACAAGAGCTTATTAGTGAAGGGCTCCCTGAATCAGAAGTGTTAAAACTATGTGATATTCATGGTGAGGTACTGGAAGGCCATGTGGATCTGAGTGGAGCAAAAGAGATCCCGGTTGGTCATCCGGTAGATGTGTTTATTCATGAAAACAGAGCAATAAACAAAACCATTGAAAAAGCAACCAATCTTCTTCATTCCATAAGCAAGGTACCGGAAGATAATTTCGGGAATTTTATTCTTGTGCTTCGGACCGTCTTCAATGAGCTTATGGACATTGATAAGCACTATCAAAGAAAGGAATACCTGGTATTCCCCTATCTTGAACAACATGAGATCACAGGTCCGCCCATGGTCATGTGGGGTAAGCATGACGAGATCCGGGAGCAATTAAAAGGGTGTAATGCATTATTAAAAGAAGAGGATTTGTCAAAACAGGATCTCTCTGATGCCCTGGAGCTGCTATACTTCCCGGTATTAAAAGCCGTTTCTGATATGGTTCAGAAAGAAGAGGAGATACTATTCCCCATGTGCATGGATGTGCTTTCTGTTGACGATTGGTGGAGTATACACAAACAAACGCTTGAATTCGGATTTACATTGTATGATCCCGAGGTTGATTGGAAACCCGAAGGATTGCAGCTTGAAGAAGCAGATGAAGAAATTGTCCGCAACAAGGAAGGTGGTGTGATGCTACCATCCGGAAGTTTCACTGCAGATGAACTTATGGCCGTTTTAAATACCGCTCCGGTAGATATGACCTTCGTTGATAAGAACGACAAAGTGAAGTATTTTACCCAGGGTAGTCACCGGATATTCCCACGCAGCCGCTCCATTATTAACCGTGATGTGCGGCTTTGTCATCCTCCCGGCAGTGTAGATATCGTCGAAAAAATCATTGAAGACTTTAAATCGGGAAAAGAATCCCATGCCCCTTTCTGGATTCAGGTGAAAGGGAGATTTATTTTAATCGAATACTATGCATTGAGAGACGATAAAGGAGAATATCTTGGAACACTTGAAGTATCACAGGACCTTACAAATGCCAGGGGACTAGAAGGAGAAAGACGAATTTTATCCTATGGTAAAAATAAAGAAGAATCAGATGAATAGATTAGTCATCACTCCAAAAACAAAGATCTTTGATCTGCTGGAATCTTATCCTTTTCTTGAAGAAACACTTATTGCGCAAGCTCCTCAATTTACCAAGCTCCGAAATCCTCTCTTAAGGAAAACAATAGGAAAAGTAACAACGCTCAGTCAGGCAGCAGCTGTAGGAGGATTGAATGTGGAAGAGATGGTAAATGCTTTGCGAAAGGAGGCAGGTCAGTCTAACTTATCAGGTTTCGATCATACTAATTCGGATTACATTACCCAAAAACCCAGCTGGTTTAATAAAAGAAAAGTAACTCATACCATCGATGTTCGTGATATGCTCCATGAAGGTGAACAACCTGTGCATGAAGTACTTTCCTCTGTGAAAAAGCTTAAGAAGAAAGAAATTCTGGGAATAATTGCCCCTTTTCTTCCAGCTCCACTCATCGATAAAGCAATTGGCCTGGGCTATCAATACTGGATCAATGAGATTTCCGAAGAGGAGATATATATATACTTTAAAAAGTAAATGGGCTTGTTAAAATGCCAGGCTGATGCAGTATTCTCTGATTACTTCTATGTTCATGGCAAATAACATTCATTAAAAGTTAAAAGCAACTCCGACAGAAGGGCCTGAAAATGTAGCTTTTACATGGTAATCTTCTTTCAAGAAGGTACCCTTATGATTCAGGGCAATATGGTTCCAGCCTAATTTCGCAGAAGTCAGTTTTCCGAATTTATAATTAACATATCCTGATAACTGTGCAGAATATTTTGAGCTTATAAAATAGCCCCCATAATCCCCCTGAACGATAACAAACCATCTTTTCCAGGTGAATTGGTTTTGCAACCCGGTGATAGGTTCGGCCCAGGATGGACTAATATCCAAAATGCTTGTAGAGCCATCCAGCTCTGCGTTAATTTTATTGAAGTGCATTCGTACTCCTAAATAGCCAAATAATTCGTATCGGAATTTCTCATTTTTTGAAAATGCGTCTATAACTTTGTAACCCCCAAATAGCCGAATATTGGTGCTCCGGTAATGTGCCTCAACAATTTCTCTGTTGTTGTAATTGAATTTTACAGATTCTCCAACAGAACCTGTCAAACCATCGACCTGCGCGAGAAATCTATTGTTTTCATAAGCAGCTCTGCTTACGAAAAAGAATTTTAAATACCATTCGTCGGTAAATAGTCTGGACAGTATTCCTCCTAATCCATCAGGTGGTTCAATTGGATTTACGGGATCATAACCATCTTCACCCTCAATACTTACATCACCGTAGGCAAAACTGCCAGCATAGCCAGGTATCCACAGTGGAAGCTCAATGGTCCAGGGTCTGCCCGGAAGTAGAAAATTCGTCTCTACCTTTTTGATCTCCTTCCTGGAAAGAGTATCCTGGGCACTGATTATGCCAGGTACCATTAAAATTATGCTGCAGAGTAATAAAAAAGATTTGCTCAAATCAGTAGCTAATTATAAATGAGGAAGTTAATGAGCAATACATCCAGGAATATCATTACGATCGTCATGATAATCATAATCAAGTGAAGCATTCGATTGGAACTAATGATCAATATTATGCTTATTAGGAGCAGAGGGACTGCCGAAAGATTGTCTACTATAAATAACTGCGCGTCCTGCGTGATTGTGCGGAAGGTGTTTCCTATAAAAACCGCAATGGCGACCAAGGTCCATATCAAACGCGCATTCTTGAAATAATATTTCTCTACCGAACTTTTGAATTCTCTCCCGGGATTGAAAATTCGTGCTACCAGGTATAAGACAATGGATGGGCTTAGCATCAATAGAAGGTTGGAGAAGGTCCATTCATTAGTGGTATGAAAATCCCACAGCTCCCACCAGGTCGAAATGATCGCGAAAAGCAAAGCAAAAGAAAGGAGCAGATGGATCCATGAAAACTCACGCATATTTCTACGTGTCATTGAGTCTGCAATTCCCGACAACAGTTCTGTCAGACTCATACCAACAATGATGGAAGTCAGTACCATTATGAATTCAAATAGATTCATGATCTGCAGGTTTATTGGATACAATAAAAGTATAAAAAATGCATATACTGTATTTGCCATTATTTTCAGACATGTCCTTAGTTTGATCCCCGTACTCAGAATCACTAAGTTTATACAAAAATCTGTTCCTGCCAATGACCATGGAACCCAAATATCTATTGAAGCTATTACTCTTCCTTTGCCTAATACTCCTATCTGGATGCAAGAAAGACCCCCCCCCGGAGCCTCAGTTTAACAGTTTTGAGGAGGAAATGGAATACCTGGTGGAGAAGTATGTCGGGATGGGGGCTGCGGTGGGCATCATTGACAAGGAGCAAAACCTCCAGGAATATTACTTTGGTACCTTATCAAAGACTAATACCAAAGCACCCGACAGTCACTCCATCTTTGAAATAGGATCCATAACTAAAACCTTTACCGCAACACTCCTTGCACAGATGATTCTGGATGGAAAATTAGACCTTGAGGATGAACTTGAATCTTTGCTGCCCGAAGGTGAGCTTACGGTACCCTCCATTAATGGAACCATGATCACTATGGAGCACCTGGTCACCCATAGTTCAGGACTGCCCAGAAGACCTCAGGAGTCAGGTCAGCCTGTACCCCCCGGGTATGACCCATATGATCCTTACGCTGCCTATACAAGCGGCTATGTATACGATTATCTAAGTTCCTATTGCAATCTACTCTATGAACCGGGCACCAGGTATTCTTACTCCAATACCGGTATGGGGCTGGTCGGGCATGTTCTTGGACTGGTGGATAGTACATCCTATGCGGATGTTCTCAGAAGGGAGGTTCTTGAGCCCATGGGACTGAATGAGACTTCGCTTTTTCTTAGCGAAGATCAACTTGCCAACCTTGCCCCCGGTCACGATGAAGACCGGGATAGCGTCAAGAACTACTTTGCACAGGATATATTCCAGG
>Ga0209013_10005172_pt1 | contig 11281 bp, 6 predicted proteins | sample Cruoilmetagenom2_FD_187291 | JGI IMG/M metagenome (GOLD analysis project Ga0209013, IMG submission 187291) | Oil polluted marine microbial communities from Coal Oil Point, Santa Barbara, California, USA - Sample 2 (SPAdes) (version 2) | ecosystem: Environmental > Aquatic > Marine > Oil seeps ...
ACCCTTTCCGGTATGCCCGACCTTCCACAGATAGATCCAAAAACCCTTTACTTCAGCATGGGAGATGTAGAGGGGGGGTATATATGGATATTCCCCAAGAAAGGATTCTGTGATGCAGGCATCACGGGGATTTCATGGGACGGGCCACGACTTCGCAGGAGGCTCCTGGCTTTTCTGGAAAAATTCGACCAGCACCATTCATTACAGGAAATGACACTGCGCGGATTTCCCATCCCCTATTTCTACGGGTTGCGGAACGTGCATACAAGCCGGATTTTGCTGGCCGGTGATGCCGCCTCATTTGTAGACCCCCTGACCGGTGAAGGCATTCAGTATGCCATAAAAAGCGCCATACTGGGAGCGGAAACAATCAATGCATCTCTGGAAAAGGGCGCCGGCCATCTGCATGATTACCACCACAGGGTAAACGAAAGCATAGGCAGAGAGCTGGCAGCGGCCCTGGAGTTAGCCCTGCTTTATCGAAAATATCCCGCACTGTGCTATAATACGTGCAGGAAAAGCAATAAATTACAGGAAATCTTCACCCGGCTCTTTTCCGGCCGGATCAGTTATGTTAAAAGCTTTGAAAAATTGCGGACCAATGTATTCATCCGCTCACTTTTTTTTATGCACTGGCTGCGCAGAGAAGTCCATTCGATTTTCCGGTAATGCTTCATCAAACATCATTCCTTTCCTGGTGAGAAATGCGGGCCATGGTTAAAACTTGCATTCCCCTGATTGAGACGACGACCCAGGGCATGCTGAAGTCGGCAGGGCATCACCTGAAACGGGCGGATATGTTTGAGATCCGTCTTGATTATCTGCGGCATATATCCCTTGAAAAACTCATCCCGGGCATCCGGAAGCCGGTCATCGTATCCTGCGGGCCCAGGGATAGAATACGGAGAATGGACAGCAAAACAAAGCTCCGGCTGCTGCAGAAAGCCGTCGAACTCGGGGCCGACTATGTTGATATGGACATATCTCTTATGCGGAGAAGCGATATACCATATATCCCTCCGGAAAAGACCATTGTTTCTTATCATAATTTTAAGGAGACCCCTTCGAACATTCCAGACATTTGTGAGAGGATGATGAGGATGGAAGCGGGCATCATAAAAATCGCCACAAAGGCGGGACGCTTTTCAGACAATTTCAGAGTCCTTCCCCTGATCGAGGCGATAAGAAATAAAGGAAAAGAAGCGATTGTTTTTTGCATGGGCGAAGCAGGACGCCTTTCCAGGATTCTCTCTCCGGCATATGGTGCTTTTCTGGCTTACGCTGCATCGGCAGAGGGGAAGGAAAGCGCTCCGGGACAGCTCCTGTTGGACGAGTATGAGCGGCTATATCCACTCCGGTCACTAAGTTCTCAGACCATCATAACCGGTATCATAGGAGAAGGCCGGGAGCATTCCCTTATCACGGAACTTTTTAATTCCCTGTACAGAAGAGAAGGGTATGATTATCTCTTTTCTCCGTTCCATGTGAGGAAAATGAAGGACTTTTTCAACGTCTTCCGGACACAGAGATTCGCAGGGGTCTGCATCGAGCCTCCATTTCAGCATGCAGCGGTCAGTGAGATGGATCATCTTGATATATCGGCCAAACAAAGCGGAAAGGTATCCGTAGCTGTGAAGAAGGGAAAAGTAATCAAAGGATACAATGCGGATGAGATCGTTCTGGGGAAGATGGTTCGGAAGAGTGGATCCGCCTATCAAAACGGCATTCCCCTCCTGCAGAAGAAAATCCGCTATATATTCCGTTTGTTTACCGGCCTTGATGCACCCGACTTCACCATCCCGCAATAATTGTTGGCCTTGCAGGTATCCTTTTTCGCTTCGCCTAGATTTATTCGCAAAAAACGCTCTATCTTCGCTCATAGAACTTCCGGCTCATGCAACAGCCGCAATTGAAAAATATTGATATTGGATGAATATACATTATAATCACTCTTTAGATCTAATATTATAGAAACAACAAACGCAAGTCGATGTCACAAAAATGATGTTTTATTTTTACTAAACATGAAAGAAGAGGGATTTAATCTCATGCTATTAAAAAAGATTTTTAGCTTATTTTTTCTGGTACTATTTTTTTCTCTTCCAGGACTGACCGGTAGCTGTAATTTGGAGGAAGCCTCACAGGAAAAAGATAATAAGAAAGAAATATCAAATTTGGTTAAGATTGAGATATATGCAATTCGCTGGAGTATTATGTATCCTCTTGCCCTTTCACCAGAAAGATTATTAGAGCAAGAGCTTGATTTCAGAGCCACAGTTTTCGATACAGATAAATTAAAAGAAGTAGATAAGGCTTTGAAACATTTTTTAAGAAAGGCCCAAAGCTTCGGCCCTGGTACAGTAGATGTAAGAGTGAGGATGGATCTCTATTATGAGAATAGTACGGTGGATGTTATTTGCTTTGCCCGTCCATGGGTATTAACGATCAACAATATTTATTATTGGGATCCAGATAGTGATCTGAAAGTGTTTGGCACTCTCTTATCCCCGGAATTAGGAAAGTTATTCTTGGAAAGGGACTTCGAAATAATTTTTGATTATGAAAAAGGTGAAGTCAGACCAATGAGAAAGTAGTCCTCAGGCATCTTAAATGTTTCGCGACGGCTCTTAGTGAGAAATGCAGATTAAGCGCTTTTACGAAAAAATCTTAATGCATGTTGTCCGGACAGGAATCTTTTTGCGCGGAGATAGAACGTTTTTTGCGAATAAATCTAGGCGAAGCGGAGGGGTAACGATTTCAGTTGTCTGAGCCCGCAGGGCGAGTTCTGAAATCGCCCGGAGTGAGCCGTAGATTTATCAAAAAACGTGGCCTTCGGAGCGCAAAAAGATCCCTGTTCGGGCAACACTCCTTGTTTCTTCTATGGCGGAGATAAACCCCGCCGCTACGTTACTTTAAAAAGGCGGGGATATATTCTGCCTCTACGTTTGTATTATAGCTTTCAAAAGACATGCATGGCCCAGTTGGAGGGTAAGAAGAGTTCGGACAACACTCCTTGAACTCTCTAAAATTCGTGGAGATGGTAGTTCGGTGCTTCTTTGGTGATGATTACGTCGTGGACGTGGCCTTCCCGGAGGGCCTGGCCTGAAATTTTCACAAACCGCGCTTTTTTCTTAAGTTCGGCGATTGTTTTGCATCCGCAGTATCCCATGCCGGCGCGCAGCCCGCCGACAAGCTGGAATATCGTATCCGATAACTCCCCCTTATAGGGCACCTTGCCTTCAATTCCCTCGGGCACCAGCTTGTTCTCATCTTCTTCATCGGGCTGCCCGTACCGGTCGCCGCTTCCCGCTTTCATGGCGGCAAGGGAGCCCATGCCACGGTAAGTTTTAAATGACCTTCCCTGATACAGAATCATCTCGCCGGGACTTTCGTGCGTACCGGCGAACAGGCTGCCTATCATGACGGAATCACTGCCTGCTGCGAGGGCTTTGGTAATATCGCCGGAATATTTAATACCGCCGTCTGCAATGACCGGAATTTCCTTTTTGGCCGCGGCTTTATAACATTCGCTGACCGCTGTGATCTGGGGGACGCCCACACCCGAGATAACCCGGGTCGTGCAGATAGCGCTCGGCCCTATACCGACTTTTATCCCGTCCACTCCGATGTCGATCAGTGCTTCCGCTCCCTCCCGGGTGGCAATGTTTCCTGCAATGAGATCCACACGGGCAAATTTTTTCTTTATCTGTTTTGCCATCTCCACAACCCGTTTGGAATGGCCGTGGGCTGTGTCGATGACGAGCACATCCACCTGGGCCTCCACCAGCATGGCCGCCCGCTCCTCGGTATCGGCGGTCGTTCCCAGAGCGGCTCCGACCCGGAGGCGGCCGAGGCTGTCCTTGCAGGCATGCGGATACTTCAGGGTTTTCTGGATATCTTTCACGGTAATAAGCCCCTTCAGATGGTAATCATCATCCACGACGAGAAGTTTTTCGACTTTGTGCTTGTGCAGAATTTTTTGGGCTTCTTCCAGTGTTGTGCCAAGGGGTACGGTAATAAGGTTTTTGCTGGTCATGACATCGGAAACCTTGAGAGACAGCCTGGTTTCAAAGCGGAGATCCCGGTTTGTGAGTATGCCCAGAAGTTTTCCCCCGGAAGAAATGATGGGCACTCCGGAAATGCTGAATTCTTTCATTACTTTAAGGGCTTCAAATATCCTGCTGTCGGGAGACATGGTGATGGGATCCACGATCATACCGCTTTCCGACCGTTTCACCCTGTCCACCTGTTCGGCCTGGCTTTTTGGGGCCATGTTTTTATGAATAATTCCAATGCCGCCATGCTGCGCCATGGCGATCGCAAGCCGGGAATCAGTAACCGTATCCATCGCCGCACTGACGAGAGGGATGTTCAGCGCGATGTTTCGGCTGAGCCTGGTGGAAATCTCTGTTTCCCCCGGAAGAATCTCGGCCATGGCCGGGACCAGCAGGACGTCATCGAAGGAATAGGTCTCTTTTAATTTATCCTCTAGCATTTACCTTTCTCCAAAAAGCTTTCCATGAATCAGGCGCCGCAACATTTTTTATACTTTTTCCCGCTGCCGCAGGGGCAAGGAGCGTTGCGGCCGACTTTAGGCTGTTTCCGTTTCATGGTCTTCGGTTTTTTAGGCGCATCCCCTTCGCCCCCGGCACTGAATTGCAGTTCTGAGGGAGCCCGCGTCTCGACAGGGGCTTCTCTGGCTGCCGCCGGCTGGACATGAAACATGAAACGCACGATATCCTCTTTTATTTTTTCATTCATAATCTGGAACATTTCGAAACTTTCCCGCTTGTATTCAATCAGGGGATCTTTCTGAGCATATCCCCGGAGCCCGATGCCCTCTTTTAAATGATCCAGTCCGTAGAGGTGATCCCGCCAGTTTTTATCGATAACCTGCAACATCATGGCACGGGCAAAAGAGGTCTTCCACTGGTCTCCGAGCTCCTGGTCCTTCAACTTGAATTTTGCTTTTATTTTTTCCATGAAGAATTCCAGGAGGGCCTCTTTCGCCAATCCTTCCACTTTTGCTTCATCTGCGGAGTCAGGATAAACGGCGAAATAGTGAACCATGTCTCCTTGAAGGGCTTCAAAATCCCTCGCCTCGGCAGTCTTTTCCTCGGGCGCGTAGTTTCCAATCAGCCAGGACAGAATGTCCTGGGAAAACTCAAGGAGAATGTCCCCCTGGTTGTTATCCATCAGGATATTTTTTCGGAGGCCATAGACCGCTTCCCTCTGCTTGTTCATCACGTCGTCATACTTGAGCAGATGTTTCCTGATGTCGAAGTTTTTCTCTTCCACGCGCTTCTGCGCCCGTTCGATCGATTTCGTGATCGTGGCATGTTCAATCGGAACACCATCTTCCATGCCCAGTTTCGCCATAACCCCGGATATGCGGTCCATGCCGAAGAGACGGAGAAGATCGTCTTCCAGAGAGAGGAAAAACCTGGACGAGCCCGGGTCCCCCTGCCGTCCGCTTCGCCCCCGGAGCTGACGGTCGATTCTCCTGCTTTCGTGCCTTTCCGTTCCGATAATATGGAGACCGCACGGAACACTGTCCAGACACGCTTTCAGCGCGGGGCCTGCCGCACAGACTTCCTGCTTGCTATCAGGTGTATTGATCAGGCATTGACGATCTTTCACCACGCCCGGTCCCAGCTTGATATCCGTTCCCCGGCCTGCCATGTTGGTGGCCACAGTCACGGCGCCCGGCTGACCGGCCTGTACTACGATTTCCGCTTCCTTCTGATGATGTTTTGCGTTCAAGACCTCGTGTTTTAGGCCTTTTGCACGAAGCAGCCGGTGGATGATTTCTGATGATTCCACCGAGGTGGTCCCGACCAGAACCGGTCTCCCTTCGCCATGATATCTGATAATCTCCTCAACGAGTGCGTTGAATTTTTCTCTTCTTGTGCGGAAAATGACATCCTGGTAATCGATCCGGCGAATGGGCTTATTCGTGGGAATGCATACCACGTCAAGTTTGTATATCTCAAAAAACTCGGATGCTTCTGTTTCCGCGGTTCCGGTCATTCCAGCCAGCTTGTCATAGAGACGGAAGTAGTTCTGAAGGGTGATGGTGGCAAGCGTCTGGGTCTCCCTCTCGATCTTCACGCCTTCCTTGGCTTCAAGGGCCTGGTGAAGTCCGTCACTGAATCTTCTTCCGGGCATGAGCCTCCCGGTAAATTCGTCGACAATCATGACCCGGCCGTCACTCACCAAATATTCCACGTCCTTTTCGAAAAGGGAATACGCTTTGAGAAGCTGAGAAATATTGTGAAGCATTTCCTTCTTTTCGAAATATTCCGCATGAATTTTTTCTTTTTCTTTTTCCTTTTCTTCCCTGCTCAGACCCTCTTTTTCATCAAGGAGGCTCAGGGCCTCTTCCAGGTGGGGCAGTATAAACATCGAGCTGTCGGAGGTGGAAAGGGCTTCCTGCCCTTTTTCCGTTAGATCGACCACATGGCTTTTTTCGTCAATGGCGAAATACAGGTCGTCATCCAGCCGGGACAGTTTTTTTTCCATCATGAGCTCTGATTCAACCTTCTTGACCAGTTTTTTATTGGCCCCGTCGCTCATGATTTTCATCAACTTTTTATTTTTCGGCATACCGCGCTGTGCCTGAAGCAGGAGAAGTCCCGCTTCTCGAACCGTCTCCTCCATTTCCAGTTTTTTCTCCGCATCCCCGATAATCGTATTGACCAGGCGAGTTTGTTTGGAAACGAGGGAGGCCACGGGATTTTTCCATTTATCGAATCTATGATAGGAATGGCTGACAGGCCCTGAAATGATCAGAGGGGTTCGTGCCTCATCGACCAGTACGCTGTCCACTTCGTCGACTATGGCATAATGATGACCGCGCTGAACCACATGGGAGGGATCCAGGGACATATTGTCCCGGAGATAGTCGAAACCGAACTCATTGTTTGTGCCATATGTGATATCACAGCCGTACTGAAGCCTTCTTTCTTCAGGATCCATGTCGCTCTGGATGCATCCGATAGTCAGCCCTAGAAACTTATAGATTTCTCCCATCCACTGGCTGTCGCGCCGGGCCAGGTAATCGTTGACCGTGACAAGATGGGCGCCCTTCCCGGACAGGGCATTCAAATAGAGGGGCATGGTTGCGGCAAGGGTTTTTCCCTCGCCGGTGGCCATTTCTGTGATTTTGCCCTGGTGCAGGACAATCGCGCCGATGAGCTGTACGTCATATGGAACCATCTCCCAGGTCACATCGATCCCGCAAACGGGCCAGGTCCGCCCCGTCAGCCGGCGGCAGGTCTCCTTCACCGCGGCAAAAGTTTCGGGCATCAGGTCATCCAACGGGGTGCCGTTGTTCAGCCTGCCGCGGAATTCATCCGTTTTTGCACGAAGCTGATCATCGGTGAGGCTGGAAAATTTTTCAGCCCAGGCGTTGATGTCTCCCACCACCGGCCAGAGTTCTTTAACTTCCCTGTCGTGTTTGGATCCAAAAACCTTTACTAAGATAGAGTTCAGCATCGTTCTCTAGAAATTGAATATTACCTTAATTTGAAAAAATCAGACGCGTCACAATCTGTTTCCATTATGGGATACCATATTACTACCTGTCAATACAAATGTAAAGACAGACAGGGCGGGCGGTCCGGGGTTTTGATACTATCGTGCACCGGAGGAGGGAGACAGGACAAACCGGTATTCTTCGACCATGTAATTCAACGGGTTAACGTTCTTATTGTTATAGAGCACTTCATAGTGGACATGCGGTCCCGTGCTTTTACCCGTACTGCCGAGGTAACCGACGATGTCGCCTCTTTTGAGTTTCTGGTCTGGCGTGACGAGGATTTTTGAAAGATGGCCGTAACGGGTTTCATAGCCGAAGTTATGTTTTACGCAGACGACTTTGCCGTAAGATCCTTTTCGTTTGGAAAAGATGACCACTCCGTCCGCTGTGCAAACGATCTTGCCGCCGAAGATGCCGACGATATCGACACCCTCGTGAAATTCCCGTTTTCCTGAAAAAGGATCGATCCGGTAACGGAAATAACTGGAAATATACCCTTTTATGGGCCATATGGATGGTGTGGAGGCGAGGAGGGAGGCATTTCTCTGATAATAATTGAGAAGATCCTGAAACTTTTCTTCGAGCCTGGCTGTTTTATTTTGCAGCAGGGGGAGGGTATTCATGATGTCCGTATCATACTGCTCATAATCAAAGACTTCCTGGCCGCTGCCTTTCGGCGCTGAAGGGAAGGACTGGTAGACACTCTGACCGGCAATGAGAGACAGTTGCTCCTGGTAATCTTCGAGATTTGAAACCTGTTTTAAAAATCGGTTCGTGGCTACGGTGAGATGTAGATTCTCGTCTTTGAGATACTTTACTTCTTTTGATAATTCATCGTATTTGGAAGCCTTGTAGGAAATCTGGGCGGAATGATAAATCAAGCCCGACGTCAGGAGAAGGAAAAAGATGAAGCCGGCGAAAAATTTGACAATGGTACCTTTGCGAATGGTGAGCTTTTTATAAGAAGGTAAAGGGTCGGAGACAACGAAAATGGTATACTTTTTCTTATTCATTCCATCTCCCCTCGCATATCAGATCCAATTAAAATCGGGTGAGTCTAGCAGAAGTCGGCCGGTCTGTCAAGATTTTGCATTAAATATTTCGAAAAAAAATAAACCGGTATTTCCCTGTATTATCAATATGTTTGAGTAAAAAGTGGTCCCCTCGAAAGGTCGTCAATCACTATTTTTGCTCTGTTTCCGGAGCTCTTTTTCTTTTACTTTACATTTTGAGATTTTGTTGAATATCTGCTCATAAAATTCAACATACGATTCCAGTTCGAATCCCGAGGTTCCGTGATTCGCCATGGCCGATGCAGTGATTTCCGCCGCTATTTCAACACTTGACTTGGACATATTTATCCTCTTTACTTTGATTTGCGATCGCTAATATATTCGAATTCTGAATTATATCATGTTTAAAGGACCAATCAATCAAAAAACGTTTTAATATCAATCCTCTTGGTGGCCCTGTCATCCTGAACAGGGATATGATAACATCTCAAAATTACGCGCGCGGCGTGAAAAACGAACATGATGGGAGAGATACGCGAGGCAGGGAAAGCAAGAGGATGGGCGACAAAATCCATATAGAAAAAAAGCGGAAAGAGGCTCCGGCCCGGGGGAGCCGCTTAAACCGGATTGCCATTCCCATCATTCTCCTTCTTATCCTTATTGCGTTCTTTCCGGTATTGAAAAACGGTTTTGTGAACTGGGATGATTTCGACAACCTGGTGCGCAATCCCCGCTGTCACGGGTTTTCCGTTGAGAATTTTCAATGGATGTTCACCACTTTCCATATGAGCCTGTACCGGCCGCTTTTCTGGCTTTTTCTGGCTGCAATTTATCAGGGTTTCGAGCTGAATGCGCGGAGCTACCATCTGGCAAGCCTGTTTTTTCACATGGCCAATGCCGTTGTTTTCTTTTTCCTCTGTTTGCAGGTACTTCGATGGACCTATCCATCTGCCAACCGGCACACCGGCTTCCATCGTTGCTGGGGAGCCCTTTTTGCAGCGCTCTTTTTTGCTTTGCACCCCATGAGAGTGGAAGCCGTAGCCTGGGTCTCGGCCTTCAATGATTTGATTGCCGGTCTATTTCTACTCCTCTCTCTTCTTTTTTATTTCAAACGTTTCGGGGAAGAGAGAGAAAAAAGAGGGTTTTACCGGGCATCCCTGCTGATGTTTTTGCTGTCCCTTCTCTCGAAAGCCACCGGCATGGTTTTCCCCCTGATTCTACTCCTGATGGATTACTATCCCCTGAGACGTTTGAGGGGCGGCCCAGGATCCTGGTTCGCTTCTGAAAATCGCAGCGTGTGGGTGGAGAAAATTCCGTTTTTCCTTCTGGGTATTCTGGCGGCGGTTGGGGCTGTTATAGGAAAAACCAAAGCACTGGCCCCGCTGGTTCAATACGGGCCGGTAGAACGGCTGGCCCACATGTTCCTGAGTATGATTTTTTATCTTTACAAGACCTTTTTCCCCCTCAACCTGTCTCCTCTGGTCCAGTTGAGACCGGAGAGCAGTCCTCTGGATTGGCCCTTTCTTGCAGGAGGCGTTCTATTTACAGGCATCACCCTTTTTCTGATCGGTATGAGAAGAAAGTGGCCGGGTGGTCTTGCGGTCTGGCTTTGCTATGTGGTGTTTATCCTTCCTGTTTCCGGCATCGCTCAAACGGGCGCACAGTTCGTGGCCGACCGGTACAGCTATCTGGCATGTCTGGGGATCGCCGTGATGATGGGCTGGCTGCTGCTTTTTCTCCTGTCTGACACAAAGGCCAGGCATGCTGTAAAATATCCGGCAGCTATCGGCGCCGTCATTATCCTGTTCACGCTGGGCGTCCTCACATGGCGGCAGACGAAGATATGGCAGGATTCAGAAACCCTCTGGGAGTTCGCCCTTTCGATAGATCCTCGATCCAGCATTGCACACCACAATTACGGGATTGCCATGCTGGACCAGGGAAACATAGAGGAGAGTATCAGACATTTTGAAGCAGCTTTGCGTATAGAACCTTTTTACACGAGCGCCCATTATAATCTTGGAAATATTATGGTCAGGTCAAACCGGTTGACGGAAGCAGAAAAGTATTTTAAACAGGCGTTGAAGATTGATCCTGAATATTTTCAGGCCATAGGGAACCTGGCAGGCGTTTATTACCGGCAGGGAAATCTGCCCGCTGCCGCCGAGCGGTATAAAGAAACCATACAGCGCAATCCGGGAGATCCGGTTTCCCACTACAATCTGGCCAATATCCACGATAAGATGGGCCGGCCGGAAAGGGCCGTGGAAGCATATCGAATGGCCCTGCAGCTTGATCCCGCATTGTTCCAGGCCCGCGTCAATCTTGCGAATATATTGATGGCGAGAGGAGAAGCCGAAGAAGCCATAAAGTTGTACAGAGAAGCTCTGCGTTCCCGGGACGATATCGTGGAAGCCCATCTCAATCTGGCGGGTATTCTCACCGCAAGGGGTGCATTGGAAGAGGCGGTGCAGCATCTCGAAAAGGTGGTTCAGTTGCAACCTGACAACCTGGATGCCAGAAAAGACCTGGCTCAGATGTGGCTGAATCTGGACAGGGCAGAGGAAGCGGAAAAGGCCTTCCGTGCTCTTATTATGCTGGAGAAGCAAAATCCTGCTCTGTATCATAACCTCGGCATCGCGCTGACAAAACAGGGAAAATTTTCTGAAGCCTGCTCGCAGTATGAAGAGGCGCTGCGTCTTAATCCGGACCTGGTTCAGTCCCGCTT
>Ga0209013_10005173_pt1 | contig 11281 bp, 10 predicted proteins | sample Cruoilmetagenom2_FD_187291 | JGI IMG/M metagenome (GOLD analysis project Ga0209013, IMG submission 187291) | Oil polluted marine microbial communities from Coal Oil Point, Santa Barbara, California, USA - Sample 2 (SPAdes) (version 2) | ecosystem: Environmental > Aquatic > Marine > Oil seeps ...
ATGCCCGACCCGCTCTACGTCAACCTGAACCGGCGGGTCGCCCGTATTGGCAAGGGGCTAGCGGCGGCCCGCGATGCCCACGCCCTGTTCGATGCTCTGAATGCGCTGGAACGCAATACGGAGCCGGGGCTCGGTGATGGTCCTATCGACGAGATGCGCGGCTGGCTGCGGAGGCGCCGCAAGGAGGCCGAACGCAACCTCGAGCAAAGCTCCGCCTCGCAATCCCTGGAAATGCTGCTGGAACTCCGGCCCCGCTTCGCAAGTCTCGTGGTCTATCCCGACGATTTCACGCCCATCTCGAAGGGACTGGAGCTCAGCTATTACCGCGCGCGGGAACAGTTCAAATCGGCCTTCAGATCAAAGAACCCGGAAGTCCTTCACGATTGGCGCAAAGGCGTCCAGCGGCATTGGCGGCAGATGCAATTGCTCACCCCATGCTGGCCGTCCGAACTCAGTGCGCGGGCCGAGGCTGCACGTGGGCTCTCCCAGACCCTTGGCGACGACCACGACATCGCAAATCTGATGCATCTCGCCACGGCCCCGACCATGACGTTTGGGAGTCCAGACGACATCTCGGACTTCCTGAAGCGCTGCAAAATCCGTCTGAAAGCGCTGCGAAAGGACGCCAAGATCCGGGGACAGCGGCTCTTCGTCGAAAAGCCCCAGCCCTTCGCGGGCCGTATCCATGCTTATTGGACAACCACCGCCATCGGCGCCCTAAAGCCCGTTGAGCCTGCACGTCAGGAAGACAACGTGGTTGCGATCGACGAAGCCCGTGCCGTCGGTACTATCCAGAACTAGCGTCTCGGCTGAAGCGCTCCCGCTCCCGTGGTATACAGACTAGTCCGACAGACGTCTGACTTGTTGCAATAGACCGCGGTTCACTGATGCACTAGAAGTCAGGGTCGACCTCGCAGATGCAGCTGATTGCCGGGAGACCTTCTGATGTGGATAAAGACTGCTCTGGTCGGATTTTCACTTCTTCTAAGCCACACTCCACTTGCTGCTCAGAGCGTAACTTGCGACAGCGTCCCACCCCTGGCTCAGGTGGGAGTTACCAAAGAAGAGCGGCTTGATAACTTGCTGCGCAGGGCGATTGCGTGCGTGAGGGCGGGCAAGCCGGACCTCGCCGTCGACATTTTTAGCGCGATGATCACCATCGATCCGGGCAATGAATCGGCGTACCTGAATCGTGCCAACGCTTACCTCCAAATGCGTCAGTTCTCGCTGGGCATTGCGGACCTGAGCCACGTTATCAGCGTGCGTCCCTCCTTTGCGACCGCATGGTATAACCGGGGCACGGCATTCCTCGCGCAACGCAAGCACGAGCGCGCGCTGGCGGACTTCGGCGAGACGTTACGCCTGAGGCCAGACTTTACTCGAGCGTATTGCAACCGCGGTCTCGCGCTGGTTCGCAAAGGCGAATACGACATGGCGCTCGACGATCTAAACAAGGGTCTCGAGAAGGACCCAGACTTGACGCTATGTCGTTTCGCTCGCGGCGACGTCTACTTTCAGAAGGCTGACTATCAGAAAGCCGTGGAGGACTACACGATTGGTCTGGCACGGAAGCCCAACATCGAGGCACTCAGCCGGAGAGCCGAGGCCTATGAAAAGCTCGGGGAAAAGCAAAAAGCATTGGCTGATTTCCAAGCCATCCTGAGACTCGCGCCGTCGGACAAGCGGGCGCTGGACGGACTCGCCAGGTTCGATAATTGACGAGATTTGCTTAGACGCGGAAATCAGGCCGCGTGGTTAAGCTCCCCACGCGACTTGGTCCCGTCGTTTTCCTTGAGTTCGAAAAACGCTTAGACGCGTAAGAGGTTGCTGCCAGCACACTCGAGGGGGGCGCGGGCACAGGAGCTAGAGCTCGACCTCCATCCCGTCATAGGACACGGTCCATCCCGCCGTTTCCACAGCGGCGCGCTCAGGCGAGTCGTCCCGCAGCGCTGGGTTGGAATTGTTCACGTGGATGAAGATCTTGCGGGCGATTCCGAGCGGCTCCATCTGTGCCAGCGTCCCTTTTGGCCCCGACATGTTCATGTGGCCGATGCGATCGCCGGTCTTCTGCATGAGGCCCTGATCGATCATCTCGTTGTTCTCGTAGAGCGTCCCGTCGAAGAACAAGAGCGCCGCGCCCTGGAGCCGGGCCCGCAACGCATCATCGAGCCCTGAACAGCCCGGAATGAAGAAGAAGGATTCACCGGTCGCATCCTCAGTCACTTTCAGACCGACCGTATCTCCTTCCTCGGTACCGAAACTGCCGCCCGTGCCCTTCTCCTCGTCCTCGAGATAGAGCGGGATCTTACCCGGCACGTCAAAGGCTTCGACGGTCAGTCCCACCGGACCGTTCGGCCCTTCGACGGCGAAAGACGAGCCCAACTTCATCGTCTTCCGTGCCACAAGGTCGGGATTGAGTACTTCGAAAATGCTATTGCCCGCCAACACGTCGAGCACCCGGGCGCTGCCATAGATCGAAAGCGGCTGACTCTCGCGAAGGCACAACAGCCCCGCCACGGCATCCACGTCCCCGTTCGTCAACACGACAGCCTTGATCGGGCTGTTGCGCGCTGGACCGTCCGGGTCCGGCTGAAGCTCGGGCGTCTCGTTGATCTGCTGGCGCAAATCCGGCGCCGCATTCAACAGCACCCATTGCCGGCCGTCGGCGCTGACCGCCACCGAGGCTTGCGTTCGCGGCTTGACCGTCGGGAGACCCGATCGCGCTGCGGCCGAGTTGCGGCCGTTGCAGTTCCATTGCGGCAGGCCGCCGCCCGCGCCCGCGCCGATAACTTTGATATGCATGACAGCGCATCCATGGCGTCTGCAGGTGGCGCCCGTCAAGACAAATGTCCGGCCCCCATCACAATGATGAAGGCCGGACGAAAGTAGCCAGGAGTAGAAACTTTGATTTGGCCCTGGCTAGCAGCGTGGCTGCCTCCCAAGGCCGAATAACGTGCGTGTGCCTTAGAACTCCAGCATTCCCTGGAATTTAAGTGCGGAGTCGGATGTCTCGTCGGTCAGGCCGAACTGAACACCGACGTTGAACGACACCTCCATCTCCACTGGACCGCCTGGCACAAAATCCTCGTCGAGATCGAACTCATCCTCGTCGTCGTCATCGTCGCCCGGCTTCCAAAAGATGGTCGGGCCGATGCTGTGCTCTTGCTCTTCCCAGGGACCGGAATGGGACAGGTCTTCGATCTCACCGAACATTTCGACGCCTATGCCCCAATGCGGGACAACCTCGTACTCAGCTCTCCAGCCGTATCCGAAGCCGAGACCGTCAGTCTCGGCATTGTCTCCTACCTGCCCTTCAAAGAGCCCGTTGAAAATCAACAAAAGAAGTCCAGTCTGGTACTCAGTGATCAAACCGAACTCGATCTCATCAGCCTCACCGTTGCGGACCCCGAAACCGTATCCGCCGCCAGCAGCAAGTCCCCAGCCCTCGCCTTCTCGTTCGATGAGCTCATACAAAAATTCGATCTCGACACCATCCACACCATAGGAGTCAGTGATCGGTTCGCCGGTGATAAGCGAAGTGGAAAGCTTGAAGCGCTCGGTGATTCCATACTCAAATTCGAAATCATGGCTTTGCCGGAGGGGTGCTTCTTCATCCTCCTCGAAGACGCCCCCTACCTCGTCATCGTCATCGCCATCGTCATCGTCCTCACCCTTCTTGATGCCGAAATGCACCGCACCGCGGTACTCAATTTCAGCCTCACCTTTTTCGACACGAGACTCTTCAATCTCGTACTCGGCGAGCGCTGGCGTCGCGCCACTAAAAGTGAAGCCCGCAGCCGCAATTCCGGTGACCACAGCCATACGCGCCAACGCGCTGGATGTCATAAGAGTGCTTCGCAAGACCTGCCCCCAATCTTTCTCTGTTTTCCCCAACCCCCAAATTGCAGGCTAGGCTTGTGCGCCATTGGCTCTGCAAACTCATCCGACCGCGCCTCGTATGCTTCCGAACAACGGTGCCCGTAACGGCGCAATACTTTGTTCTTCGGTCGGAGACCCTTTCGGGGGTTGAACCTGTGCCCCTCGCAGCTGCCTAACGAGCAGCCGACTTACTCAAAAATAGCCAACTCCATTCGAAAAATGAACGGATTATTTGGGCGCTAGCAAATGCAGGTGAACCGGGAAGATGTGGTAGTTGGATTGCTACAGAGGGCCGAGACGGTGGTTTTGTAGCCGTCCGTAAATGGTGGCGTTCCCACACGGTTCGGCCGGATTTCTGGGTGGCGCGCTACCGGTTTGCGTGTAGTTTCGACCACTAGATGCTTGGAAATTCCCGGAAAATGTCCGGCGGCACCGCCACCGAGGGCTCGATTTATCCGGCCTTCTGTGCCCGCCAAATGAGTCCCCGCTTCCCATGCGATACCGTACGAAGCTTTTGATCGCCGCTTGTCTGTTGCTTGCCATGTCACTGTCGGCGGCGGCATTTTCCTATTGGGGTGTGGCAGAATCGCATCGCTATTTAATCCGCTCTCGAATTGCACACGAGCAGCTGGAGCGGCAGCTCCAGCTTTCGCGGCATAGCCAACAGCTCTTCAAGGCCTGGACCGATACGCTCCTCACCGGACTGTCCGACCGGCCCCTGGGTGAGGCCTACCTCAAAAAGGTCATTGAATCGGACATGTCGGCCCTCGAGGAGCTGTCGCGCCGGGAACTTGCCATTGTGGGCCCCGAAGAGCGCAGAGCCGAACTGGCCGAAGTCCACCGGCTGGCGGCGATCCGGAAAGAGTACCAGATTGCGCTGGACCAGCTGGCGAAGGTGGACCAACTCAGAAGCCGTGGACGCCCCGACATCGCCTGGCAAAATTTGGTCGAGCTCCTCAGGGGCGGACTCGATCGCAAACTCAACGAACTCATTGAAGTTGCCGTCGCCGACGAAACGGCCGAAGTGCTACGGATCGATGCCGCCGCAACGAAGCTCCTGACCCGGTTGGAGCGCATTAGCACCATCCATGCCGCCCTTGCGCTATTGATCACGCTCGGCCTTGCGATCGTGCTGATCCAGGGCCTACGCGCCCCGCTGGCCGCGCTCCTGCACGGGACGCGGAAGCTTGCGGAGGGCGATCTGTCCTACCGCATCGGCGTCTCCGGCAAAGACGAGTTTGCCGAGCTTGGCCGCAGCTTCAACAATATGGCTGGGGACCTTCAGGACCACCAAAAGGCGCTCCAGGACGCGCGCGACAATCTGGAATCCATCGTGGAGGAAAGGACCGAGGAATTGCGCCAGGCAAACGAGTCCTTGCGGAAAATCGACGAAACCCGGCGCGCCTTCTTCGCCGATATCAGCCACGAATTACGGACCCCCTTAACCGTCATTCGCGGCGAAGGCGAGATCGCGCTGCGCGGCCGCAACAAACGCGTCGCGGAGTACAAGCACTCCATCGAGCGCGTCGTGGAGCAGGCCAAGCACCTGTCCGTATTGGTGGGCGACCTCCTCTTCATCGCCCGGCAAGGCGCGGGCGCGGCCAAGCTCAAGATCCGCCCGGTGGACGTCACCGAACTTGTCAAAAGTGTCGTGGGCGACGCCAAGATAATGGCCATGAACAAGGACGTCGGCGTCGCGTTTGCGGACGACACCCCGCACGAGACGATCAACGCCGATCCGGCACGCCTGCGGCAGCTCCTCCTCATTCTCCTCGACAATGCCGTCCGCTACTCCCACGCCGGCGGAAAGGTCGCGGTCGGCCTATCGCGCCAGAACGGGACCGTCACGATCCGTATCGCTGATACGGGGGTCGGAATTCCTCAGGAGGATTTGGAAAGCGTTTTCGAGCGTTTCCGGCGAGCGGGCAACGCAGCAGAGGTCAACGATGAAGGCTTGGGCCTCGGCCTCCCCGTCGCCAAATCAATCGTAGAAGCCCATGGCGGGAAAATTGAGTTAGAAAGTAAGGTCGGGGAAGGAACGACCGTTCTGGTAAGCTTGCCGGAACAAGCGGAGGGGAGCCGAGCGTGAACGTGCTCTTGGTAGAAGATGAGCCTCGCGTCGCCGACTTCATCGACCGTGGCTTGCGCGCGGAGAACCACGGGGTCACCGTGGCGCAGAATGGCGGCGACGGCATCGATCTCGCGAAAACCGGCGATTTCGACGTGATCATACTCGATCTCATGCTCCCGGACATGCACGGCTACGACGTGTGCCAGCGCCTGCGCCAAGATGGCCAGCACACGCCGATCCTGATGCTGACCGCCATGGACGCCATCGAGGACAAGATCAAAGGCATCAAGATCGGCGCTGACGACTACCTGACCAAACCGTTCGACTTTGACGAGCTGCTGGTCCGGATCGAGGCGCTGGGGCGGCGCTCGCACAACTTCACTCAGCGTTCGAACGTCCTGACGGTGGGCGACCTTGAGCTCGACCGAGAGTTGCTGGAAGTGACGCGCGGGGGCGAGCCGATCAAACTCACGGCGAAGGAACTTGCGATCCTGGAACTGCTGATGAGTTCGCCGGGCCGGGTCTTTTCGCGGACCCGCATTCTCAATCAGGTTTGGGGGTATAGCGAGGACCCGCTCACCAATGTCGTGGACGTCTATATCGCCCGCCTGCGGCGCAAGATCGATACCAAGGGGCGGGACCCGCTGATCGAGACGGTGCGCGGCCACGGCTACCGCTTGAAAGCGGCGGCAGCGGCCTGATGCAACCGGAGCCTATGGGACTCCGCCCGGGGGCCGCATGTGGCAATAGCTTAGGGAAAAGTGGTAATCTCGCAGGCACAATTGGAAGCGTTCCAATGGAACCTTGCGAAGCGCGGCGCATCTTGTAAATTAAGCCTCGCCACTCGCCGACGACGCGCCATAACGATTTGAGGCCTTACAAGCCGGTCACGGCCTTGCGCACCTGTCCGCGATTGTTGCCTCGGGTGAGCAACGCCTTTCCTAATCTCAAGAACCTGGAACAGAATGACACTTGGAGGAGCCCCGTTGCGCACACGCCTGCTAGCCTTTTTGTGCCTCGCCTTGGCGAGCTGCATTCCCGCCCACGCGGACGACGCGAGGTCGATAGAGATCGGCGTCCTTAAGTTCGGCACGGTGAGCTGGGTCATGGATACGATCCAAGCCAACGGTTTCGACAAGGCCGAAGGGATCACTCTCGACATCGTCCCCCTGGCCAGCACGCAGGCAACCGCTGTCGGCCTTCAGGGCGGATCGCTGGACCTGGTGGTGACGGACTGGCTCTGGGTCTCAAGGGAACGCTCAAGTGGAGCCGATTTCAGCTTTGTTCCCTTCTCCACGGCGCTGGGCGCGATCATGGTTCCGCCGGATTCGCCCATCAAGACGCTGGCCGATCTGAAGGGTAAAACGCTCGGCGTCGCGGGCGGACCGCTCGACAAGAGTTGGCTCCTGATCGTCGCTTACGCCCTGCGCACGGCGAATATCGATCTTCGGACCGAAACCACCCAGGAATTTGGCGCGCCACCGCTTCTGGCCGCACGGGCAAAGCAAGGTCGGATCGACGCCGTCCTGAATTTCTGGCCCTATGCCGCCCGCTTGGAGGCCGTCGGTTTCACGCAGCTCATTGGCCTTGAAGACGTCGTCCGGGAGCTTGGCGCCAAAGGCGAAGTCGCCATGCTCGGCTATGTCTTCAACGCCGATTGGGCGAAGCAAAATCCGCTGGCGATCGATGGCTTCGTCCGCGCCGCGACCAAAGCAAACGAATTGCTGGCGACTTCCGACGAGGAATGGGACCGTCTGAAGCCGGTGATGAGTGCGAACGATCCATCCTTCGACGAAGCGACGTTTGAGGCGCTGCGGCGCCGTTTCCGTGAGGGAATTCCTGAGCGCCAGCTCACCTCGGAAGAGGCCGACGCGAAAATTCTCTTCCAGTTCCTACGCGAGCTCGGCGGGACCAAGCTGGTCGGCGCGGGCACGGAACTCGCACCCGGAACCTTTTGGCACGGGTCCGCGCAGTGACCACGGCGGAAGCCCGGGCGGGAGCACGCCGACAAGCCGCCTGGTACTGGCGCGGCCCATGGGTATCTATTTCATCTGTGGTCCTCTTTGTGCTGGTGTGGTTTCTTGCGGCCCATTTTGCCCAAAGCCGGCTCCTGCCGGGACCCGTTGAGGTCGTGGACTATGTGATCGAGGAGTCGCTGCACGGCAACCTCATCTTCCAGCTTGGCATCACGCTCTGGCGCGTCATCGCAGCCTTCGTCGTGGCCATGGTCATCGGCAGCGTCTTCGGCCTGCTTATGGGACAGTCACCGGCCGTAAACCGAGTGCTCGATCCCTGGCTGATTGTGCTGCTCAACCTGCCTGCGCTCGTGATCATTATCTTGGCCTATGTCTGGTTCGGCCTGAACGAGGCAGCCGCGATCGGCGCCGTTGCGCTGAACAAAATCCCCAATGTCATTGTGACAGTGCGCGAGGGCGCGAGGGCGCTCGATCCAGGGCTCGACGAAATGGCGCGGGCCTACCGCCTGTCGCCTTGGAGTAAGTTCAGGAACGTCACCCTGCCGCAGCTTCAGCCCTATTTCGCCACGGCTTCCCGCACAGGACTCTCTCTAATTTGGAAAATCGTTCTCGTGGTCGAGCTGCTTGGTCGCCCGAACGGTGTGGGCTTCGAACTTCATTTGAACTTTCAGCTTTTCAACGTGACGGCCATTCTCGGCTATACGCTTGCCTTCGTGGCGGTCATGCTCGCGATCGAATATCTATTGGTGCAGCCTCTTGAAAGATACACAACACGCTGGCGCAACAAGCCAGTTTAGGATTCGCATCGAGGAAAAGACCCATGTCGGGGCTGACGGCTCGCATCTGACGGCGATCCGCGACCTGTCGCTCGACCTGAAACCTGAAAGCATGACCGTGCTGATGGGGCCATCGGGCTGTGGCAAGACCACGCTGCTTCGTACGGTCGCCGGGCTCGACGACGATTACACGGGCGAAATCGATATGCCGCCCCATGCGCGGCTGGGCTTCATGTTTCAGGACCCGCGTCTGCTGCCCTGGCGGACGGTCCGGCAGAACATCGAGTTGGTTGCGGCGCCCGGTTTTACCGAGACGGATCTCCAGACTCTTACCGAGGCCGTCGGCGTCGCCGACATGCTGCCGCGCTATCCCCAGGAACTCTCGCTGGGTCTGGCGCGCCGCGCGGCCTTAGCCCGTGCCTTCTCGACCGAACCGGATTTGCTCCTCCTGGACGAGCCCTTTGTCTCACTTGACGAGCGGACCGCCGACCGGCTTCGCCGCCTGTTGCTCGAGGTTTGGTCGGCACGACCTACGACGGCCGTGATGGTCACGCACAACCCGAGAGAGGCGCTTCAGCTTGCCGATCAGCTCGTGGTGATGGCCCCACGCCCCACGCATGTCCTCTCAGTCGAAACGATTGACATGCCACAAGCCGAACGCGATCCGGCGATGATCGAGGCGCTCCATACCGATCTTGCGCGTCGCTTTCCGGCAAATTTTGCCGGCATGTAAGGAAGGGTCTAGCCTCCGGCCGGCCCCATCGCCTTGCGCTGCTGAATGCCGCGGGATGGATCGTAGGCCCACACCGATAGGGCCAGAAAGACGACCGTACAGCCGGCCACGACGGCGAACGCCTCCCAGTTCATCTTCTGATAGAACGCGAACCGGATCAGCTCCACCGCCCAGGTGAAGGGGTTGTAAAAGCAGATCTCGTAGAGGATCCAGCTGCCCTCGCGCATCTTCCACAAGGGGTAGAGCGCCGAGGAGGCAAAGAACATCGGGAAGATTACGAAGTTCATGATCCCAGCGAAATTCTCGAGCTGCTTGATCGTCGAGGACAGCAACATGCCGAGCGCGCCGAACATCATGCCGGTGAGGATCAGCGCCGGCAGTGCGGTCACATAGCCCCAAGGTGGCAACTCCACGCCGCACAGCCAGGCCACGGCTAGGAACGTGTAGACCTGGAACAGCGAAACCAGGACCCCGGCGAAGAGGCGCGAGATGAGCAGGAACCAACGCGGCAACGGCGTCGTCAACAGGACCCGCATTGAGCCCATTTCACGGTCGTACACCATCGACAGCGAACTCTGCATGCCGTTGAAGAGCTGGATCATCGCCAGCAGGCCGGGCGTGATGTACACGTCGTACGTAATGTAGGTCTCGTAAGGCGGGATAATCGAAATCCCGAGCGCTGCCCGGAATCCGGCCGCGAAAATGATCAGCCAAATCAAAGGCCGGACGAGTGCCGCGAGAAACCGCTCCCGCTGATGCAGAAAGCGCAATAGCTCGCGCCACACAATCCCGCAAAAGGCTCGGAAATAATGCAAAAACGTCATGCGGCGACTTCCTCCACCCGGTGCCCCGTTAGACGCCGGAACGCCTCCGCCAAACTGTCGGATCCCGTCTCTTTTTCGACCGCCGCAACATCGCCGCGCGCCACCACGCGCCCCTTGTCGATGACCACGAGATCGTCCTTGCTCTCGACTTCGTCGAATAGATGTGTGGCCCACAACACACCGATATTGTCGTCGACCGCAAGATCGTGGATGTGACGCACGATAGCCTCGCGTGTGGGATCGTCCAGGCCGATCGTCGGCTCATCGAGCAGAAGTAGCTTCGGACTGTGCAACAAGGCACGCGCAATCTCCACACGGCGCCGATGGCCACCGTTCAACGCGCGGACCTTCTCCCCGATGCGTTCATGCATATCAAGTGAGGTCAGTGCCTTGTCCATCCGCATATCGGCCTCGTGCCGATCCAAACCGCGGAGAGCCGCGAAATAGCGGAGGTTCTGCTTCACCGACAGGTCGAGATCGAGAGTCGGTTGCTGGAACACGACCCCCAAGGGTCCCAACACCTTGAAGCCCCAGTCGCTCGCCGCACGGCCATCGATTTCAATGCGCCCGGTCGGTGCATCGAACAACCGAGTAATAAGCGAAAAGAGCGTTGTCTTGCCGGCACCGTTCGGCCCAAGAAGCGCCGTGACTCGACCGGGGTAGACGTCGAAGCTCACATCGTCGAGCGCCTGCTTGGTCCCATACCAATAGGATACATTCTGAACCGATAGTACCGGCTGCGACGTTCCGGCAGCGCCGGTTGATGAATCGTCCATCGTCCTCCGTCCCTTTGGAACTCTTGCGGTCCCTGTTCGGGCTTCGCGAATTGTTCGTTTCCTCACCTGAGGAATAGCCTTTGGCCTCCGCTTTCACAAGCGCCCGGCCCCGCGCAAAACCTTGTAGGACTCTCCGGCCGGGCCTCATCGCCCCTCAGCGGTCAAGTCCTTGGGGGTTTGGTTGGAGCTTTGGGGGTTTGGCGGGCAAGGGGTGTTTAGGCAAAAAAGAAGCCGCCCCGAAGGGCG
>Ga0209013_10005174_pt1 | contig 11278 bp, 12 predicted proteins | sample Cruoilmetagenom2_FD_187291 | JGI IMG/M metagenome (GOLD analysis project Ga0209013, IMG submission 187291) | Oil polluted marine microbial communities from Coal Oil Point, Santa Barbara, California, USA - Sample 2 (SPAdes) (version 2) | ecosystem: Environmental > Aquatic > Marine > Oil seeps ...
GACTTTTTCACCCATGATTTGCTGGAAAATATAGTTCGTCGCATGTAACACTTCTTTTCGGCTGCGGAAGTTTGCATTTAAATCTATTTTCACTCCTGCTTCTATTGGTTCATGATCAAATGCAAGATACTTCCCTAGGAAAAGCATTGGCTCTGCTAGGCGGAATCGATAGATAGACTGTTTGACATCTCCAACCATGAACATATTTCCTGTATGCTCGTCGCCACTTTTGACAAGTTGCAAAATGGTTTCTTGCAGACGATTTGTATCTTGATATTCATCAACTAAAACTTCTTTAAAGCGCGCCTGATATTCCTTTGCAATGTCAGATGGGCCAAGTTCACCGTTTTCTTGAAGTACGGTTAAAATTTCTAATGCATAATGTTCTAAATCGGAGAAATCGACTAGTCCTTTATCATTTTTCGCTTCGGAGTATCGTTCTCCGTACTTAATAGCTAAATCGACTAGTGTTCGGAGCTGAGGTGCCATTAATCTCATTTCATCTAACAGTCGGTCAGGTGTTCTTGTAAAATAATTCTCTTTTAATTCATTGACTATTTTTTTTACTTTATCTCGTTTTTTTGTTGCTTGTTTTTTCAGATCCTCGTCACAAGTATCTCTTTTTATAGCAGCAGCTTTCACCCATTTGATCCCTTGAAAATAGAAATGCACATCTTGCCAAGACGCAAATTTCATCAAGTGGATCGCTTCCCCAATCATCGCTTGATCAGTCATCGCTGTTTCAGCAAGTGGAGCTGGACCATTCGGAACATTTGCAAGCTTCCGAATTTCTTCGGTTCCAGCAATCGCTTCCTCTAGATGATTAATAATGGCAAGTTTTAGTGGTTCAATAAATGACAGTTCTTCAATTTCTACATTTTCTTCTAGCTCATATGCCTCAGGGATTGCTAGCAACCACTTTTTAGGTTCCGGATGTACTCGAGCATACGTATATAATTTATCGATCATCGTTTCAATTGACTGATCATCTCGGTCAGATGTAAAGCTATCGGATAGTCGGTACATCGCTTCAGGATTTTCCACTTGGTATGCTTCTTCTAATACATCTGCTAGCACATCATCTCGCATTAATGCAGCTTCTGTTTCATTTGCAATACGGAAACCTGGATCAATGGATAGCATATAGGAATACTGACGAACGATATTCAAACAAAACGAATGGAGTGTGGAAATTTGCGCTTTATTTAATAGGCTTAGCTGTTTACGCAAATGATTTGATGATGGATCTTGGGCAATCGCTTTTTCCAATGCTTCTCCCATTCGATGGCGCATTTCAGCTGCGGATGCATTTGTAAATGTAACGACTAATAATTCATCGACATTTATAGGATTTTCTTCCGCAATTACTTTCTGAATGAGTCGGTCAATGAGCACCGCCGTTTTCCCGGAACCTGCTGCTGCAGAGACAAGTACATCAGATCCGGTTGCCCATATAGCCTTCCATTGTGCAGGTGTCCATGTTTTTCCTTCAGGCATATTAGGAATGTTCACTTGTACTACCCATCTCCTCTCGAATTTTTTTCGTCACTTCATCGGGTTTTTCTACTTTTAACTGTCGTATTGCTTGTGTTGGATCTTGTGAATCGAATTGACATACGCTTTGATACGCACAATACGTACAAGGCATTTTATCTTTTAAGCGATATGGGAAAACGCGTGTATCTCCCGCATTCATCCCATTTCCAGCTTGTTCATGTTTTTTACGTACAAAGGATTGGAGAAGTTTCATATTTTCTGGATCTACTACTTTGGAAGAGGCCTTCGAAACATTGCCATCCTTATTCATACGAACTGGAATGACTTTTGAAAAACCTTCGATTTGATCATCCATTTCTACTATAATTTCTGGATTATCGATTAATAGTCCATTCATTTTATATGATTTATAAATCGCATCCTCTAACTCGTCTTGTTGCAATTCCTTTTTCGTTTGGATAAAAGGATTATGAAGATGCACATATAGGACTCCAGCAGGTGAAGCATCCTCTTCTAACCAAATTTCTGCATTTTCGATTGCGACATTTAAATATGTCAGCATTTGAAGGGATAGACCATTATAAACCTCATTCAAATCAATGCCTTTTTTAGAAGATTTGTAGTCTACAATTCGAACGAACATATTACCATCTACATTTGCTGCATCCACTCGGTCAATTCTTCCTCGCAATTGCATTTTTCGCTGATGCTTCAAAGGAATCTCTAGTGCTGGTAGTGCTTCACCAGGACCAAACCCTGCCTCTATAGCTACTGGAACAAATCCAGATACTTTGGAATGCTTACTAAGTGCAATGAGCGTAGATGCGACGATTTGCTCTAATTTACGCTGAATATACCGGTATCGATTTGTACTGAGTAATAATTGATGCACAAAGATCGGAACGATATGGTCGACCGCTTGTTTCGAAAGTTGCACACATTGCTCTTTAGAAAGCTGTGCCCATGTAAGTTTCAATCGCTTTGTTTCATCTGCAATCCATTTTAGTGCAGCATGGAATAAGTCTCCCATTTGCGGAGCCTCTAAGCGGTATTCAGAGCGTTCTTCTAACTTCAAGCCATATGCTGCATAATGCGCAAATGGACAACTATAATATTTTTCTACACGAGACACGCTTGACGTGATCGTTTCTCCGTATAAAGCAGTGGTCATTTCCTGCGTTAGTCTTTCGGTTTTATTGCCAGAGAATAGTGGTTTCAAAACTCTAGCCATTAGTTTGGACCAATAAGGGTCTTCTGAATAATAGTGATAGACCGATTGCCAAACTTCTGGTAAGTCGCCCGTTTCCATCGCTTCTCGTAGCTGCATCACAACATAGGGAAGTGTTGTTCTTGGATGACTAATTGTTTGCATTGCCCCTGCTTCTGTAGGTAAATCACTTGGGTCTATGACTGCAAGCTCTACGGAAACATTTGAGACAAGCTGATGTAATCTTTTTATATACATGGATGGAAGTAATGCCTTCCCTTCGCTATCTGCAATTGGATACGACACATATAAATAATCCGCTGCAGATGTAAAGGCTTTATATACTAAATAGTTCTCATCTAGTAACCGCATTTTTGAAGTCGGTGCTAATTCAAATCCAATTTGTGTAAACCATTCGCGTTCCGTATCAGATAGTAACCCCTCATGATCCATACGCTTTGGATATACACCATCATTTACACCAAGTACGAATACCGCTTTCATCTTCGTCAGTCTGGCAATATCTACACTTGCAACAATTACTTGATCGACAGTTGGAGGAATACGGGAAAATGTAAGTTGATCATATCCTTCGTCTAAAATTTTCGCTGCTTCCTCTACAGTCATTTCTTTGTCACCAAACATCAATACGAATTGATCTAATACATTGACCCATTCATTCCAAGCTTGATCATGTTCAGAAGCGAGTAGTAATTGGCCTTTTTCTTCCTCCTCTTTCTTCATTTTTTGCAATTTATCGTACACATTTAATGATTCCATCAATGTAAATATTGCTGTAGCAATTTGAATGCCCGTCTGACTCGTTTCTAGTTGGTCTGCAAGCGTTTTTAATGGAGGCACAATCAAATCCCTGATTTCATGAATATCCGCTTGTACGCTTAATTCTACGTCTGTCTGAACCTTCGAATAAAATTCAAGCCCTCGGTACTTTTTATAAATCCAACGCTTCTCATCCCACCATCTATCTCCGTATATCCCAAACGACAGCACAAAGTTTTCTAAACGATCTGCTCGCTCTCTCCAATTGTTTTTAGGAGCAAGTAATGGGAAAAATAAATCTGTTTTTATCGCACGAAACATCGGCTCATATTTCCAACCTGTACGTACGACTTCTAAAACGGAGCGACTCAATTCAATCAGTGGGTGATGTAACATCGGTTTCTTTTGGCTAGTAAAAACTGGTATATCATATTGCGGAAAAATAGTTTCGATTAACCCTTCATACGTCTCGGCATCACGGTGTAATATCGCTATTTCTTTATAGCGAACATCCCTTTTTTGCATAAGTTCTCGTATATGACGAGCAGTCGCATGAATTTCAGCACGACGATTTGCCGCTTCGATAATATGCAGATTTCCTTCTGACGTAATTTCTGTAGGGGGAAGCTGGTCAAAATTCCGTTCAATGTGAGCGAGTTCAGCATTATTAAACCGTTTAGAATCAGCTAAGTGTACTGTCTCTTCTACGTCAATATGTTCCGCCTGCGCAATATCCATTAATCGGCTACATGTATTTGCAGGTTGATAAAATAGCGACTGTTCATCCAGTGCATCAGCTAGTGATTCCATAGGAAGAGAAATCGTGATACGTTTGACTTGTTTCATTAACGCTTGAATAATTTCAAACTCTCTCGTTGTAAAGGATGTAAATCCATCAATATATATTTCACTTGTGGATAGCAATGTCGAGTTTTTGATGTTATTTGCAAGCAGTGTTAAATATCCTTCCCCGTCAATATAGCTCGTGCCTAATTTTTGCTCCATCAAATCGAGCATCATCACTAAATCAGATGATTTATCGATCAATGTTTTAGGCGCGTTTACATGCGTCAAATCGTTTAATACATTTGACATCGTTTGGAAGTCCATGCAATATCGGTTAAATTCTTTTAATAACACTTCAATTTGATCCGTAAATCCACGCTTTGTTGCTGCTCGTTTAAACAATTTAAATTGGTCCTGATTCTCTTCTAGCAAACTACGAATTAACATTCGATAGCCAAAGCCACTAATTTCTTCTTTCGCGATTCCACCGGTCTCTTGTAAGACGCGCCAAGATAATCGTTTGAATGTAGTTACTTGTGCCCGTATTAACCCATGCAATCCATAATCTACTGCCAATTGGTACTCGGCAGAAAAAGACATTTGGTCTGGTACTATATAAAATATCGGATCACCTAGACGAGACTCATGTAATGTATCGATTATCTCTTGTTGAATAAACCTTGTTTTACCAGTTCCAGATCGTCCACTCACAATTCGTAAAGACATTATAGTCAAACCTCCTTTTATCTTAGAAAAGCGAAAGCGCCTATCACTGCCCCGACAGGCAAATGGGGAATTGCGAGGAGGCAGCTCTTCAGCCACCGCAGCAATTTCACATTTGACCCCGAGGGGCAAGGCTGCTTGCGCTAGACATATTATGTTGAAATTTCATATGTTTTCTTATCTATAAAAAAACCGAATAATTCCTTCTCTCTATTGTACAAAACATACAGGGGAGAGGGAAACTATTCGGTAACTAAATTTATTGTTGCATCAGGTAGAGGCCAATATCTTGCTGTCACTTCGCCAATAACATCTTGCTCGTCGATAAAATGGAAATAACGACTATCTAAGCTAGACATTCGGTTATCACCTAATACAAATAATTTACCAGCAGGAACAGTTTTTTGTCCTGTTAGTGATTCTAGCTCAAAATCTTCTGTAAAATTTTCTTCTGGATGCTTATAGGCCAAATTGGATGATAGAAACGTTTCTGTTACTTTTTTATTATTAATATAAAGTTCATCATTTTCATATTTAATCGAGTCTCCAGGTAAACCGATCACACGCTTTACATAAGCATCTGTGTTGGGACTCTTGAAAATGATAATATCCATACGATCTACATTGGATAATTTAGTAACGAGCACTCTATCATGGTCCTCTAGCGTCGGCATCATTGACTTTCCAATTACTTCATAATTCGTCGCGATATACATTCTGCATAACATCACTACTATTAATCCGATAAGAATTGCAATAACCCATTCCATCATTTCTTTTTTTGCATTACTCACTAGTTTTCTCCTCTTTAAACTTTCTTTCCTTACTAATACTGCGAAAATCAGCATCTACTTTTTTATCAATTCTTTTTTCTATTCCTTTTCCAACAAACCATAGAATTGCGATAATACCTACAACAATTGCCGTTCGTATTGGTTGTGTAATTAATGCTCGAATATCAGATCCAATAAAACTAACAACTAAAATCATGATTAGTTTACCCAAAGTAATCGTCCATAAATAAGTACTTTTTTTCATATTAGACAAACCAGCTACAATATTTATGAGTGCTGATGGAGTAAACGGAAAACAGATCAGTAAAAAAAGTGGTCCAAAACCATTCCTCTCTACCCATAATATTAATTTTTGTATTTTTTCATGCCTTGTAATAAAGCCCAACACTTTACCTCGTCCATATTTACGAATAACTAAAAAGACGGTATAAGCTCCTGCCACAGATCCTGCCCATGAGAGTAAAAATCCAAACAAGATTCCATAAGCACTAACATTTGCTACGATAAAAACAACTAATGGTAAAAAAGGTAAGAAAGCTTCTAAAAAAGGAAGAAGAAGGCCTATGATTGGCCCGAGCGCCCGATATTCTTGTGTTAAATTAGTTAATGTTTCTAATGAAAACCAGCTAGGCATGTTGCACTCCCCCACTACTATGTATATTTACTATTCCCTTATTTCACTAAATCAAAAACCCCTTGGGGTAAGATATAGTATAATTAAATTAATATGTTTTTTAGGCGGTGAAATTTTGACTAATAATTCTTTTGTGCAAGGCTTAAAAGCTGGCACTAGTATTGCCATTGGCTATTTTCCTGTTGCCCTTACATTTGGCCTTCTCGCTAAAACATCAGGGCTGTCGATCATGGAAGCGACTGCGATGAGTATTTTTGTTTATGCAGGAGCAGCACAATACATATCATTGACCCTTATTTCAAAAGGGGTTGATCCTATTTTAATCGTTTTAAATACATTTGTCGTTAACATTCGTCACTTCTTAATGACGGCTGCTCTAAATGAAAAGATGCAAAGTGATAAAAAATGGCTCAAAGGAATGTATGCATTTGGTATAACGGATGAATCTTTTTCCGTGTTAGCTACTCAAAAACAAGACAAAATCCGTACTCCTTTTGCTTTTGGCGTTGTACTAATAGCATACCTCAGCTGGGTTATTTTCACAGCGATTGGACATGTTATTGGTGCTAATCTTCCTGCATTTTTGTTAGCAGCCATGTCGATTGCTTTATATGCGATGTTTGTTGGACTACTCGTCCCTTCGATGCGTGGTAATCGGAAGGTTGTTATGCTAGCATTGATCGCTGCTATTATTAATGGAATTTTTTATTGGACACAATTGCTTTCTACAGGTTGGTCCATTTTAGTAGCGACTTTAGCATCTTCTATATTCATTGAAATTATTTATGCAAGAAAGAAAAACGTCCGGAATTCTAAACAAAGTGAAGGGAGCTTAAGCTGATGGGATCATGGTACTGGTGGACACTTTTAGGAATGGCGCTTGTCACTTATATTCCTCGAGCGTTTCCACTGACGTTTTTAGAAGGGAAAGAATTACCTCCTGTCATTTCTGGGGTTTTGCGCAACATTCCTTATGCGGTTTTGGGTGCGTTGATATTCCCTGCTATTTTATATGTACAAGAGGGTAATTTATTATTTGGGTTTATTGGGACAATTACAGCGTTTGCTTTAGCTTTTTTGTTTTCAAATGTGATGGTTGTTGTGTTAGGAACTATAGGGGTTTTGGCCGTTTATAGTCTATTATAGGAAAAGCGGAAGCGTCTATCTCTGCGTAAGGCAGCAAATGGAGAATTGCGAGGAGGCAGTTCCTCAGCCACCAAAGTCAATTACCCATTTGACCCCGAGGGGCAACGTTTTTCTGCGACGAGCTTTGCGCAGGAGCAAGGCTGCTTAGGCTAGACAGATACTTTGTAGAAAAGCGGAAGCGCCTTTTTTCTATATGGACTTTTACGGTCCGCTTTGGACGAAATTTATGGTAATAGGATAAACGAGAAAAGTAGAGCTGAGCTACGCGACTGCGTCACGTAGCTCAGCTCTGTTTTCGGTCATCCTAGTACGATTGTTTGTCCGTTGCTTCCCTAAAACATCAAAGAGAATAGGGCAAATACTTTTGGAAATAAAAGAGGAGATTCTTTTCTATCTAATTACCAACGCCTGAAGATGCAATTTCAGGCTCCATCTCCTCTTCTACAAAAAAATTCTTACCTATTATTAAAGAAGAGATACTTGTCTACATTAGTTACTAGATGTAAATAAGACTCTGTTTAGGAGTATCTCTACAAATTCAAAACAGCGTCCTGTGCCAGTAACATTCATGTTTGTTTCTAACACAGGGACAAAAAATCAACGTTTCAAATCCACTTGAGTTAATCCCGAATTGGTGGAAGAGGAAGGATCAAAAATAATTTTTTCATCCTTTACCCATTCAGCATTGTCTACTCCTAACACTTCTAAGCTGTCATTACTACCACCTCTAGACATAATGGTTAAAGGCTCGTCATTCACTTTTTTCATTAACCCAGGAACGGAACTATAAAGATAAAAATTGTAGAAATGAGTTGTTTCTCCTAAAGAGATATTTCTATGACCTATCATTACCTTAATATTTCCAGTTGGAGAATTGATGGTATCGTAGGAGTTATTAGTTAATGAGAACCAACCTAATATTAGTGCAACTATTATCGTTAAAGAAATAACCCAAAATTTTTCTATTTTTCGGACCCATGCTAGTGCATAAAAAGCAGCTAAAGTTACTAGAATTGGTAAGATATTATTAGTCGACTTAATAAAGGTAAAGTAATAACCAAAGATAGCTAACAAAAAAACAAGCACATCGAAAGCCAAAATTAATAGAAAGAAAATTAATATTGCGTCTGATTTTTGATTTTTTTTATATACTTGGTTCATTACTATCTCCCCCCGCTTTATCTTGTTTGACCATCGATATGATGGTCTCGTTGAACTAAAGGCTACTCGTTAGCATAATAAGAACTATTAGCATTACAAATGTGGTTGAAGAAATGTATCAAATAATTTTTGGTAACCAAAGGGCAAAGACGAGGCTATTATTAAACCAATTACAATAGAAGTAGTTACGGAAACCCTTAATTTCCGAAGCGTTATTTCGTTTCTTTTATAGGCGATAATGAAAACCTTAATCATAAAATAAACAGTGATAAAAATTATTATAGCTGAAAAGATACTTATTAAAATTACTTCCATTGTTGAACCACCCACAGTTACATTTTTGTATTACCCTATAATATAAAATTACTCCACTAGAATATTCCCGACATATTGAGCTATCCCAAAACCTGAAGTAAGATTTACCTCGATTAAATATTCACCTTTTTCATCTGGAAAATTAAATTCTTTAAGTCTATTTACATCTAATTGTATTTGTTTACCATCTCTCCAAACTGAAATGGTTAAATCTAAGATATCAAAATCTTGACTATCAAAATCTACAAATTCCTCTTGTGCAGCCTTAACTGATACTTGTTGTTGTTCTCTTGCTAATTCCAAACTGTCTGCTGTTTTTATCGTACCATCTTTTTCCCAGTCTATATTTGCTTCTGCTAATTCAATATTATTGTTAGAAAGCGTAACTCTTGGCGGACTATAATCATATTCTTCCCCTATACAACCTGTTAATAAAATAATACTAATTAAACCAGTTACCAACTTTGCGATTTTTCTCAACTTAAATCCCATCCTTTCTTTTTGTATGTATACTTCCCGTTATAGTTAATTTGTTCATCTAATCTGCCATTATCTACATTATGTTTTTTCACCGTATCCAACGTATTTTAAAATACAAAAATAGCCGATTTCTAACTTAGCGGAAACATTATATACAGTAATTATTTATAGTATTCAACGTACACAAAGAGAGGACTTTATTTGGAGAGGTGGGTATGATAAGCTTGGTTGCCTGATGAAACAACTGCTTCAGCTTTTCAAGACAAATCGTACCCACAGAGGCTTCAAATCAAGTCCTTAAACGTATATCTATGGCAATATGTACACAATGATAATAGAGGCATTCTATCAACTTTTTTTCGCTGATACTGTAGATGAGGGTGCGTTAGCTTAACAAAGAACCTAATACAAATGGAAAGACGATTAACAATATAGAGCTTAAAATTAGGATTACTGTAAGATATTTTGGAAGTTTCACTTTTCCCTTTCCTTTATACCACCCTGAAAATTGCAACTTATTCCTATACAAAACAAAAATAAGTAATAAAATAGCTATCGCACCAAGCCATGAATATGATTCAGTTGCTTCGTTTATTGTATAAATATTTCCTATAATTCCCCAACCTAATGCGCCAAGTATTCCCAAAATAAATATTATGCGAAGTAATTCTATAAATGTTCTCATTCTATTCTCTCCACCCTATATGATTTATTCTGGCTTCTCTTTATGATTAATTTAATAAAACAAATTGCTGCTTTAATTCAATAAGAAATGAGCCTCCTAAGCATCTCAACAGGCTTCAAGTAATGCTACCCGTTACTACAATAAAATTTTTATTATTTTAGGTATTATTCATCTTCTTTTTCTTTAAAAAGCAAATATATTAGCAACCCTGATAAAATCCAATAAGATACAATTGCAATAAAACTCCCAGTAATAATACTAAGTATTATTGCAACAAGAATGATTAATGCACTTAATAAAAAATTCCCCATTTCATACTTCGCCCCCATTATTTCAGAAAAACCCTTTACGTTACTTAAATAAGGCTTTGTTGCAGATAGGTCCCCAAGTGTGCATTAAAATTGAAGAAAAATTATTAATAATGCAGCTGCAAATGAAAAATAAGCGATTTTTTTATTTCGTTTAAATTCACGACTTCCCATAATAATTAGATTTAATGCCAACAGAATAAAGACTATTTTAAGTGACCAATAAGAATTATCAGAAATAAAGATGAATATTGCTAGTAGAATCGTAACTACCCCAAATATAGCTTGTATTATATCTAATGTATTAAAAGTTTTTTTCATAATTTCCGCCCTCCAATTTTTGACTAGGCTTATTACACTAACCTGCCAGTTTGGGAAAAAGCGTCTCTACTTATTTTAGAAACGCTACCCGTTATTGAAAAGGCAAGTTAATATTTCCTTTTTAATAAATTCAATAAATTTATTAAGTAGTACATGAGTGAAATCAAAAATGATAGAAGTATAACAATTATTGTACCGAATGTATAAATCGCTGTTTCGGCATAATCACCACCATCAAACACATTAAAAAATATAAAATAGAAAATTACACTAACCATTAAAGTTAAGAAAAATATACTAATATACTTTGACATATTATCCCCCTCTACAATCCAGTACTTTACTCAACTATTTGCTTGCGTTACTTTAAGTGAACACTTTCACAATGTCATATTCACTTTAACATAAATATCCAAGGTAAATTTATGAAGACGAACCTAT
>Ga0209013_10005175_pt1 | contig 11277 bp, 10 predicted proteins | sample Cruoilmetagenom2_FD_187291 | JGI IMG/M metagenome (GOLD analysis project Ga0209013, IMG submission 187291) | Oil polluted marine microbial communities from Coal Oil Point, Santa Barbara, California, USA - Sample 2 (SPAdes) (version 2) | ecosystem: Environmental > Aquatic > Marine > Oil seeps ...
ACGGTAGGGTGATGATAAGAGGCAGATAGATGAGTGCCACACCTATTCTCGCTTTCCAAGCAGGTTGCTTTTCAAAGTTTTTTCCTATTTGTACTCTTTTCAACTTTTTTTCCTTGTTCTAGTTCATGTCTAAATGTATAAAAAGTTTAGCATATTAATCAATCTTTATATATTAGACTCTATATGTTTTGGAAAGCAAGAGTGAAGAGGATGAAAATACTGAAATATATTATCCCGTTTTTCTAACTTGTTGTTTCAGTATGATATTGGTATGATATTATATGAAAAGTATCGTCTCTCTATTTATTATTTTACTGCTATTGCTAACCGGATGTACGAAGCCGAATCTCCCGCTCAAACATCAGTTACCCTCTTCGTGTATTATTTATGATATGAAGCAGGCACGCTGTATTGATGATAGAGAACTGGTGAAACGTCTGGCTCCTTATCGTGTCGTTTTTGTCGGTGATCATCATGCTCAAACGGATCTTCATCAAAAATTAGCAGAGTTCATTACACGGCTTGACAGGGCCGGTCGTCATGTTTCACTGGCCAATGAGTGGTTTACACCTGAAGATGATAGCCTTCTGGCACAATATGCAAAAGGATCATTCAAGGGTGATTTTCCCCAAGCAGTTGAGTGGAAAAAGAAGGCAGGTTATGCCTTTGCCTCCTATGATATCATGTACAATGCGATCTGTAAAGCCCATGGTGGGCTCTATGGCATCAATCTGTCCCGTGAATCCAGAAAACGCATTTCCGATGCCAATCGTTCAGTCATGACGAGAGAAGAGAAGGACTTTTATGACTCTCTCGACCTGAATGTTGCGGCGCATCGCCAGATGCTCACTCCCTTTTTTGCCCACTGCCACTCATCGCGCAAGGATGAAGATGCTGCCTCATGCAGTGAAAGGATGTATCGGGTACAGGTAGCATGGGATAGCTATATGGCCAAAGAGTCGGTGGCTCTGGTAAGCAGAGTAGAGCATCGCCGTAGTGATCTGCTTATAGTTTTTGCCGGTTCGATGCATTTTTCCTACGGTTTGGGGATAAATGCGCGTTTTGCACGCCTAAGCCGTGAACCCTTTGTCACGATCAAACCTATCCCGATTGGTACAGATACTGCCGACGTAGGAGAAGCCGATTTTTTGTTGTTTTATGCGCCCTCACAGCAAAGTTCAAAAAAATAAGAATAGGGGATTAAAAGATGGGAACTGTCCCCTTTTTTGATATAGAACCCTCTGATTAACCTATGTACTCATAATGGGTTATTAGTGGTGCCCATATTATTTAGAAAAAGTGTTATAATAAAAAAAGGTAGGTGTTATTATGAAAATTACAAAATATTTATGGCTATTGATGCTCTTTTTTACTTTTCCTTTGCATCTTTCATCAGCCCAAAAAGTAGAAAATAGCAGTACAAAAATAGCAGTGATCTTTAACACACTCTGTGCAAAGTGTCATGAGGGTGAATGCAGTGGAAGACTGAGTTTTGATACAGGGAGCAAAGCAACAAACAGCCATATAAGACGCTATGCAGGAGATACAAATCTTTCCAAGGGTGAGACAGAAGAGTTCTTTAGTCTCTTAAACCATATGAAAAAAGAGTGTGAATTGTGGATGCCGGATAATGGAGAGTGGAAAGCAGAGAGTCTTTCACATTTTGTTCTGCCTTCAGCTAAAGGCTATTTTATCCCTCTGGGGCTTCTAAAAGAGGGCAAGTATCACATCGAGATTAAGATAAAAGATGATATTCACTTTAGGGTTGAAGTACTCTCAGATCATTTTGACCATTTTCTTGATAAATCGGCTTGTCCTGATGGGAAAAAGGAAGCACTTCAATTTACGATAAATGAGTCAGTCAATACTTTTTTACGTATTCAAAGCAGAGAACCTTTGCAGATCATTGCTTTGAAGGTTTGTAGATCATTGATCTGAAGATCAAAAAGGATAATTAAAATTAATAAATTATTTTTAATAAATAAAATATGGTAGAATCATAAAAGAATATCAGTGAATTGGAGGATAGATTATTATGCGAAATATGAAATTTTTCATACTATTTGCTCTTTTATCCTTTACAGCCATAGGTTATAAAACCTATGAACAATATTATACAATCCAAGACACACAGAAACTTATTGTCCTAAATGAGAGTCAATCCCTCTCAGAATTTATCTCTGCTTTTCGTCAAACCTATCAAGATGTTTTTCTCCGTAATCATATTGATGTTAATGAGAAGACGATCAACCTTCTTCCTGTCAAGACCACTACAGAGATAAGTAATCGTTTTTCATCAAGTCTTCAAGGTGATATTGTCATACGTACTGTTTCAGAACATCCTCGTAATGCGGACAATATGGCAAATAATTTTGAATTGGAGATGATCCAGTATTTTACAAAGAACCCTGAAGAGACAGACAAGTTTATACAAAAAGAAGATGCTTTTTATTATACAAAGCCTCTCTTGATCAAACAATCTTGTCTTAAGTGCCATGGTAAACGTGAGGACGCCATACCAAGTATCCGTGACAAGTATGAAGGTGCGTATGATTATAAGCTTGGTGATATACGGGGATTGCTCAATATAAAGATCAAAGAGCATGAGTTTTTTGCTGCAATGTACTCTGATTTTACAGAAACCCTTATTGTAACTATCTTTCTTTATATTATTTTTTTAATCATTATCTATAGTTTGATCCAAAAAATGCGTGTAAAAGAAGAACAATACACCCAACAGCTTGAAACGGATATAGCAACAAAAACCTATGAGATAAAAAAGCAAAAAGATATTTTATATGATCAGGCACATCATGATGCTCTTACTGGTTTGCCTAATCGTGTTCTTTTCAATGATAGATTGGAACATGGTATTGAGCAGGCAAAACGGCATAAGACAGAAATAGCACTCTTTTTTATCGATCTAGATCACTTTAAACAGATTAATGACTCTTTAGGTCATCCAATTGGTGACAGAGTACTTGTCGTGGTGACAGAGCGACTAAAGGCTAGAATTCGCAAAGAAGACACTCTGGCTCGTCTAGGAGGTGATGAATTTACTATTATTATAGAAGGTATGGAAGAGCTACAAGATGTATCACACTTAGCACAAAAGATCCTTGAGGTTTTAACACAACCCATTCATATTGAGGGTCATACACTCTACATCTCCTGCAGTATTGGTATCAGTTTCTATCCACAGGATGGTATAGATGCAAATAATCTGATCAAATATGCTGATGCTGCTATGTACAAAGCAAAAGAGGAAGGACGAAATAATTTTCAGTTCTACTCCTCTAAACTGACTGAATTGGCATTGGAACGTGTTGTTATGGAGACAAATCTACGTCAGGCTCTGAAAAAAAATGAGTTTATACTTTACTATCAATCACAAGTAGATGCTAATTCAGGGAAACTGACAGGTCTGGAGGCTTTGATACGTTGGCAGCATCCTACCTTAGGATTGGTATCACCTATGAAATTTATTACTTTAGCGGAAGAGATAGGTCTCATCGTTGAGATAGATCGATGGGTAATGAAGACAGCAATGAAGCAGATGACTAAATGGTATCAAAAAGGATTAGAACCGGGTGTACTTGCAATCAACCTTTCAATGAGAGAATTAAGGAGTGATGATTTTATCCAGGTACTTCAAGAAAGTATGGGAGATATTGGTTTTAAGCCTGAGTGGTTGGAATTGGAGATTACTGAAGGACAAGTGATGATAAACCCTGAAGAAGCAATTATTAAACTTACACATATTAGTCATATGGGTATTAAGATCGTGATCGATGATTTTGGTACAGGATATTCTTCATTGGCATATTTAAAGCGATTACCTGTTGATAAACTCAAAATCGATCAATCTTTTGTGAAGGATGTTCCTGATGATAAAGAGGATGTTGCTATTGTAAAAGCAATTATCGCACTTGCAAAGAGTCTTGGTCTTGAACTTATTGCAGAAGGTGTAGAGACGGATGCTCAAAAAGAGTTTCTTGTAGAAGGTGGATGTGAGAATCTACAGGGATATTACTTTTGTGAACCGATGTCAGCAGATGAGATAGAAAAAAAGTGTTTGAAGTCCTGATAGAGATGTTATGAGTATCTAGGGTTTTTAGAGGTGCCCATAATTTTATCTCTAATATTTTACATTAAATTGCATTTGCCTGATCCTATCCTCTATTTCTCTTACCTTTTACTTTTTATCCTTTATAGTTTGGGTGTTTAAAGTAGATATTACACCAACCTTCCGGATCAATGCTTCCTTCAACTGTTTTACACTCATTTGTCTCAGGAATAAAGTGTAGACACGATTTACATATGTTACCATCTTTTGGTGTTGCCTGGTACTTAACAACATTTTTTGCTGTTTTTGCATATAAAGGTACAGAGCAAAAACTAGCCAGACCTAGCACAGACATGTATTTAAAAAAACTTCTTCTTGATTTTATTTTTTGCATGATAAATCCTTTTTATATTCTTGTCTTATATTAGGTAGAGTATGTGCAACCTATGTGTAATATTTTATGTGGATTTGTTCTATATCATTTATTTTTTATAGTATTGAAGTCAATATTTTAACGTATCTCCTACCTGTAGAAGACCACTTTGAATGATAACAGCTCTGTATCCACCAATATACTTCAGTCCCGTCATCATATCTCTCTCTAAAAGTCTTGAAAGATAACGGCAAGGAGGGCAGGTACGTACGATGCGGAATTGGGCTGTACCGATAGTAAATACTTTATCTTCCAAAAGTAAAGTATCAAAATCTTTAATGATAAGGTTTCTACGCAGATCCAGAAAGTCCAGAGAAGTATTGAGTCTAGTATTACACTCTTCAAGTGCTTCATAAGGGAGTATGCTTACCTCTCTGACATCTTGTGAGAGTTGTGGTTTGTTGAAAGTGCCTTGTTTGTAGAAGTAACGGTCACCCTTCAAGCCTTTGCCTTGTACTGCACGAACAGTATCAACATAATGCAAAGGCTCTTTGGCTTTTTCCCCAATGATGATGGCATGAAGTGTCATAGTTTAACTATAGATTATTTGACAACCAAAATAGGTAACAACCCAAAATAAGTTAAAGTTCCAAATGCCTGATCAATATTGATATCAGGCTTTATCTCTAAGATCAGTTTTCTAATACTCTCTTCATTCAAGTCCCCTAAGTATTCACCCTCACCGTGGTCTTCTTTGTAGAGTTTAACTAAAAGATGTGACTCTTTTTCTTCTTTGTATTGCCATATGGTCATACATCACTTCCTTGTAAATAATTATAGGGATTTTAGCCAATATTTATTAGAACTGACCTTGGTCAAAGTATAAATTATTTTATGTATGTATAATATCAATCAAATTACATAGAGAAATCCTCTAAATGGAGAAACCGTGAAAAAATCATTTTTAGCATTAGGCATTATTATAACTCTTAGCCAGTTGAGTTTTGGTGAAGGACTGCAAAGTAAAACAGGAGAATTTCCTCAAAAAGAGATGCAGAAACAAAATAGAGAGATAGTAAGATTATCAAGTGAAGAGATCTCAAGAACTTTACCGCAGACGATCGATAAATATACGACACTTACAAAAGTAGAAGGTAAAGATACCACACTCATCTATACCTTTGAGATCAATACAGGTGCAAAGAGTGATGATACAGTAAGAAAAGAGGACAGAACACGTATGCAAAAAGCAGTGACTACGGGTATCTGTCAATCTGCAAGTAAATTTATAGCAGCACAGATCAATATCTCTTATGTGTATATCAGTGCCATTAGTAAAGCAGAACTGTTTCGCTTTGATGTGACACAATCAGATTGTCCTGTAAGTGATAGATAGCGAATAGACAAATAAGGCTTAACCCAGAACAACCTTTGTTTTTTAATATACACTGTAATATAATAGATATAGATAGTGTTAGTGTTTTTTAGCACTATCGGAAGTGTATGAAAGAGATAAAGTTATGAAAAATATCAATACTTACTATACAACTAAAGAGCAATTAGAATCATTTATCACTACTGAGAAGATCCAAAACTCTTCCTCCCTTTTAATACAGGTTTTTTCAGCACTTAATGATAAAACTTTTATATCGACTCTGCTATCAGAATTAACGCTGTGCTTGCCAGATGCTGTGGTCATCGGAAGTACTACTGATGGAGAGATCATGGATGGAAAGGTCTCGTCCGGGAAAGTTGTTTTGAGTTTTACCCAGTTTGAACATACGACACTTAAAACAGCAGCCATAGAACATAAAGTCAATGGCTATTACAGTGGTCAATATTTGGCAAAAGAACTGATCTGTGATGATACAAAATTGCTTATTGCTTTTGCAGATGGCATGCAGACGAATGGAGAAGAGTTTTTAAACGGTATCTCTTCTGTAGATGAAAAGGTTATTATCTCGGGAGGTTTTGCGGGAGATAACTTTGAATTTAAAAAAACGTTTGTTTTTATCAAAGATAATATTATTGAACATGGTGCTGTTGGGGTTAGTTTAAACAGCAGGCATCTGCATGTGCATACTGATCATAGTTTTAACTGGCATCCTATTGGAAAGGAACTTACTGTTACCAAAGCTGAGGGGAATCGTGTATATACTATAGATGGAAAGAGTACTGTAGATATTTATGCTCACTATCTGGGTGAGGGTATTAGAGAAAGTTTACCTGGTATGGGGATCGAATTTCCTCTGATAGTGAACCGTAATGGTTTAGATCTGGCAAGAACGATGATGTCAAAAGAGAATGATGGTTCTTTGAATATGGCAGGTAATTTACACACAGGTGAAAAAGTTCAAATCGGGTTTGGGAGCAGTCACGGAATTCTGAAGAAATCAGAAAATATTGTAGATAGCACCTCTCAAAAACCTTCAGAAGTGATCTTTGTTTATTCATGTACAGCACGCAAACACTTTATGGGTGATGAAATTGAGTCTGAGATCCTGCCTCTTCAATCTATCGCTCCGGTATCGGGTTTTTTTACCTATGGAGAGTTTTTTACATCAAATAAAAAAGAGCTGTTAAATCAAACAATGACCCTGGTTTCATTAAGTGAGAGTGATACTGTACATAAAATCACAAAAGCCAAAAAGTTACAAGAAGCCAATAGCTATAGTATCTCTTTTGATGCATTAACACATCTTATAAATATTACAAGAGAAGAGCTTGAAGAGAGCAATAAATTAAGCAAGCAGCTTAAAGAGCGTATGGAAATGGCCTTTGAAGGAAGTAGAACATCCGTTTTGGATTGGAATTTTACTGATAACAGTATGTATATTTCATCTAGCTGGAAAGAGATGCTTGGATTTAAGGATGAAGAACTGCCAAGCAGTACTTCATCATGGTTTCAACATGCGCATCTCAATGATAAAAAAGTTGTTTTACAAATGCTTAGAGAGCATCAGGAAAATCAAATCAAATATTTTGAAAATAATCACCGGCTTAAACATAAAGATGGACATTGGGTTTGGGTCTTGGGTAGAGCACAGATAATATATGACGAGAATGGTAAAAAGGTTCGTATGATCGGTACCCATACAGATATAACAGAAGATAAAGAGTTACAACTTAAATACTCCCATCAGGCACAGATCATTGAACAGATCCATGACTCTGTGATATCGACTGATCTTGATGGATATATTACCAGTTGGAATATGGGTTCTGAACAACTGCTTAGATATAAAGCTGATGAAATGTTAGGAAAACATATTACGGTACTCTATTTAGAAGAAGATTACGAATCACTTCAAAATAATATTGACAAACTTATGCAAAGAGGTGAATATAAAACAGAGATTCGTTTAGTCAAAAAGTCAAAAGAAATTATATTTGCAGAGCTTTCACTTTCACTGCTAAAAGATGAGAAAGGAGAATCTATAGGTATGGTAGGTTATACCCAAGATGTCACTGAACGTAAAAAAGCTGAAGATGCACTGCTTGAACAAAAAAGTATTTTACGTTATCAAGCCCATCATGATGCACTTACAGGACTACCAAACCGACTTCTGTTTATTGATAGATTAGAACAGGGTATTAAAAAAGCAAAACGTCACAAGGAAGGGTTGGCACTCTTCTTTATTGATCTGGACAAGTTTAAACATATCAATGATTCACTAGGCCATGAAGTAGGTGACAAAGTTTTAAAAGTAATAGCACAACGCCTTGAAGGTATTATTCGTATGGAAGATACTTTAGCACGTTTAGGAGGTGATGAATTTACTGTCATAATGGAGGACTTAATAGAACCGGAAGGTGCAGCATTACTGGCATATAAGATCCTCGAAGTTTTGGCGGAGTCTATGTATATAGATGGTCACATGCTCTATGTTTCAGGGAGTATTGGTATCAGTCTTTATCCACAAGATGCAGTAGATGCACAGCATTTACTTAAGTATGCAGATACAGCTATGTATAAAGCAAAAGAAGAGGGACGTAATAATTTCCAGTTCTATACACCAGAAATGACAGAATTTGCTCTGGAGCGTATGGATATGAAAACCAGTTTACGTCAAGCTCTTGATAATGATGAGTTTGTTATTCATTATCAGCCTCAGATCAATGCCTGCACTAATACATTGGTAGGAGTGGAAGCATTGGTACGATGGCAGCACCCGACTATGGGATTTCTGTCACCTGATACATTTATCCCTTTGGCAGAAGAGACTGGTATGATCATTGAAATTGATCAGTGGGTAATGAAAATGGCTATGGAGCAGGTTAGTAAATGGTATGGAGCAGGGTTAAAGCCAGGTGTACTTGCACTAAACCTTTCTATAAAACAGTTAGAAAGAGTAGATTTCTTCCAAATGATCGAAGAGTGTATCAAAACACATGGTTTTAAACAAGAGTGGTTAGAATTGGAGATCACTGAAGGACAGATGCTGAAAAAAACTGAAGAGGTCATTGAGAAGCTAGATCAGATAACTAGACTCGGTATAAGTATCTCTATCGATGATTTCGGGACAGGGTACTCTTCTTTGGCTCTTTTAAAACGTCTACCGATCCATAGGCTTAAAATCGATAGATCATTTGTCAAGGATATTCCGAAGGATGAAGAAGATGTTGCTATCGTTAAAGCGATCATTGCACTTGCAGGAAGCCTCAATCTGGATCTTATCGCTGAAGGTGTGGAAACTTTAGAGCAGAGAGATTTTTTAGTTGATAATGGTTGTATAAATATTCAGGGACACTATTACAGTCATCCTATGTCAGCAGAAGAGTTGAAGGAAATGCTCTTAAAGAATAAATGATAATAGTCTTACTATATAGAAGTCTGTTGAATTTTACGGTCAATCGAGCATAAGCCCGACAGACTCTTAATCATCATAATCTTCACCATCACCATAGTCTTCTTCTTCCACGAGGTCTGCGGCTGCTTCTACAAGTAGTTTTATTTTTCCCATGGTTTCAAGGCTGTCGTCAGAATTGGCAAGTGCCGAGTCAATAAGTGCATCGATCTTTGCTACAGCTTCATCACTGTCGTATTTCATATAAATGCGTTTCATAACGTAGTCATTAATACTTAAATTTTCATTTTTTGCACGACGTTCTATATCTTCAAAATCAATATCTTCAAGATCTATCTCTAATTTTTTCATTTGTTTCTCTCTTATATTTGAATGTGAGATATTAATGTAATTAAGATTAAAAGTAGGAGCTATTAGAAGTTTAAATATGGGTGAAATTTGTTGTGACAATACCAATACGATACTTTAATGTTTATTGTGTTGCTATGTTTTACGCTGTCACTGCATTACTCACCCTTACTGTTCTATTTAGATTTAATCAAAAAAAGTATGTGCATTATAATATGAAAATTGATATTATCAAACTATAAAGTTACAATATAGGAATAAAAAATGACAAAATTAAAATTTATATTGGTGGTCAGTCTCTCATTATTGTTATTTATTGGATGTGCTGGTGATCAACCTTCATTTAATCCAAATAATAAAGGTATCGTATTTGTTGAGGGAAAACCATATAGGGTTCCACTTGAGGCTAGTTACAGTACTCAACCATTTAAAAGTTCAAATGACAAAGGTGTATTAAAGGGTCGTCAAGCTGGGTTAGATTGCAGAAAAGGTGATATTTCATGGATATCATCTGAAATGCGCATGGCTGCACAAGAGGCAGCAGCAAAAGGAGATATGAATCTTGCATCATCTATTATAATTGCTGCACCAAGGAAGGGGCAAATAGGTTGTGCTCATCCTCTCTCGAAAAAAGAATATGAATACTATAGAGGGAAACAGAAAGGTAAGTAATATATGAACATTGTTATTTAACAATATCTTATATTTCAATATAATTTAGATATCATTATACTGAGTTTGATGTTTTACGTTGTCCTAAACCTTTATATAAAACATCAAACTCAACTTTCTTTTAACATCTATTTCTGTGTACTGCTTTTTCTCATCTATCTTTTTTCTTTGGTCTGCTTTATATTTACGCATTCTAACTTTTTGTGATAATTGTTCAGAGAGTTCAATTTGATTGGTTCTATCTTGGTTGCGGAAGATACGATATAAGAGGACTTTGCACTTTAAGTCATAGTTTTATTATATGAAATGTTTTAAGCAATTCAGCAATAAGTACTTTTTGTTACATAATAGGGATAGCCATTAATAAGAATTAGTATATTTTGTATAATAATATAATATTATAGTAGAATACAATCATGTTAATTTAAAGGATAATAATGAAAAAGATTTTAAAGGTCTTTATAGGTGCGTTTTTAGTATTAGGAACGAGTGTTTGTGCAGCAGAAACGCAAAATATTCAAATATTTAGTGTAGATAACTCAAAGGGTGCAATCAACGCTAAGAGTATAGAAAAAGCTTTTAATGCCAGTGGTGTCATTGTTGATGTTAATAATGATATGAATTCAATTTTTTCAAAAAGATATGGCAAAGTTCATCATACAAACTACAACTTAGCAATCTTTACTAATGCTAAGCTGGTTTCAAAACTTATGAAAAAATATCCAAGTATAGGTTTGATAACGCCACTCTCAATGTCAATTTATGAAGATGGTGCAAAAAACACTATTAATATTTCTACTTTATCACTGGCTGGTATGGCTAGAATTACTAAAATTCCTGCAACAGATCCGGATTTAATTGAGTATGCTAAAGCAGTAGACACAGCACTTCATAAAGCATTACCAAATGGAAAGTATTTGTCTGTAAATCATAATACTAAGTCTTCAAAACCATTAACTACTGAGTTTACAATAGAGTTTGAACTTGAAGATGGTGACACATATGTAGAT
>Ga0209013_10005177_pt1 | contig 11274 bp, 9 predicted proteins | sample Cruoilmetagenom2_FD_187291 | JGI IMG/M metagenome (GOLD analysis project Ga0209013, IMG submission 187291) | Oil polluted marine microbial communities from Coal Oil Point, Santa Barbara, California, USA - Sample 2 (SPAdes) (version 2) | ecosystem: Environmental > Aquatic > Marine > Oil seeps ...
GTGATCCAGCCGCAGTTTTGTTTATCACACACGTTGTTCGTGTACAAAACTGCCATAAGCAAGGTTAAGAGCGTAGCGATAACCTTGCGACGCTGTCCCCGGCGGCGTTACCCGCTTCCATGCCCGCAGCCACGACCCGGAGTAATAATTGTTCCTCATTGTTTCATTTTCGCGGAACAATTATTGCCCGCCACTGAGAAAATGATTTCCGCACCTTAACAACTTAATATTCATCAGCACCCTCCCCAGCCCGCAGTTTTGTGTATCACACACGTTGTTCGTGTACAAAACTGCCATAAGCAAGGTTAAGAGCGGAGCGATCACCTTGCGACGCCGTCCCCACTACGATCAAGGCGCAGTCCTCGGCGCCGTAAGTTTTGCCTATCACGCTTCAACTTCAATGGAGTTTCTGGGATCGCTGAGTTCTTCCTGAGCTTGTCCTAAGGCCTAACCGAAGGATCTGCGAACGACCTGCGAGTATGTCTCAGAAACTCCAAGCTCCTTCGCACTAGCGAATGAGCCACTCATTTTAGGAGAATGAATACGATTGGTTGTAACAATAGGTAAATTCTGCTATAATGTAGTCACATTCCCCCCGATCTTTCGAGACGGGGCGCGAGGCGGGTTTTACCCGCCTCTGCTTTTTAATTGTGGGTAAGCCATGAAAACCATCCTCTATGTGGACGGATTCAATCTCTATTACGGCTCTGTCAAAGACACTCCCTATAAATGGCTAAATATTCACCGCATGTGTGAATTATTACTGCCTAAAAATTTAATTTTGGGCATAAAATACTTCACAGCTAATATCGTCTCCCGACCTGACGACCCTCAAAAACCAATCCGCCAACAAATTTATTTACGAGCTTTAAGAACGCTTCCAAACTGCGAAGTGATTTATGGTCACTACTTGAGCCATAATGTCTTTATGCCATTGGCAAATCCCGAGAAAGACCAGTCTAAATATGTCGAGGTAATCAAAACTGAAGAAAAAGGATCGGATGTCAATTTAGCAGTACATATGCTTAATGATGGCTACCAGAGGAAATATGAGCTGGCTGTCGTGGTATCCAATGATTCTGATTTACTCTCGGCTGTCCAGATTGTGCAAAATGATTTGAGTCTCAAGGTTGGGATCCTAAACCCTCAAGCGCATCCTTCGAAAGTATTAAAGAAAGAGGCGCTCTTCATGAAAAAGATCCGTCAGGGCGTCCTGCGGGCCTCTCAATTCCCAACCACCTTGGTAGATGCTAAAGGCTCATTTCATAAGCCGAAAGAGTGGTAGGAGGTGGACTTTGAGTAGAGCATATCTAAATACACTCTGACCATCCTCAACGATAAAAGCGCCATCCTTCGGGACCAGCAGTTTTTCTCACTATAAACGTTGTTCGTGTACAAAACTCCAGCTTTTTCCCACTGAATACTGATAACTGTATACTATCAACTGACCACTGCCCCTAAAACACCTCCCCCAACCCCTTAAAAATATCCTCTCCCTCGATCACCACGCTTTTCCCGCGTCCCCATGTAGAGATTCTGTGGTCTCATCACAGAAACTCCCAAGTTCGTATCCGCCAGGAAACGAACCGCTCATTTCCACCAGGAACTGAGCCAACTGCCCTTGCACAACACCCCGCACAGCGCCGCAGACACAACCAGGTCGTCGTGCAGCACCTCGTTCGTCTCTGGGTCGCGTTTCCCCGCTGGTACCGCCCTCTTCGCAGGCGCCCCCACTTCGTCACCTGCCCCGGCCCCACCCTCACCTCGGCCGCATCAGAGTTTTTGCGACCTTCGAGCGAATGCGATGATGACTCAGAAATCCCTCACTACCACAGGCAGATACAGGCTGTACTCGTTCTCGTAGTAGATTTGCACGGAGTAGAGCCGGTGGTCGGCGTAATTGAGACATGTCGTGACATAGTAGGCATAGTCGGGATAGCTGATTTCCGGGTAGGTGATGGTGGTATCACTCCGCTGCTGGATGGCCGTGCTATCCGCGACCGTACCCAGGTTGGCCATCTCGTTGCTCGTTCCTGTGTCCACGTTTACCCGCCGCAGGTTCACAATCACATTGCCAGCAGCGTTGTCGTACAAGAAAGCATTGACCGAGGTGATGGTGGCCCCATTTGGCAGGTAGGCAGGGGCTTTTAGGCAGGCGGTGCCGGATCCATTGACATAACCACCACCGAAGTCAAAGAAAAATCCATCCGGGTCACCGCCGTCGCTCGTAAAGGCCGCGGCAGGGATGACCAGTAGGGAGGAACCGCCAAACCCTTGCGGCTCGAGGGGCAGTGAGTCGCTGTCATCGGCCAGCGCCGGTGCAAAACCGAATCCCACCACGATGATGGCCGTCACAATCCCCAGGATAAAGCCTGGCAGAGTATTCTTGTTGTACATCGTCGTCACTCCTCTCACGGTCCCGTGTAGTAGATATGCACGGAGTAGAGCCGGTGGTCGGCGTAATTGAGACATGTCGTGACATAGTAAGCATAGTCGGGATAGCTGATTTCCGGGTAGGCGATGGTGGTATCACTCCGCTGCTGGATGGCCGTGCTATCCGCGACTGTACCCGGGTTGGCCATCTCGTTGCTCGTTCCTGTGTCCACGTTTACCCGCCGCAGGTTCACAGTCACATTGCCAGAAGCGTTGTCGTACAAGAAAGCATTGACCGATGTGATGATTGACCCATTTGGCAGGTAGGCAGGGGCTTTCAGGCAAGCGGTGCCGGACCCATTGACATAACCACCACCGAAGTCAAAGAAAAATCCATCCGGGTCACCGCCGTCGCTCGTAAAGGCCGCGGCCGGGATGACCAGCGGGGAGGTGTAACCGGTAGAGACGGTATCACCTACCCAGTGCGGTTCAGTGACCGGGATGGATGCGTCACCGGGGACTTGGGCCTCCCAGTTGGAACCCGGCTCGTCGCTGCCCTGTGACTGGCCAGAAGCCGGCCAGGCAGTCATCACGACGACGAGTAAGACCAGACCAGTCAACGCGAAACCTCTGGCAAACCAGGTCAAAGTGTGTTTGTTGTCCATTTTTCACTCCTTTTATATTACACCAGTTGATATTGCTAACTGTGCTAAATCATCAGCCTTTATCATCCAGCGGGCAAATCCAGGGAACCTTGATCTTCGCTGCTCGTTCGGAACCCAACACGGGTGTACAGGCGGATGGTTGGTTCTTCGCTGCGAGCAAGTCCCGGAAACTTCCGAGCTCGTTTCCTGACGGAAACGAGCCATGAGCTCCAGCGAAAGACCACTGACCTTCACCACTGCTTCGCCGAACTGAAACCCGCCCACCTGGCACTTGATCCTTGGCACTTGGAACGTGCAGCCTGGCGCTTCTCTGCCAACAGCCAACAGCCAACAGCCAATATCTAATATCTGCCTCTTTGAACCTCCCCGTCTCCACCACTTTTGATGTCGGCGAACCGGATAGGAACGTGATCCGTACCTCACCCATACCTACAGCGAGCGGAAGCGCCACACCGCCAGGAAGAAAAGACCCACCGCAAATGCCATTAAGGCGTACAGGGCCGGTAAGATGGCGCTGAGCCCCAAACCGCGCACCACGATGTCCTTGAACCCGTCCACCATCCAGGCCAGGGGCGTGAAGTGGGCGATCTGCTGGAAACTCTCCGGGGTGAACTCCAGGGGCACCCAGGCGCCGCCAACCGCCGCCAGGATGAACATCAACGCCAGCGAAATGATGATCACGTGCTCTTCTTTCTTCGCCAAAGCGCCGATCAACAGACCCAGGCTGGCGCTGAACAGTGCGCTGACCACGATCAGCAGCAGGGATGAGACCGGATCGCGGTAGTACTGCACGTCCAGGACCAGGTGGCCGAAGATCGTCAGCAGCAGCAGCTGGAGCACCACCATCAGGAACATGCTCAGGTAGTGGCCGAAGAGATACTCAACGCGGCTGAGGTTGGTGGTCATCAAGCGTTTCATGGTGCCGTTTTTGCGCTCCAGCACCAGGATGCCTGCCGCGCCCATCAAGCCGGCGATGGCGAATTGGGCCATCATCGAGGTGGATGATTGGTTGAAGGGATTCTCGCCGTAAACCTCAGCCCCCTCGTCCCCCTCTTCAGGGACTGCGCCGGTAGAAGATTCATCCAGGCGCACGGGCGGATCACCCCAGGCGGCCAGGGCAGTTCGCAAACCATCATCGAAGTAGGCGCTGTGTGCCGTCTCGATATCCATACCGGCGTGGTCGGCAATCACGTCCGTGCTGATCTGGGCGCTGTGCACGGCGCGGTTCAGGCGGCTGGCGATGATCTGGATTTCGTTGCTGACGGTTTGAGAGGTGTTGCTGGTATTGTTGACCATCACGATCAGGGCTTCGCTTTCCCCCGCCAGGACCGCCTGGCTGTAACCCTCGGGCACGATCACCAGCGCGGCGAGGTCGTCTTCCGTAACCGCCTGCTCCAGTTCAGTGCGGGTCGTCCCGGGGTTCTCGATGCGGATGACCTGCGAGTCCGATAATAACACCAGAAGTTCAGTGCTCAGGTCGCCCCCGTCCAAATCCAGCACGCCCACTGGCAAGCGCGGATCACCTTCAGAGTCCCCGCCGCTGAAGACGAAACCGAACAGCAGCGTGAACATGACCGGCATCACGAGCATGAAGAAGATCGTACGCCAATCACGAACCAGCTGGCGAATGTCCTTGCCGACTAAATCTAGTATGCGCATTTTCTGCCTCCGAGTGCGTTGTCAAACATCATTCTTCTATCTGTCGTTCTGAACCCTTCATTCTTCAGGGTAAGTCTGTGGAGAAACTCCTCCTAAATCTGGGAGACTCTTCGCCAGGTCCTTCGCAAGCTCAGGATAAACTCAGAGTGACAGACTTGATTTGACAAAGCACTATGCGTACCTCCTCTTTAAGCGGTACTGACCGATGATGCCGAAAACCAACGCCCATGCAAATATACCCGCCAGGATTGGCAGCAGGTCCAGCAGCGTGCCGCCCTGCATGGCGATGTCGAAAGCGCGCACCGCCCAACCCTGCGGTACCAGCAGCGAAGCTGTGGCGACCGGGGCCGGGACCTGGTTGACACCTCCAGCGAAAACCGTGACCATGCCCAGCATGCCGGTAATGGTCAGAACGCCGCCGAAGACCATCCCTGCCTGGCGGGTGTTTGTCAGCCAGGAGATGATGAAATGACCGGCTGTGCCTGCCAGGATGACAACCGAGACTGCCACCACGGTCACCTCCAGTGGTTCACCCCAGTAAATGTTGAACACGTACCTGCCGAAGAGCAGCAGCACCGATATCTGCACGATCAGGATCACAAAGACGGCCAGCGTTTTACCGTTCAGAATGGCGCTGATGGGTGTGGGTGTGGTAAACAGGCGCGGCAGCGTGCCTTTCTCCTCCTCGGTCAGGATCGATTGGGAGGTCGCCGCGCCGGTGAAGAACAGATAAAACACCGCCATGCCCGACAGGATTACGCCCAACATGCTGGCCAGCATGCTGACCTCCCTGCCTTCGTTCAGCTCCTGGACCACTACCAGGGAGGCCTGATCCGTTGACCCGCTGCCAGCCAGCCCCTGGCTCGCCCCGGCGCTTGATTGAGCGATGATGTCCTGGATCACGGTCGCGTTGATGGTCCCGCCGGCCTCGGCCAGCTGCTCCACGGCCACCGCCACGGTAATCTTGTTGGTCATGAAACTGTCCAGCAGGCTCGATACGATCGATTTGACGATCGCCGGGCCGAGGATCAGGGTCGGGTCCTGGTAGAACTCGACTGCCGCGGTTGCCCCCGGCTCTGTGAGGGCAGCGCTGAAGTCGGCCGGGATGATGACCGCGACCCCGGCTTCCTGCTGGTCTACGAGGGTCCTGGCAACATCGATGTCCGTTTCAAGCGTAACGATCAGCAGGTCGGAGAATGACTCGGAGAGCAAAATGCTCGTCATCAAATCGCCCATGGAGCCCACCCCGGTGAAGTCAACGGCAAAATTCTGGGGCAGCTCGGCGGTATCCAGTTCAGCGCCCCCGGAAAACACCTGGCCCTGGTCCAGGTTGACGATCACCGTACGCGTGCGCGGCAGGTCAAACGCCTCATCATCACCACCGAACCCGCCAAAGATGACGTAGAACAGCACCGTGGTGAGCATCGGCACCGCAAACATGAAGAACAGGGCGAAAAAACTTCGGAAGGATTGGGTCAGATCTTTGCGCAGGATGGCGAACATTTTCATACCTAACTCCTTGGGCTTATTCCCTCAGACCTGATGGATTAGGCCTAGTGTTCTGTCAAATATCATTGTTTAATTCGCTCGTATTCCTAACAGAACACTTTAAGCTTTGTCAAGCAGTAGTACAACTGACCACCAACAATAATACTCATGCTTGACAAAGCACTAGTCCCTCAAGGCGCGCCCGGTAAGGTGCAGGAAAACCGTTTCCAGGTTGGGCTCCTGGATCTCGACGGATGTGATACGCACGTCTTCGGCATTGGCGATCTCGAACAACGGCGGCAGCACCAGGTTGCTGTCATCCGCCAGTACGCAGACATTACCATCCTCCGAGGATATCTGGCTGATCCCGTTTATCTCACGCCAGCGGTCGAGCAGTCCATCCGGTTCGCTGTCCAACTGCAGGTCAATACGGTCCTGCTCGCCGACGATCTGCACCAGTTCCGCGTGGGTGCCATTGGCGATTACCTCGCCGTGATCCATGATAGCGATGTGATCGGAGAGTTCCTGGGCTTCTTCCATATAGTGGGTGGTGTAAAGCACGGTGACCCCCTGCTCGTTGAGCTCGATTACGCCGTCCAGAATATGCCGGCGGCTCTGCGGGTCGATGCCCACGGTTGGCTCGTCCATGATGATCACGTCCGGGGTGTGGAGCAGGGCCACCCCGATGTTCACACGGCGCTTCATGCCGCCAGAAAACTTTTCGATGCGCCCCTTCTGCCTGTCCACCAGGCCGATGAGCTCGAGCACTTCGTCAACGCGCTCCTTTAGTGATTCGCCGCGCAGGCCATACATCTTGCCCCAGAACTCCATGTTCTCGCGGGCGCTCAGGTCCTCGTAGAGGGCGATCTCCTGCGGGATGACTCCGATGGATGACTTGACGCCGTGCGCATCGCTGATGATCGAGTGACCCATGACGTAAGCGTCCCCCTGATCGGGCCTCAGCAGGCAGGAGAGCATTGAGATTATGGTTGTCTTGCCGGCACCATTCGGACCTAAAAGACTGAATATCTCGCCGCGCGACACCTCAAAGGAAACGTCTTTGACTGCATGGATTTCTTCAAATTTTTTATCAAGAGATTTCGCCTGGATAGCGAGGCTTTCTTGCATGAGGACCTCCTTGATTGAGGCTGTTAAAATCGATGACTAAACCAAGCGCTATTGTACTCCGAAAGTGATAGGGGTTTGAAATATACTCACCACAAAGCACCACATCGACTTTGGCCTGTCCTGCGACGCTCTAGCGAAAGACCAACGTTCTCCCTTCCTTGGAGTTTGTGCCATCTTCGAGCCTCTGTGAGGAGATGGTATAAACTCCCGAGTCGTGAGCGCTAGCGAACGACCACTGACCTTCACCACCGCTTCGCCGAACTGAAACCCGCCCACCTGCCACTTGGAACGTGCAGCCTGGCGCTTCTCTGCCAACAGCCAATAGCTAATATCTGCCTCTTTGAACCTCCCTGCTTCAATAATCGCCAAAAAATCCCACCCCAGCCTGCTTTTGCTTGCCGCGCTGAACGTGAACCGTGATGCGTGGAGAGTATCCCGGTTTGATGGAGTAGAATTAGTTCAAAGATATGTGTAAAATATGTTGAGTTTTGTGCATCTATTGTAATGGTCAAGGGTACCTTGAGCACGTCTCACGCAGAGCTGCAAAGATCACAAAGAGTTTATTTTTATCTGGTTTTGCTTTGCGACTTTGCGACTTGGCGACTTGGCGTGAGGTAGACTGGTGTTCTGCCTACGATTGACCAGTACAGTTTTGTGCATCTATTCTAAGAGTTTACGTGTGTAGCAGGTTTCGACAGCACACCCTGTTGATTTAGCCGGACAAGATATTGTTTTATTGTGGAGGAAGGAACAGCATGACGGACGAAATTTTTACAAGTTTTCCGGGTGAAACGATTAAATTCTACCGGCAGTTGGAAGTGAACAACAACCGCGAGTGGTTCATGGCGCACAAGCAGGATTACATCGATTTTGTGCAGCTGCCCTCACTGGCATTTATCAACACGATGGGTGAACGTCTGAAAGCAATTTCACCAGGCATAGTTTATGACACGCGTACCAACGGTTCCGGTTCACTGATGCGCATTTATCGTGATGTGCGATTCAGCCCCGATAAGACCCCCTATAAGACCAACCTGGGAATCGTCTTTTGGGAGGGTGCAGGGAAGAAATCCGAAAATCCGGGTTTCTACTTGCATGTGGCTCTGTTTGGTATGGGATTCTACTCCGGTATGTACGGCTTCAGCAAAGAGATGTTGGCTGCATACCGAGAAGCCGTCGTCGACCAGCAGCTTGGTGACGAATTGACGAGCGCGATCGAGGTAGTCCGCTCAGCAGGCTGCCAGGTTGGGGGCGAGCATTACAAACGCGTCCCGCGCGGTTTTGATGCAGACCATCCCCGCGTTGACCTGCTTAAATACAATACTCTTTTTTCTTCGATCATGGATCTCGATCCAGAACTTATCACACAACCAGGATTCATGGATCTGGCGTTTGACCATTGGGAGAAGATGGCCCCCTTGCATCACTGGCTGGTGAAAGTCGCCGCACGAATCTAAAGCTGCCCTTTTTGGCTATAAGAGTCCCTCGTTCCGCAGGCGTGTCACGATCTCGAACGTTGTCTTGCTGCGGTCCATGGTGTAGATATGCACACCGGGGACACCGCTGTTTAGTAATCCTCTGATTTGTTTGTATGCGAATTCGATGCCGAAGTTGAGCACCGCACCTTTGTCTCCCTCGGGCAGTTCGGCTAAGCCAAGTCGGATTTCTTCGGTTATCGTTGCCCCGCAAAGACTGGCTAATGATTCCATCATTTTGACGCTGTAGATGGGCATTACACCGGGTAAAATCGGCACATTGATACCCATTGACCGGCAGCGCTCAACGAAGTCAAAGAAGAAGCGATTGTCGTAGCAGTAATTGGTCATGATGTACTCGGCGCCGAGGTCTATTTTTAACTTTAGATACTCAAGATCCTTCTCCCTGGATTGTGCCTCGATGTGCCCTTCCGGATAAGCCGCCACACCCAAACAGAAGTTATATCTGGGGCGGATGAACTTTACCAGGTCAGAAGCATGGGCGAAGCTATCAGGATGCGGTGTGAAGTCTTCCTGGTCGTGCGGGATGTCGCCGCGTACAACCAGGATGTTCTCTACTCCCAATTCCTGGTAGCTGTCCAGGACGCTGGTGATCTCGTCCGGTCCCAGTCCATAACCGGCAAAGTAGCCCAGCACTTCCAGCCCCTTTTCAACTTTTAACTTCTCCAGCAGCTGGTAGGAGCCCTGGCGGGTTGAGCCGCCCGCGCCAAAAGTGACGGATGCAAAATCGGGCTTCAAAGCGGCTAATACGTCGATCGCTTTCTCGAGCCTCTCTGCCGCCTTTTCGCTCCTGGCCGGGAACAGCTCGAACGAAACGCTTGGTTTTTCGCTGGTTTTCCAGATTTCGGTAAGTTTCATGGGAGTCCTCCTTTCTCGTGCTTCTTAGGTGAGTATACTACACACACCTGTTCAAGTTTCTCACGCTTGAAGGCGGGTTAGCGAATAATTAACCGGGCAACCCCGGGTTTGGGAAGCATGAACGCCAAAGCAGCTACCAGGTTATGTTTTCTGTACCCACGTTATCCTTTCTCTTTCGCCATCCCCTGACCGGCAAGCCACCCGGTTGTCCACGCGGCTTGAAAGTTGAAGCCTCCCGTCAGCCCGTCAATGTCCAGTATCTCCCCGGCAAAGTGCAGCCCCGGGCGTAAGCGGCTTTCCATAGTCTTAAAGTTGACTTCCTTCAAAAGGACACCACCACAGGTAACGAACTCTTCTTTAAAGACCCCTTTTCCATGGATGAAGTACTCCCCACGGGTCAGTTCATCGGCCAGTTGGCGCAGCAGTTTGTTGGAGATTTCGTTCCACGCTTGGGTTGGGCCTATACCAGCCGCGGACACCAGCCTTTGCCACAGCCGGGCTGGCAGGCGTCCGCTGGGATCTTGTTTGTTGGCGTGCCGGCGTGGATGGTTCTCTTTTACCTTTTGCATCAGGTGGAACATACTTTCGGGTGTGTTTGGTGGCAGCCAGTTTATACGCAGTTCCGCCTGGTAGCCGCATTCAGCCAGCTGCCGCGCTCCCCAGGATGAGAGGCTAAGCACAGCCGGGCCGCTCAATCCCCAATGGGTGATAAGCAGCGCTCCTTTGGCAGAAATTTGCCCGCTTTTCTTTGCGGATGCCCGGGTATTATGAAATAGTGAAACTTCGACCTCCGGCAGGGAAATCCCCGCCAGCCCTTCCAGGCGAGCATCGCTTATGTTAAACGTAAAAAGGGAGGCCACCGGCGGGACAATGCTGTGACCTAAATCGGTCGCCATCCGGTAGGCGCTCTGTGATCCTCCCCCTGCTGCCAACAGGACTTTGTAGGCCGTAAGGGCGCCGGCATCTGTGGTCATCAGAGAAAAGCCTTCGCCGGTGGGGATGATGGACTTGACCCCCCTGCGTGTGTGCAGGTGTATGTCCTTCTGTTGTGCTTCACTTAGCAGGCAGTCCACAATGGTTTCCGAGCGGTCCGTGACCGGGAAGATGCGACCATCTGCTTCGGTTTTGAACCTGACACAGTGTTCTTCAAACCAGGCGACCGTATCCCTGGGCTGGAAGCGTGTGAATGGACCGCGCAGTTCCTTGCTGCCGCGCGGATAATATGTAACCAGGGCAGCCGGGTCGTAGCAGGCATGCGTGATGTTGCAGCGCCCTCCACCGGAGATGCGCACCTTGCTAAGTGGCTGACTCCCTTTTTCTAAAATCAGGATGCGGTACTCAGGCCGGTTTTCTCTCGCTGCCAGGGATGCGAAGAAGCCAGCCGGTCCTCCGCCCACGATAATAATGTCGTAATCGTACATAGCTGATATTTTACGACAGTTATTCTTTTCTGTAATCATCAAGAATACCTTGAACAGATGTTTTTGCGAGACAACATTTTTCTGTCGAAGCAATCTCCCACAAGATAAGATGAAGATTGCTTCGTCGAGTTCCCTCGCAGGCTCGGGACATGCCTACTAAGAAACTTAACACGATGTCACTGCGAG